>Ga0187886_1003510_pt1 | contig 11705 bp, 18 predicted proteins | sample June2016WEW_20_1_FD_133001 | JGI IMG/M metagenome (GOLD analysis project Ga0187886, IMG submission 133001) | Peatland microbial communities from SPRUCE experiment site at the Marcell Experimental Forest, Minnesota, USA - June2016WEW_20_150 | ecosystem: Environmental > Terrestrial > Soil >...
GCTCGCACTGGTGATCCTCCGCCGGGTAATACGGTCATGTGGCGTGGGCTCTCCCGGCTCACCGACATCGAGCTTGGGTTCAATGCGGCCAAACTTGTGGGTAATTGAAAGGTTTGCCGGACGTTTACCTTTCTATGGACGGAGTCGACGGACGGATGGTATTTCTTCCAGGGCAGTAAAGGCAATGTCGGGACTTTGTTCATCGTGCCACAACGAGAAGATTTCTACTATGTTCACGCCTCGTTTACCGCAGAGGTCGAAGAAGAGAAAAGTTCCGATTACTTGATGGAATTTCTTACGACATTGAATATCAATGCGGCGTTCGTAAACGTCTATGGCGGCAAAGAGCTAGCATGCTTCGACTATGAGGACTAGAACCAACTCGCGAGCAACGGCTCGTCGCCCGTCTCAATTGCCCGGTCCACCAAAGCTTTCGCTAGCTTGTACTCGGCCATGAAGCCGTGATGGGTGTGGCGGCGCCTGAAAGCATTCCTGACTGCTGGCAGAGGATCTTTGTTGTAGCAACTATAGATCCACTCGCACCAGTTTTCCTGGCGCTTGTGGGCATCCATCACAATACGGGCGGCCCTACTGGGCGGGGCGTAGCCAAGGCTTTCCGCTATGACATGTGCACAAAGACGGGGATACGAACGGAGATAATCCTGCACGGCTTCTGGTTTCTGGCGAGGCATCAGTCATCACCTCGCTGCAGGAAGTCAGCACGGTATGCCCGCGCTCTGGGAACTCCGCGGGCAGAGATATCGAGCATGAAGATGCCGTTCTTGCCTCCGGGATCGTCCTTCCTGAGCTTGCGTGCCCCCCTGTCACGTTCAGCCTCGATGCGGTACGGTCCCAGCACGGAGGGCTCCACATCTCCCCAGACATGGAGCAGGTAGTAGCGCACATCAATCGTCCTCCAGCCTCACGACTTCATTGAAAGGCTCGCCTGTCACGGAGATCCGCCTGTCCCTGAGTTGCTTTGAGACGTACTCGCGGCCAGCGCCGAATTTGTAATCGTGATAGAAGCTTGCACCCGTGATGCCTTCATAGAAACTACTGAAATTCCGCCAATCCCAATTGACGATCCCGATGCCGTCGCCGTCGACCTGGTACAGGAGTTGCCAGATGGTTCCGCAGTCGCGGGCCGAGAGGATCTTGCCGGAGGGCATGAGCATCAGATTCTTACATGCCAGGAAATCGATTTAAGGCTTCCTGATCTCGTGGAGTTCGTACAGCTGGTCGATGAGGCCCTTCTCCATCAAATAATCCGTCGCCGCTTTCTTGCAGCCCGCGCATATCGCGTAACTAACGTAATCCCTGATACCAGCACTGATTGCGACGACCGGGTCTTTCCGGGCGGCGTCGTAGATCTTCTTGAATTCGTGGTAGCCCTCTAGAAGGAAGACGGGACTGGAACAGTGAGGACAGGATAAGGGTTTCTTAGTTGACTTTCGAGACATGCACAACACCTCGCTTGCGGGTCCGCTTTGCGAACATTGAAACATAGCCCTCCAGGCCGCCGATGGCCAGGCGCTCGTAACCTGTAACTACCCTGTGGCTGCCATCAATGAGTTCCAGCGCCTTCCTGTTGAAGCGCCTCGCGGTCTCGGGACCGCTCACGAAGAAGTCCCGGAACTCGTAGACGTAGTCGTAGCCGGCATTGAGCGGTTCCCTGTTGTCACCCGAGAAGAACATCCCGCCGCCGATCCTGGAACCCGCGAAGTCGCTCCGGGGCTGGCCGTTCTCAAGGATTTCCGTCTCGTAGCATTTCAGGCAGACATAGCCCAGCTCCTTGTGCTCCCTGAACTGCATCATCCAGCCGTTCGCCGGGTTCTGCTCGCACACTGTCCGGCCGCAGGCCTCGCAGTCGACGTAATCGAACGAGCCCGATCTGGTGTAGGCCTCTTCGCATTCGTCGCTGTGAAAGAATCGGACCTTCGGCTCGTCCTCCCAGGGAGTGTCGTAGAGCTCCCGCGTAACTCCTATCAGGTAGTACTTCCTCTCCAGGAACCCGCACGGCCAAAGGTGCAGCTGCTCTTGCTGATGAAGCTTCTGGTACTTCTGCATGCGGGACGGGAAATGGACGTCGAATTCGCGCTCGCAGGAGGCACACTCCATGAAGCGGGCGTCTGTGATGGGACCGAATGTCATGCATAGAATTAGGATGGGCAGGCTTAAGGGCTTTTCGGTCATGCTCGGCTCGATTTCGGAATCACTCCCATACCGGTCATCTCTTCCTCAGCCTCATCTCATAGAACGTCAGCACCCCGGCCTTCTTCAACAGCCCCGTGGCATCCTTGTCACACCCTGCGCACCTGGCGGCCGCGGCGATGTCCTCCTCCCATATCATCTCGCTCATGGCGTACTCGCCGGCCTTGGCGTCGTAGGGCTGGATGTAGCCCACGTAGCCATCGATGAGGAAGTCTGACGAACCGCAGCCTGGGCAGGTGGGGTAAGAGGACTTCTTCACCGGCGGACCGGGTTTGGGTTTTTTCTGGGGGGCCACAACATCACTTCCGCTTCTCCTTCTCCGTCAGTGGCCGGTACTTCTGGTAGCGGCCCCTGGCAATCTCGTACCAGATCTCAAGATCCTTCTTCATGTCCTGTTCGTTTTCCCACCAGAACGTCCAGGGCTTTGAGCCGTAGCTGAGGAGAAGGTATTCATTTCCTAGTGTAAGCAGTGAGTAAGTCGTGTCGTCCCAGCACGGATCCACGTAGATGTACATCGACCTGTCGTCGCCGAATTCCTTCTTGAGCTGGGCCCGTACTGCGTCAAAGGGCCAGTAGAACTTTCCTTTGATTGCGTAGAGGATATCGTCCCCTATGAATTCTTCGGGAACACAGCCCTTGGGGTCCTCCAAGTACATTTTTCGAAACGCGTCGCGCTGGCCGTGCCACACGTTAATCACTTTACGGACACGAGCAATCATCTGGCGACCTGGGTTGTGGATGGGCATAAAGATGTATTGTTGCCAAAGCTGAAAAAGCTGATTGTCAGGGTTTGGAGCCCCGCGCAGACGCAAACGCGTGTCTGAGAGGTGTTGCCCATTGGGTAGAATCCCACCAATGAACCGGCGTGGGCCGCACAGCCCTAAATTGAATCTCAGAAACTCTTTCGCCATTCCCTGGGGAAGAACGATTCATCTAGGCGTGGCCCTCCTTGAACAGTGTCTCCCTGACGGTCCAGGTCAGCCTCAGTCGGCAATCTTTATATATCCGGTAGATACATAGATATCGCATGTCAGATCCTGTGTTTGCGGATTTCCGGCCTTCCCCCACACGGCCGATTGCAGAGCCAATCCCTTGGGTCGATATTCAGCTGAGACTGGCCACAAAGAACGAGTTTGTGACCCTGGAAATCCTTCGCTACCTCTACGTCAGCCCTGCCGAACCCGTGCTCTTCATGATCCTGCACAAGAAATTCAAGCGGCAGCGCATCTGCAGCAACCGGGCCACTGTCTGGAACCGTTGTCTGAAGCTCGAACAGATGGGCCTGATCCGCCTATTGCACGGCAACCCCATATCCTTGTGGCCGGCGGACTCCGTGAATCCGGAGAACGTCAAGCTTCTCGTGACGCGCTGTTACAAAAGCCTATTGGGTGAGTTCTATCCCGGCTAGCCTGACTTCTGTGGTGGGTCGGCCGAAGGACCCGAGGGTGCGGGCACTAGTGATTGAAACACTCCGGTCCGCGAACCCACCCATGATGTCCATCCCGCTGATCAGGCAGGCGATCAGGCAACAAACCGGTATGACTTTCTCTTGGAACGTAATCGCCGGTCATCTCGCTGACCTGGACGCAGAGGGCATTGTCAAAAAGTTGATTCTTGCGAGGTCCAGGCAGCACACAGTCAGGTACACCACCGGCAAGAAGGCTGGAAAGATCGAGACCCGGGTGAAGACGAATGCCTGGTTTCAGCTCAGCGACAGGTTCAAACCTGTCGACGGGATGAACTGGGGACTGAATTGTAGCTTGGAGGGAACCTAGATCAGTCTCATAAGTGTTGAAGACGCACAGACAGGACATTCTATCAAAATGAGCCATCCTGAAAATTCTGTCCTAATCCTAGCCTCGCCGAAGCCGTGCCGATGACTGAGCGGGAGCGTGTCTGGGCGCAAGCAAAGCAAGGCGGAGCGTGGAGCGACGCGGCCGGTAAGTGTGGGCTGGAGCAAGCCCGCGGGCTTAATGAGGATGTCGGCAGCGCATTGTTGCACGGACCTGGAAATGCGATACAATTGGATTCGAAGTCAATATCGAGAAAGGGGGCGTTATGCTGGGGCCTAAGCATTATCTACCGGCCCGGTCCGGGCCGCTGCGGGATTCGCTGCCCAGACTTGGGTTGGCGGCTCTGGCCATCTGCTGTTGCGCGGCAGTTCGTCCACAGCTTGTCCTGTCTTACATGCTGTCGCCAACGGGCACAACTACCGACGTATCGGTCGCAAAGAAGTACAGCCGCGCCTTCCAACGGGCGACGCTATGGGTCGCCCGCAAAGGTGTAACGCATTTCACAGAACCGGTGCACGAGGAGATTACGAACCGCATCTTTGGCTGTCAGGAAGGTAAGCCGTGCGAAGACCCCAATAGTGAGTACGCAGGTCCGCACGTCCTCGCGGGCGTGCGCTGGAATGACGACCCGCCTTTTCTACTTCAGGAAGGGGAGGCCAGGAACACCCCCTGCAAGGTTACCGAGACTATTCGCTTTACCACCCAGCCAAGGTGCTGGGCTCAGCTTTTCCGCGACGCCGAGAAAAAAGCTGCCACAGGCAAACCGCTCGACGCAGCGAGCAGGATGTCGTTGCTTGCACGTTCGCACTTCGGGGACCTTCAATTCCTGCATGCGATGGCGTCAAAGGATGGTGAGCCGGCGGCCGAAACCAAGAGGCGGATCATGATGTGGGCTGAGTTCACGTGGAAAGTCAGCCGTGGCGATTATGGGCTGGAAACGAAACTCACAGACGTGAACGTTGCAGGATTTGACCAGTTTTTTGGCCAGACTGAGTGGCGGGTGCAGGAACTCCTCGCCCTTGGCAATCCGGCGCTCAGGCCGTGGATCAAGGACGTAGCTCTCGGAAGTCTGTTGCACACGGTGGAGGACACCTTCGCAAAAGGTCATGTTGACCGGGTCGGATTCGGAGAGACATGCCCTGGGGCGACCAACCAGGTTGCACCCGGGCGGATAAGGGAATTTCATTCGTACATCAACCAGGATGCTGCGAAGCACGCTGACTACGACAGCCGAACCGCTTTCGCCCGACATCGGGAAACGGACCGACCGTAGTCGACGTGGGCCAGGCGCTGCTTGATTATCGGAAGCGCGGATCACCCTGGGAGGATGTCAAGCCTTATATGGAATGTGTTCTAACATTGGAGAATCCCGAAGCCAAGGCGTCCGCCGGAGCGGGGTTCGAACGACAATGAATGAGTCGAGCGACCGGTCTCGTAAGACGGCCCTCATGTGGATTCTCTTCCTGCACTACGGCACTTTGAATCCGCTTCCACGCACGGCCTAGTTTTGCGCGTGATACGGGCAGCCTTAGCGGCGCACGTCCGCGGGCTTGATGTGGATTTCCGGCGGGTGTTATGTTTTGCAGATTCGATGCGGCAAATAAGGGCAAGAGGCTCAGATTTCAGGTACCAATACTTGTAGCGAACTAAGCCCGAAGAACTTTACCATCCTCTCTCGAAGGGCAGTCCTTAGCTCCTCCGTATTTCGGAAGAGGTTGCACATTGTCTGCATGCCTTTTGGACGACCCGTTCCCAGGCGGTCCAGTATTGCTGTGATGAGAAACTATGCTGCTGGATCCTTGGCTCTTAGCCTACCATCGCTCCCCTTTTGAACGGAGAGTGCTTTTTCCAGTCGCTTCCAGGCGGACATGACTTCGGTGTGAAGTTCCCTCCGTTTTTTGGCTGCATCAAGAAAAAGCTCAGTGTGGCGTGTCAGATTATGCCCAGCAAGCCGCGCAATCAGTTCACCGCCGGCTTGGGATGCGTTCTTTCTAATGTCGGGACACGCCTTCCGGCTTCTTCTGCAAATGTCCGGATTGTGGTGATCAAAGCCGACCCGCGTACATTCCTCAAGCAACAGGTCTCCATCAATAAGTAGCTCGCCCGTATACCGTGTGTTTCTGTACCAGACTCCTGTCTTCTCGTCGTAAAGAACAGGTCCTTTGTCTTTCGTTGGGTCATAGCGGTCGAGCCCTTGCGTCCCAAAATCCTCGCCGCTTGCTAAAATCCGATACGCCGGCGGGTTATATCGCGGCACGTCCTCGATCCAGAACAATTGCTTGCCTTCAACCTGGTCTCCCCACGCAAATTCAAAACGGATGTTTCCGTAGATCGAGCCGTACGACCAGAGATTGGGGGAGACCCAAGACACGCAAGTTCTGGTGTTGCGAAGCCGGCTTTCGTCCCACACCAGCGAAGAGCGTATCTTTCCGTCCTCAAACATCCTGAAGGCGTCACGGATATGGCAGATATGATAGACGGTGTCAAATGAACCGCATTCAGGGCTTATCCCCGGCACACCCGCCCAATATTTCTCCCACTCCCTTCTGGCTTTAAGGATGCCTCTCATTATTCTCCAGTTTGACTAATGAACGCTAAATGTAGAACTTGAACTTTGGACTGCGTGTTGTGATCGTTGGATTCGAAACTAGTATCTCTCCCACGGCATCAGAGAAACCGATTGTGACTGGCTCAGAGTCACCGTAGCGGCATGCATTATAGTTCAGCTTTGTGAGGGCGAGGATGTCCTTCGAGACTTGCACGATGTCAGCTTCACCATGTTGAATATCTATTCTGAGCGGGACAGGCGATTCCCAGCCCGGATATGTTCTGAGCCTTGGTACAAATCCAGATGCCCAAAGGTAGCCCCCTTTTGGGCTCGGGCACCATAAAGCTCCTCGGAGCATGGGGCGGGAACCTTCACGGAACATCCTTAAGCCTCTAATTTCTTTCCTGACCCGGACCCCTGCCAGTGAGACGTGTGCAGGACAGGCTTCAACATAGCCGGCATATTCATCTTCGGAGATCTCCGACCTGGAATGGAGAAAAATCTCTTTCAGTGGCTGTCCTTCCAGCTCGTCGTACGTTCGAAGGACGCCTTGAAGAAGCTTTCGTGCGGCGTCCCTGGTTAAGTGAAACTGTTTGTTTCTTGGCGAATACCAGGGACCATAATCTCCAAGGAACACGACTCCATCACCTGAGTCCAGGAACATCTGTGCAGCGCAACACGCAGTTCGATTGTCTGAAGTGGGATCGACTCGACGAAAGACAATCCCAATATAGCAGACCCCTGGCCGGGCAGCAGCTAAACGCCAGGGCTTTCCGCCGGCCTTGTAATACACAGTCGTCGTCAAGTTCCATGCCAGGTCAGACGGAGGTGACAACCGGGTGAACCCCCTTCTTCTGTCAAACGTAAGTGACGACTCCCGGACGATTTGAATAGGGATCTTGTACTGCATTGACCGGGCCTTGATCTGGCGGCGGAAATCGACCGAATACTCATAGATTTCAGGGGCGTACTTATCAAAGAAGTCCGTTTGGCCCGCTCGTCTCAGGCCCCGTTCAGCCTTGGAAACAGAGTAGCCAACTCCCTCAATTAACTTAGACTGAGGGCGGCAGTTTTCGTAAACGATATCGGGAACGACACACACCAATACGCTAAACGGCTCTTCTTTCTTCTCGGTCAAGCGGATTGCGTCCATGTATTTGTCCACGACGCCAAAGGCCCGTTTGTTCGGGTCCTTGTCTGATGAGGCTTCCTTAAGCTGCTTGAAATCCAGCTCATGAGTCCACGCGGGTTCGTATGGTAGGCTGGAAGCAAATGCAACTTCGAATCCCGGAAATACCGGCCAGAGGACGGGGTCAAGACCTTCCCCTGGGTAGATAGGTCCTCGTGCAATGCGACACCACTGTATAAACTCTTTGACGCCCTCGGGGGTGCCGATCACACCTAATGTGAGCTTCTCCGGGTGAGCGGATGATTCGGGGCCGTGAGGTCCAAAGAGCAACAAGCCATCGTGCGGATCAAGCATGGATTGTTTGTAGCGAAATTCGAGTTGCGGCTCATCGAGCACTTGCAGGTTTCTATTCACTTTGTTCTATCTGATCCTCCGGCTCTTTCCCTTCGTCCTCTTCTTCCTCTATCGGCTCACGTACGAAATCCTCCTCAGGCTCGTAATCCTCAGGACCTTCGTCCAAGCCTCGCTTTAACTTGGACTCATCAATTGCCAGAGGCACCGAAAAGTACATCGGCTCGCTGTCCATAACGAATCTTTGTCTTTCTTCCTTGCCAATTGCGACTTTTCCCTTGCCGTCTGCGAGATGCTGGAGAATCCCCAGGAGCAGAGAGAGCCATTGCTTGTTCCACCAGTTTTTGCAGATCTTTTTTCTTTTCCTGAAGGCCGCCTTAGCGGATAGTGGGGTCCCGTCTTCTTCCGTGATGAACAGGTGCATGCGGACAAAGACGACGGGAAATTCAAGTCTATCCAGCCAAAACCTCAGCACAGGCGCCACATGATAGCGAATCCGTGTTGTCTCAGTCAGAGTCTTAAATGACCTGATTCCGGTTACGCTCGCCCACGTCTTTCTGCCGGTATAAGTTCGGAACTTGAGGTGGTCGTTTTCGAAGAGACCAGATGGAAAGTACAAATGCTTGCTATCCGCCGTGAACACGAGTCCTCTGGCCAAGCACAACGAGCGCAAAGATGAGTTGATCACCTTAACGGCTAGGTCCCGGATCTTTATGTCAGGACTCGACGCGTTCCGCCAGTCCTCGATGGACCCTCTTGATTCTAGCTTGTACCTTTGCGCGAGGTCATGCGAAGGATCAATAAAGGACCAAAAAACACCCGCACCTTCGTGGAAGGTCGGCCAGGACTTCAGAATGTCGAGACCATCTGCATCCCTCAAAGCTTCTCTAGCTTCATATCGGTGGATGTCAATTGGAAGTTCGGAGACCCTTACGAGACTGGCCCAGACGCGTTCTTCTCGGTCTTGAACCACATCGCTGAAGTTGAGCAGAGAAGTAACCACGCTCCGCCCGTCTCCTTCCATTTTCGGCGCCTTCACCTTTTCAAGCTTGACAAGCAATTGTCGCAACCCGTCTGCCCAGCTCAGATGAAACGGAATATAGGTCAAATCGGACAGCCGCCAGCCGATCTGAGTGGGGCTAAGGCCGTCCAGGTTCAGAGGAATAATGAAGTCTTCGCCTCTTTCCTTGGCTAAGCTGTGTGCGAACGTCCGTTCCTTAAGAGGGTCGGGTTTATCGATTGAATGCTTTGACAGAACGGCGATGAACCTGAACGTGCGGGTTTTTATTGCCTTGTTGATGTCGCGTGGGTACGATTCCCCACCCAGCAACTCAAAGCGATCACACCAAACCTTGTAGCCTTCGGCTGTCAGTCTCAGCGCGAGCCATTCAACAAACAAAAAGTCCTCGGATGCGTAGTTTATGAAGAGGTGGTCTCCCTTTGACACCTCAGGTGAAATCAAATCGTTTTCTCCTTTGAACAAAAACAGTACTCTTGCGCAGGTGCCGCTAGTGGGAACGCTTTTTCAGAGCATGGCATTTCACCTTAACTCGCTGCGAAAGAGCCGATAAGGAGATGTGGGGGGATGGTGGCAAGACTCATTTGGACTCGGAGGAAAATGGAAATGGACTAGTTTTCCCGATCCCCATTCACGTCCCCATCAATGTGGCGATAGTAACCGTATGCCCCGCTTCAGTCAAGATGTATTACGCCTTCCTCCCCACTGCAATCGACGGCCCCAGAGTGGGCCGTATCGGAGTTTCACGCTTGGTATTTGCGGACTGAAAGGTGGGAAGCGAAACAACCTACTCCTTCAGTTTACCGGGTTCCACGAGTCTCCCGACATCGTGATAGAATACGCGCTGAAAACCAAGGGCGAATCACTGAGTTCGCCAGTTAACCGCTGCTGAGGTCCAACGCGATGCCGAAATACAATAGAACCAAAACGTCTAAACAGGCCCAGCAACCTCCAGAGTCGGTAGTTGCGAAGGTCGTCGCCGGTTCTGTAGCCGGAGTAATTGGCCCACGCCTGCGCGCGCTTCGCAAAGAGAAGAACATGTCACAAGGCGACATAGAAAAGCGCACAGGGCTGCTTCGCTGCTACAGCTCCCGCGTAGAGAACGGGCACACAATTCCCAGTGTCCAGACGCTTGAGAAGCTGGCTAAGGCGCTTGAGATCCCCGTCTACAAGCTCTTCTACGCCGGAGATGAGCCGCCGGCCGTGCCCGTGCTGCCACCAGTGGCCAGAGAAAGAGACCCCTTCGCCAGGAAATTACGCGGGCTCATAGCCCGCATCAGTGTGAGAGACAAGAAGCTGCTGCTGCACCTGGCACAGAAGATGGCACGGCCCAGGCCTTCCAGCCCCGGACCTGCCTCAGGCTGAGGCTATTTGCTTTCCGTTGCCTCCGTGACATACGCCTTCAGGTGCAGGATGAACTGGTCCTTATCCCAGTCGTGTTCCATCTTCAGGAGCTCGACCGCGTAATCGAGCTGCTTCGAGAAAGAAATGCCTGATTCCTCCTTGATCTTCTGAAGAAAATCCAGCTGTTCTCTGTTCAATAGATACTGGTAGGTCGTTCAAATCACCCTATTCGTTCGCGAGCCGCCTGAGCAGCCTGATGGCATCTGAACATGTTAGATTGGAGCCATGACAGCATGGGAGGAGCAGTACAGGCGCATGCCTCGCAGCCTGCAACGCATAGAGAACTACACTGGACCAGGAGGAGAGGAATTTGTTGATGAACTGGCACACTTTTTTATCGATTGCTGGCATCTCAGGGACTGGTTCAAGAACGACGACTCGCTTCCACAAACCGCCAGAATGCAGATTGCATCTGCGGCGAAGAAAATGAGCATCCTGCAGTATTGCGCCGATGCTGCAAACGGACGAAAACACCTGAAACTCGATCCCAAATGAGCTTACAAGGGGGGACAGCTTATCGGCGAGATTCGCATCGGATCGGCAGGAATGCATACCTGCTACGTGGTTATGGACAAAAAAGGGCGGCACAAAGCGAGTGCACTCGAAGTGGCACAGCGGGCCGTCAAAAGATGGGCACAGGTTATTAGAAAACACGGACTCACCTTGCCCTCGTGAACTGAAGGCGGACCGACGTGTGAGTCGGCCCACTATCTTCAAAGCCGGAGGGGCATGCCTGCCGCGGAAGAACAGCGCGGTGAGTCTGACACTCAGAGGCGCTCCCCTCCGATACCCCGCCTTGATCCCTTAATCATGTTGACGCCCGCGTATACGAGGTCTAGTATGGGGCATCGGCAGGTGGCGTTTCTGCCATGAGCGGTGACGTAATCGGCCACCACAAGATTGAGGAGCGCGGTATCCTAAAGCAGAGCGAAGTAGTCGAGAGAATCCGGGTGATCCGGGACAGGAAGTAGGTGCGGCAGGCCTGGCTGGAGCCAAGGCCACTCATTGATGCTCGCTTGGAGAGGAGGCTGTGATGAACATTCGGCTTGGCACTTTCAACTGTGAGAACCTTTTTCTCAGGTACAAGTTTGACGGCCCCCCAGTCTGTAAGAAGAAAGGGGAGACGGACGAAGCCTACAAGAAGCGGGTCCTGGCTGCCCGCAGAAAGACGCTTGCGGAATTCGACAAGACAGGAGGACCCCTCGACTGGCTTGCCAGGGATCTCGAGAACTTCTCCGCCGTATCGCACAC
>Ga0187886_1003511_pt1 | contig 11704 bp, 7 predicted proteins | sample June2016WEW_20_1_FD_133001 | JGI IMG/M metagenome (GOLD analysis project Ga0187886, IMG submission 133001) | Peatland microbial communities from SPRUCE experiment site at the Marcell Experimental Forest, Minnesota, USA - June2016WEW_20_150 | ecosystem: Environmental > Terrestrial > Soil >...
GAGTTTGTCCACCACCTTGAAACCGGCGAGCCACTCCACCAGACCCTTGAAATGATGTTCAACCTGGAAGCAATGGCGATCTTGGACGCTGGCGTACGCTCAGCCGATTCTGGGAAGCTCGAAACGGTAGATAATGCCGCCTGGCGGATTGGCTAGAAAGATTATCAGATGATCAACAGGCGCCGGATTAAGCCAAATCCGGCGCTTGACCGCCTTTCTGGCTAATCCACAATTGGGTATATTGTATGTGGGACTAACTTAGAAAAAGGTTCAATTATTGTGAATAGGCCAATCTTATCTCCGCCCAATGTTATCCTATTTTGTCAATGATTCATGGCAAAACTATTAATTAACCAAATCGGGTGGGTATTTAACATCCAGCGTTTCTCCATCCATGATGGCCCGGGCATCCGCACCACGGTCTTTCTCAAGGGTTGTCCCTTGCACTGCTTCTGGTGCCACAACCCAGAGGGGAGGCGTCCCAGGCAAGAAATCCAGTTCTATCCGACGCGCTGCATTATGTGTGGGGAGTGCATCCTGGCTTGCCAACAAGGAGCGCATATCCTTCAGGATGGGGTGCATACCTATAACCGCGAGTTGTGCATACAATGCGGTCGTTGTGTGGCTGTCTGTCCCGCTGGGGCTGTGGAGTTGGCCGGAAAAGAGATGACCGTAGACCAGGTGATGCAGGAAGTGCTGGCTGACCGGCCTTTTTATGAAACCTCCGGCGGTGGGATGACCGTCTCAGGGGGTGAACCGCTTCTCCAGGTGGAGTTCACCTGCTCCCTCCTGGAATACTGCAGAGCAGAAGGTATTCACACGGCGATTGAGACATCTGGCAGAGCCCATTGGGAGAAAATGGAGAAGCTCCTGCCAGTCACCGATTTGGTTTTACTGGACCTTAAACACATGGATCCGGAAAAACACCGCCAGTTCACGGGTGTTTCCAACCGGCGCATATTGGAAAATGCCCGCCGGTTGGCCTTGACGGACAAAGCCATTCTTTTCCATACCCCGGTCGTGCCAGGGGTCAACGATACCCCTGAAGAGATCGCTGCGATAGCGCGGTTTACGTTCGACCTGGTAATGCTCCGCGCTAGTGCTCACAAACAACCCGCTGAGATTTCCCTTATGTTGCTGCCTTTCCACCGACTGGCAGCCGATAAATATAAAAGCCTGGGGTTAGATTACCGCGCCAGCAATCTGGAGATGCCCTCAAAAGAAAAAATGCAGGCATTGGTGGAAATTGCTAAACAATATAGGATTACCGTCAAATGAACACAACTCTTGAATTAAAACAACTGACCTATTCAGACCGTATTTCTGCTTTGCAGGCTACCAAGTTAGCCCAGACGCGCGAAAAAATTGAACTGACCGGCTACAAAGACACCGATGATCTTGCCTTGATCCTGCCTCCGACAGACCGGCGCGAGATTGTCAAAACCACAAGTTCTTCGGGGATGCCGATCACCGATTGCATCATCCAGGGGTATAAAGTCACCCCTAACCACCCGAGCGGGGGGTTCTTTGGACCGAAGGCCGTCGGTGAGAACTTCCGGCGCCTGATGGATGAACATCCTGTCTTTATCGACCCCAACAGCTCGCTGGTCGGCTCGTACATGGCGAATTTTATGTCCTACCGCGCCCCGCATTGGAACCCGGATTTCGATCCTGCCTGCTTTGAGTCTGAGATCCAGAAATATAAGCTGCTGCCAGGCATCGGCGCTACCCAGCATTTCTGCCAGGATTTGCAGATCGGGCTGGATTTAGGTTGGGGTGGTATCATGGAAAAGATTCAGCATTACAGGCTGGTAAACTCCCCCGATCATGCGGACTTTTATGAAGGCCTGGAATCGGTGGTCCTGGGCGTGCAGAGCTGGATGCGCCATTATGTGGAAGAAGCCCGGCGCATGGCTGAGACCGAGCCGCACCCAGAGCTGCGCCAGAACCTGTTTGAGATAGCCGAGATCAATGCACGCCTGATTACCGAACCGCCTGTTACCTTCCGTGAAGCCTGCCAGTGGATCCTCTGGTACCAGATCATGGCGCGCATGTTCAACGGCAGTGGTTCAATGGGGCGGTTGGACGTTCTGCTGGAACCGTATTATCTGCGAGATTGCAAAAGCGGTGTCCTGACTGAGGAAGAAGCCATCTTCCACATTGCCTGCCTGCTGCTGCACGATACTGCTTATCTCCAGTTGGGTGGTCCGGATGCCAATGGTAAGGACCTCACCAACCCTCTCTCCTACCTGATCCTGGAAGCAGCCCACCGTATGAAAATTCCTGCTAACGTGGGCGTGTGTGTTGGTGAAGCTGTCGACCCAGGACTCCTGCGGCGAGGGGTGGAGATCCTCTTTAAGGATAAGACCGGCATCCCCAAATTCCTGGGTGTAGAGCAGACTGCGGCAGGTTTCGCAAGGAACGGTTACCCCATTCAATTGGCCCGCCAGCGTGCTTACTCGGGCTGCCATTGGTCGGCGATCCCCGGGCGGGAATATACGTTGAACGATTGCGTGAAGATCAATTTTGCTGCGGTTTTCGAGTACGCCTATCAGGAGATGATGGCAGATTCCAACATAGAGCCTTCCACCAAGGAGCTGTGGGCGCGCTTCGAACGCCACCTGCGCTGGGCGGTTGAGGTGACAGCGCAATGCGTCGATTTCCACATGGAGCATATGCACCGGGTGTTTCCAGAGCTGGTGCTCGACTTGCTCTGTTACGGTCCGATCGAGAAAGGGGAAGATGCCAGCCACGGTGGGGTAGAGTATTACAACCTGTGCGTGGATGCGGCTGCCCTGGCGACGGTGGCGGATTCCTTCGCTGCCCTGGAACAGCGCATCGAGCAAGAAAAACGCTTCACCTGGGCGCAGATAACTGCATATTTGAGGAATAACTGGGGGGGGCTTGAGGGCGAACGCGCCCGGCTGACAATGAAAAGCATCCCTCGATATGGGAGAGGCGGTTCAAGGGCAGACGATTATGCGGTGCGCATTGCCCAGTTATTCACCCGCCTGGTGAAAGAGAAACCGACGCCTGCCGGTTTCAACATGATTCCAGGCATTTTCTCCTGGGCGAACACCATCCCGATGGGGAAAGACGTTGGGGCTACCCCAAATGGGCGCCATGCAGGTCATCCGATTTCCCATGGCTCGAACCCTGACCCGGGTTTCCGCAAGGATGGCTCGCCCACCGCCATGGCGGTGGCGATCGCGTCCGTGCAACCCGGATATGGCAACACCGCTCCGATGCAAATCGAACTGGATCCTGCCATATCCCGGGACGAGGAAGGAGTAGGCATCATCGCGGACTTGATCCGTACCCACTTTAAATTAGGCGGAACCCAAATAAATATGAATATCCTGGATGCGGCGAAGATCCTCGAGGCGCACAAAGACCCCAGCAAATATCCCGACCTGGTGGTGCGTGTGACCGGTTTCAGTGCTTATTTTGCCAGTCTCTCACCGGAATTCCGCCAGTTAGTTGTGGATCGTATCATCAAGCAAAATTAAGGAGGCACAATGTCGACACCTTCTTCGACCGGAGACTTGCATACCAGATGTAATACCCCCGCTGAATCGAGGCTCTGGTTGGATCGGCCTGCCACTACTTTCCAGGAGTCAACACCGCTGGGGAACGGACGGCTGGGAGCCATGATATTTGGGGGAGTGACTGAAGAAAGGATTGTGATCAATGAAAGCTCGCTTTGGTCAGGTTCTCCTCAAGATGCCGACTTCCCAGACGCTCATCAGGCATTACCAAAGATCCGCAGTTTGCTTGTAAAAGGGAAAAACGAGGAAGCCGAAGTGTTGGTGATGGAGCGCTTTATCTGCAAGGGGCCGGGTTCTGGTCAAGGGCGGGGAGCGCGCGTGCAATTCGGTTGCTACCAGGTCTTGGGGAACCTGCATTTATCCATTCACCAGAATTTAACGGGAGAGCTTAATATGACAGGTATGCCTCCCGTTCACCGACACTATTACGAGCGAACCTTGGATCTGGACCGAGCACTGATGACACTGGAGTATGACTATAATGGCGTGCGCTACAAGAGGGAAGCCTTTGCCAGCGCGGCCGCAGAGGCGATCGTGATTCGTCTGTCGGCGGACCGACCCGGTTCGATCTACCTGCGCGCCCGACTCGACCGCCCGGAACGGTTCAATACCGAGTCGGACGGACCGCATGGTCTACGCATGACCGGGCAGCTGGAAAACGGAATTGACGGAAAAGGGTTGAAATATGCCTGCCAGGTGCGAGCCTTGAACCTGGGCGGCAGCGTTCAATCCAATGAAGGTGTGTTGGAAGTAGTGGGTGCGGACGAAGTTCTGTTGTTCATTACCGCTGCGACGAACGCTCAAGCCTTTGCCGGTCGAAACCTGTCCGATGAAGTTGCTGCATGTGCAGCGGACAGGTCTGCGTCAAGCGCCCAGACCTGGGATGCGCTGCTGGCAGCCCATGTGCTTGATTACCAAAAGTATTACCGGCGAGTTTCACTTACCCTGGGGAAGCCCAACAAGAAAACTTCAAGCCTGCCCATTCAGGCAAGGATGGAAGCACTGCGGGCAGGAGAGGAAGACCCCGGGATAGCGGCACTGTATTTCAACTTTGGGCGTTATCTGCTAATCAGCTCGTCCCGCCCGGGCGGCCTGCCTGCCAACTTGCAGGGGATCTGGGGCGAGGAGATCCAGACTCCCTGGAATGGCGATTGGCATCTGAATGCGCAGCAGATGAACTATTGGCCTGCGGAAGTTTGCAACCTGTCTGAACTGCACGACCCTTACCTTCAACTGACTGCATCCTTGCAAGGGCCCGGGGCGCAGACTGCCAAGGCTTACTACATGGCGCGGGGATGGATGGCGCACATGATCACCAACCTGTGGGGGTTTACTTCGCCGGGAGAAGACGCCCGCTGGGGATCAAGCTCAACTGGTTCAGGATGGCTGTGCTTGCACCTATGGGAACATTACTTGTATACCGGCGATCTAGCATACCTGGAATGGGTGTACCCAATCCTGAAAGGTGCAACGCTGTTCTACCTGGATATACTGATCGAAGAACCCCGGCACGGCTGGCTGGTTACCGCGCCCTCCAGCTCCCCGGAGAATGTGTTCCTCCTGCCCAACGGCCAGCGCGCAGCGGTTTGCATGGGGTCAGCATATGATATGCAAATCTTGCGCTTCCTATTCGCTGCAACCAGCCAGGCGGGTCGACTTTTGCACCTGGATGAGGAGTTCTGCGTCGAACTGGACGAAAAACGCGCTCGTCTAGCCCCTACACAGGTCAGCTCGGATGGACGGGTTATGGAATGGCTGGAAGAATACGGCGAGGCTTTGCCATATCACCGGCACACGTCGCATTTATGGGGTCTCTTCCCTGGCGATGAAATTACTCCGCAGGACACACCACAGATCGCTGAAGCGGCCCACCGGTCGCTGGAAAAGCGCGGCTTTTTGACCCCGGGCTGGGGATTGGCTCATCGGCAGTGCCTGTGGGCTCGGCTGGGGGATGGGGAGCGCGCTTACGCTCTCCTATATCAGATTCTAACCGGGAGCACGTTCCTGAATCTGTTCAATCGCTGTTACCACGCGCCGGAAACGGAGGAGGCGGTTGGTATGCCCAACCTGCTTGATCCGAACCACCCTTTCCAGATCGATGGCAACCTGGGTGCGACGGCAGGTATCGCCGAGATGCTTCTGCAGAGCCATCATGGAATCCTACATTTTCTTCCGGCACTGCCTTCCGCCTGGGCGGAGGGTTCTGTGCGCGGATTGCGGGCGCGGGAAGGTTTTGAGGTCGACCTGGATTGGAAGGGCGGGCACCTGGTAAAGGCGCAGGTACGTTCCCTGCTTGGACGACCCTGCCGGGCGCGTACAGATCAACCTTTGCAGGTGATTGAGCGTGGAAAAAGGATCGAAACCCGGTGGGACAGGCCGGGTGTGATTGTTTTTGAGACATTGGCGGGGGAAGAATATGGAATTACTGCTTAGTGGCTATTCTGCTCAATCGCGAGGTTATCGGGCTGAAGTTGAACTCCAAATCCCCCGCATAGTGAGATCATACTGATCGCTATTTGAGGGGTTCCAGGATCTTAGACCAACAGAAATGGCGTTTTTAAAGTCACCATCAAGATTTTTGAAAAATACTCGTTATTTCTTATTGACTTTAGCACGGGATATTGCTAGACTTATTTGAGATAGTATCAGCTATCTGAAATTTCCTCACAAGACTGTATTGAATTAAATCACAAGGTTAGTTTAGTTGGCCAAATGTCTTTCACGCATATACAAATCGAAAGATGCCTGAATCTTGGCGGTCAAGCAAGTCGACTATCCGTCGCAAACTGGTCTTGATAATCTTCGAAACGGAGGTGACCTAAATCAACTTTTTCAATCCTTTCATCAGCCAGATGGATCATATTCGATTATATACAACAATCGTCAAACAGTGGAATAGATCAGTTGGTAAAGGAGGTGAAAATGATATTTGGTAGGTCAATAAGGGGTTCTCCTTATTGGGTCAGATACAATGGCGATGGTTAGCAAGATTTTCAGAGTTCTCTGGCTTTTGGGAAAAAAGGAGAAAAAGAAATGGTTGACAAGAAATTGAACCGTCGGGATTTTTTGAAGGTTAGTGCACTGGCATTAGGGGGAGTCGCTTTAGCTAGCTGTGCTCCCCAGGCAGCACCCACCCAGGCTCCTACGGCCGCCGCGGCACAGCCCACCACAGCGCCGCCCGCCCCTGCGAAAATTACAATTTCCTACTGGGTCTTCTGGGACCAGTACGGGGGGGCCGTACCGCTGTTCAAACCCGCCCTGCTGGAATATATCAAACCAAATGACATCGATATAAAGTGGGGCGTGAATGCTGATCAGGTCTTCGTCCCGGCTGTGGCGGCCGGCACTCCGCCCGATATCGGCACCGGACATCATTATATTCAGTATATGAGCACCGGCGTTTTGAAGGATGTGGGTCCCCTGGTGGCTAACAGTAAGGTTGTTACCAAGGACAAGTATCCAACCCCGAACTGGGACGGCGCTTTCTACAAGGGCGTGCAATATGGCGTTCCAGCGATCGAATGCTTCCTGCGCCGCGGTTTGAACTTCAACACCAAGATGATCACGGACGCCGGGCTGGATCCCAACAATCCGCCGAGAACCTGGGAAGACCTGTTAGGCTGGCACCAAAAGCTGACTAAATTTGACGCTACCGGCAATATAATCCAGTTTGGCCTGGATCCCTACGATGCCGAAGCCGGCACCTGGTCGAGCGACGGCTACTACCAGGCGGAGGCCTTCGGCGCCAAGTGGTGGGACCCGGAGACCAAGAAGTTCACCCTCGACTCGCCCGAGATGGCTGAGTCATTTGACGTGATGGGCGAGTTTGTGAAGATCATCGGCCCTGACAACCTGGCCAGCGTGCGTAAGGTTCAGGGCGAGGGCACCTGGGGTGGTTCTTATGACGCCTCGGTTCAAGCCATGATCATTGAAGGCTACTGGCACCCTGGCGAAACCTTTGCAGAGAAACCTGAGGTTTCCAAGGTTAACAAGGCCACCTGGGTACCCGTCCCGGCGCGCCGCATGCCCGCCAAGATGCAATTCGCCGGTGGGCATATGGTCTATTTGTTCAAACAAGTCAAGAACCCGGCTGATCAGGTCTTCAAGGTCGCCGAGTTCCTGCAGACCAAAGACCACTGCGATCCGGTCTTCAATAAGATCGGCTGGCTGCCAGCCTACATACCCTACATTCAGGCCACAGATCCCACCAAATACCCCGGGCTGGATTTCTACTTCAAATCCCTTACCGATCCCGAAACCGAGTGGCATGGCTGGCTCAAGTGTGAGATCGAGTCTTTCCTCGAGCCCAAGGTTGTCGAGATTCGCGAGAAACACTTCCGCGGCCAATTCAAGACCGGTAAGGAAGCCGCGGCTTATTTCCAGGACCAGGCTATCACCCAGTATAAACAAGCTGGCTATGGTTCATAGCTACGTCCCTGTGAATTAAGATCTGATAACAGGTTGGGCGGGAGGGTATCTCGCCCAACCTCAGGATATAAAAGCGGGCAGCAATCTCCGTCTTGTATCCCACCAGGATCTCTGGTCGCGTTATCGATTTCCTCTGACTCTGCCTATATACTGAGAGCATCATCCGAAGAATACTTATCCATTTGCTGTTTAAAGGAGATCTTCCATGACAGCCTGGATCTACCGACCCACTCGATTGTCCCGGCAAGAGTTCCGTAACCAGGTTACTGGCATCTTGTTTGTCATGCCCTGGATTTTGGGCTTTCTCACGTGGACTATCATCCCACTGTTGTCATCCATGTATTACAGCTTCACTCGCTACGATTTGCTGCGCCCCCCTGTGTTCATCGGCATCCAAAATTACACAAATTTTCTAACCGATGATGATTTCATGACCGCGGCCAGGAATACCATATGGTGGGTTCTGTTGAGCACACCCAGCGGTGTGATCTCGGCCTTCCTGATGGCCGCTCTACTCAACACCAAGATCAAAGGACGTTCCGGTTTCCGCGCCATCTTCTTCTTCCCTTCCATCATCCCTTCCATCGTCACCGCCACCGTTTTTGCATACCTGTTGAACATTCAATACGGAGCGGTCGATTCCGTGCTTAGATTGTTAGGATTGCATGCCATTCCCTTCCTTTCCAATCCCGATTGGGCGAAACCTACCCTTTTGTTGATTAATATGTGGGCTCAAGGAGGCGCCATGGTGATCTTCCTGGCCACCCTTCAAGATGTGCCCCGCGAGTTGCTGGAGGCCGCCACGGTGGATGGAGCCAATACCTTGCAGAAATTCTGGAGCATCACCATCCCCATGTGCAGTCCGGTCATCTTGTTTAACATGCTGATGGCCTTCATCAGCGGTTTCCAGAATTTTGACCTTCCCTGGCTACTCACCCAGGGTGGCCCGAACAAAGCCACCGAATTTATCTCGCTTTTCCTCTACCGGAATGCATTTTTATACTTGCAAATGGGCAAAGCCTCGGCTCTTGCATGGGTTTTGTTTATCGTCATCGTGATCTTTACCGTGGCTCTCTTCCGGTCATCCGCCCGGTGGGTCTATTATCGTACGGAATAACAAATAACGAAAAGGAGTCGACCTATGGCATCTACAACCAGTATACGAGGGGGGGGTTCAGCCGATGCAGTCTACAAGAAAAGTTGGGCGCGCCGGATGGGACCCACCGGGATTATCATGGAGATTACCAAATATGTTCTCCTGATCGGTCTGGCTTTTTCATTCATGCTGCCATTCTATTGGATGGCCTCCTCAGCTCTAAAAAATGACGACCAGGTCTACACCTACCCGCCGGTCTGGTTTCCGAATCCGCGCTTATGGAACAACTTTGGCGAGGCCTGGACCATCAAGAACTTCAACCAGATGACTTTTAACACGGTGGTGCGCTACGCCATCCCGGCCACTTTTGGCACCTTGCTGTCTTCCACTCTGGTGGCTTACGGCTTCGCCCGGGTCAACTGGAAAGGGCGCGATGCGCTTTTTGCAGTCGTGCTGGCTACCATGATGATCCCCTTCCAGGTTCGGCTGGTTCCCTTGTTTATCATCTTCAAGAACCTGGGCTGGCTAAACTCATACAAACCTCTGGTGGTACCCGCCTTTTTCGCCAGCCCCTTCTTCATTTTTTTGCTGCGCCAGTTCTTCAAAACCATCCCTATCGAGCTATCGGATGCTGCCAAAATCGACGGGGCCAGCGAATTGGATATCCTCTTCCGCATCATCCTGCCGCTTTCCAAGCCCGCCTTGACCGTGGTAGCTTTGTTCAGCCTGCTGGGCTGCTGGAACGACTATCTGGGGCCGTTAATTTACGCCAACAAAGAGCCAGATTGGACGCTCGCGCTGGGGGTCAACGGTTTGGCCAATACCTTGTACGAATCGGGGATGAAGACCATGGTGTATCCATACCTGATGGCGGTCAGCACCATCATCACCATCCCGGTTTTGATAGCTTTCTTCTTCGCCCAACGCAGTTTCATCGAGGGCATTGCCCTGACCGGTCTGAAAGGTTAATCGAACGCCTGTTTAAATATCGGGGAAAAGGCTAAAATTCCCAATATCCACCGCCTGCAATTTCAACAGCCGAGTATCAAAGGCTGATCTACAATGTCCATCACTAATTATGCGTCTACTCAGGCTGATGTTTGCATCAGAGCAGTTATTTAAAATCAAAAATTTTTGAGGAGGTTATTTCCATGAAAGTCTTAGTCACTGGAGCCAGCGGAAAGCTTGGGCCGTTCGTCATCCGAGAGCTTATGAAGGCCGGGCATGAGGTAGTCTTGTTCTCGCGCCGGCCTGTGGCCGAAGAATTCAGCCATCTGCCCCTTATCTTGGGGAATATCAACAATTTCGAGGACTGCCAGAAAGCCATGGAGGGAGGGATTGAGGCGATCCATCACCTGGCGGCGCAGCCCTGGCCGGTAGACCACCCACAAATGCGTGAAGATGCCGAGAAGCGGGGTATCCCTTTCGACGCGACTATGCGCTCGAACACGCTGGGAGTTTACTACCCGCTGATGGCGGCGGTCGAAAAGAAGATCAAGATTTTTGTGATGACAGGCAGCAACTGCGCCCTCGGGCACGGCTTTCGCATCAGCGACCGGCCATTTCCCCTGCAATACCTGCCGGTGGATGAAAACCATCCCAGCGACGTAGAAGACTCTTACTCCTATACCAAACACGCCTCCGAAGAGATGCTGGCGGCCTTCTCGCGAGCATACGGTATGCGTACCTATTCCCTCCGCTCGGCGGGCATCTGCGACGAGCAGCGCCGCAAGTCGATGGCTGAGAATGTGAAACCCGTCACCGAGTGGAGTGAATGGATGTACTGCTGGGTAGGCAGCGAGGACGTGGCTTCAGCGCACCGCCTGCTGATGGAGTGCGCCTATGATATCGAGCCGACGGGTGTTTATTATTGCAACGGAAACGATACCGCGGTGTTGGAGCCGTCTCTCGAGATCCTGGAGAAGTTCAAGCCAGAGTATCTCCCCCTGGTCAAGGATTTACCGGGGAATGCCTCGTTCCTTTCCAACAAACGGCTGCAGCAGGTAGTTGGTTGGCAGCATAAAACTTCTTGGCGGAAATATTTGAACTAGAAGGAGATTTGCGCGATGAAAGAAGCATTGGGAATGGGTGTTGTAGGCGCGGGTGCGATCGGCATTCGGGCGGCTTTGATGCACCTCAGCAAACCAGATGTGCAGGATCGTGTCCGCCTGGAAGCGGTATGCGATCCCGTTCCAGGACGGGCGCAAGCTGTGGCGGAAAAATACGGCGTGGCAGCGCATTACCAGACTTATGAGGAATTGCTGGCGGACCCGAACGTGGACATGGTCACCATTTGCTCGCCAATAGGGCTGCACTTCGAACAGGGTATGCAGGCGGTTGAAGCGGGCAAGCACATGCATTTTAATAAGACGATGACGACCACCACAGCCGAGGCGGACGAGCTGATCTCTGCCGCGGCGAAGAAGGACATGAAGATCGTTGCATCGCCGGGAATGATGCTGTTCCCTCACAACCAGCGGGAGCGCCGCCTGGTGTTGACCCAGGAACTAGGCAAGCTGGCCTGGGTTCTCTCTGGGGCATCTGGGGTGGGCGATTATCACATGAACGAAGAATTCCGCACCGGGAAAGACATCCTGACGGATGTGAACCCAAGCTGGTATTTCAAGAAACC
>Ga0187886_1003514_pt1 | contig 11700 bp, 8 predicted proteins | sample June2016WEW_20_1_FD_133001 | JGI IMG/M metagenome (GOLD analysis project Ga0187886, IMG submission 133001) | Peatland microbial communities from SPRUCE experiment site at the Marcell Experimental Forest, Minnesota, USA - June2016WEW_20_150 | ecosystem: Environmental > Terrestrial > Soil >...
CCGTACGACCATTATATCAGTGCCCTTGTCCGGGGTGATCACGGCCCCTTGAGCCTCCAATCGAAGTGAACCACCCTCTACTTGCATCGTGTCGCGCACATTCCGCAGGCAGACACGCCACGCCTTCTTCGAGCCGCTCTTCTTGATGGATATGGCCCGCCCATCGCGCCGGACCATAATCAATAGTTCATCGCCACCCCCGGCATTCGAAACCGTGCCCGTGGCCTCGCGTCCTTCGTCCAGCTCAAAAACATGGAAGGTCACGTTTTCCGCGTGGTCATAGTCGGGCTTCGTCTCCTCGTGCCCGACCGGGATCACGCTGTGGGGACGCACCATAAGGGGAATGCTCTTATAGCCGTGCGTCTCGTTCCTCCAGCATCCGCCTTCCACCCTTTCTCCCGTCAGGAAATCGGTCCAGCTTCCCTTCGGAAGATAATAGGAAACCGTGCCATCACCGGCGAAGACGGGTGCCACCAGCATCGAAGGGCCGAGCATGTATTGCCGATCCAGATACGCGCAGGCGGGATCTTCGGGAAACTCGAGGATCATGGCCCGCATCACGGGGACGCCTTCGCGAGACGCTTCCGCGGCGGCGGCAAAGAGGTACGGCATCAGGCTGCACTTCAGATGCACAAAGAAGCGCAGCACATCGACGGATTCATCGCCGAACAGCCAGGGCACCCGGTAGGATTCGTTGCCGTGCAGCCGGCTGTGCGAGGAGAGAAGACCGAACGCAGCCCAGCGATTGTAGAGATCGGGCGTCGGGGTGTGCTCGAATCCGCCTATGTCGTGGCTCCAGAACCCGAACCCGGACAGCCCCAGCGACAAGCCCCCCCGCAGACTTTCCGCCATGGATTCGTACGTGGCTGAGGAATCACCGCCCCAATGAACCGGGAACTTCTGATTGCCGACGGTCGCGGATCGCGCGAACACGACGGCCTGATCCCTGCCGCATTCTTCTTCCAGCACTTCGAACACCGTGCGGTTGTACAGATAGGTATAGAAGTTGTGCATTTTCTGGGGGTCCGCGCCGCTGTGGTAGACGACATCGGTGGGGATGCGCTCCCCAAAGTCGGTCTTGAAGCAGTTCACCCCGGTCCTCACGAGCCTTCTCAGGCAGTCCTTGTACCACGTGACGGCGGCAGGGTTGGTGAAATCGACAAGCCCCATGCCGGCCTGCCACCTGTCCCATTGCCAGACGTCCCCATCCGGCTTCTTCACGAGGTAGCCATTTGTCACGCCTTCTTCAAACAGCCGGGACTTCTGGGCGATGTAGGGGTTGATCCACACGCAGATTCTGAGCCCCTTGCTCTTGAGACGTCGCAATATCCCTTCGGGATCCGGGAACTGTTCGCCATCCCACTCGAAATCGCACCATTGGAACTCTTTCATCCAGAAACAGTCAAAATGGAAGACGTGAAGGGGAATGCGGCGTTCCTTCATTCCATCGATGAACCCGGTGACCGTCTTTTCGTCGTAGCTCGTCGTAAAGGAAGTCGTGAGCCAGAGCCCGAAAGACCATGCGGGCGGGAGGGCGGGTCTCCCGGTCAACTCCGTGTAGGTGCGCAGAACTTCCTTCGGAGAGGAACCCGCGACGACGTAGTATTTCAGTTCTTCTCCCGGGACTGAGAATTGCACCCGCGATACGACTTCAGAGGCTATCTCGAATGAAACCTTCTCAGGATGCGCCACGAGCACGCCGTAGCCGGCGCTCGTCATGTAAAAGGGAACGTTCTTGTAGGCCTGCTCGCTGCTCGTCCCTCCGTCCTCGTTCCACGTGTCCACCGTCTGCCCATTTTTGACAAAGGGCGTGAACCGCTCACCGAGCCCGTATACACACTCACCAACTCCCAGCGAGAGCTGCTCCCGCATATACCGTGTACCGTCCGCGTCGATCACGTATCCCGCGTGGTTGGCTCCGCTCCCCGACAGCCGCCGGCCTTCGAACAGGTAGTCGATCCCCCATGTACCCTTCGTATTGACTCGCACGCTCAACCGACCGCTGGTGAGACTCACGCTGTCTTCCCCCCGGTCGATGCGCGGTTTCAGCGCCTCGTCATGTTTCAGCTCGAACTCCGGGCCCCTTTTACGCCCGCCCTGGAAATGGCGAAGATGCACGCAGATTACGTCCGGGATGGGCGAGCTGAAGGTCAGTGTGAGCTGGGGCGTGTTCAAAGTATCGCCGCGGTGCCGTATTGCCTTGCTGGGCGCGAATACCGTCACCGAATTAATGCCTGTTCTGATATCCCGGACTTCCGCCGGGCAGAACAGCTTCACCCCTTCCCTCAGGCCCCAGTAACCGCTCGTGAACTTCATGTCAGGCCTTCACCGCGCCGGCAACCATGCCCTTGATGATGTGCTTCTGCAGGGCAAGGTAGAATATGATGGCGGGCGTGATGGTCAGCAGCACACCTGCCATCGCGTAATGCCACTCGACCTTGTATTGCCCGAAAAAGTTGTACGCGGCGAGCTGGAGGGTCATGTATTTTTTCGCCCCGCTCAACACGAGAAGGGGCAGAAGGAAATCATTCCACATCCACATGGCATTGATGACGACGACCGATACCGTCACCGGCTTCAAAAGGGGGAAGATCACCTGGAAAAACGCCCGCAGGGGCCGACAGCCGTCGATGAACGCGCAGTCATCGAGATCCCTCGGCACGGTCTTGACGAAGCCATGATACATGAACAGGGAGAGGGGAACTCCCAGGCCCCAGTAGATGACGGCGAGGCCGTAGGTGGTATTGGTCAGATGGAGCGTCTTGGCGACTTTCACCAGGACGATCATGAAGGATTGGAACGGGATCATGATCGGGGCGACGCACAGCAGGAATACGAACCAGCTGTACCTGGTCTTTGTCCGGGAGAGCTTGTAGCCGGCCATCGAGCTCAACAACACCACTCCGGAGGTTCCCAGGACCGTGACGAGCAGGGTATTGAAAAAGAGGTTCGGATACTTCATGAGGACGAATGCGTTCGAGAAGTTCTCCAGGCTCAGGTGCGTGGGCAGGGCGACGACGTTCGCCATGATCTCGGCGAATGTCTTGAGGGAATTGATCACGACGAGGAACAGGGGGTACAGGTAGATCGCCGCGATGACGAACATGGGGATCGTGAGAAAAATCCAGCCAGGGGATCGCCTCATGCCTCCACCTCCCTGCGTTTGAATCCCGTGAGCTGGAAAACCGTCACGGTCAATATCAGGAGAAACAACAGCACTGATTTCGCCGTGCCGTATCCGAACCGGTTGTCGCTGAACGCCGTCCGGTAGATGTCGAGCGCAATGCTCGTTGTTGCTGTCCCCGGGCCCCCGAACGTGAGGCTGAAAATCACGTCAAATGTCTTCAAGGCATTGGAGAGCGAATAGAACACGCAGACCGTTATCGACGGCATGATCAGGGGGAGAATGATCCTGAAGAATCTCCCGATGGCTCCCGCCCCGTCGATCACCGCGGCCTCGAGCTGCTCCCGGGGCACGGTCTGCAGCCCCGCGATGTAGATCACCATGTAGAAGCCTATCGACTGCCACACGGAGACCAGCACGACGCTGAGAAATGCCAGTTTGCCGTCGCCGAGCCAGCTGAGCTGGAACAGGCCGATGTGCGTCAGTGCGGAGAAGGAATCGAAGCCCCGGGAAAAGATGAAGCGCCAGACATAGCCGATGATGATCAGGCTGATGATATTCGGAATGTAGAACGCCGCGCGCAGGACATTCTTGCCCTTGATGTCGCTGTCAAGGATCAGGGCCAGAAGCAGCGCGAGGACGTTCGTCACCACGACGGTGACCACGGTGAAAATAAGCGTGAAGACGACGGCGAGCACCAGGTCCCTGTCATTCGTGAGCAGCTCGCGGTAATTGGCCAGCCCGATCCATTTCGGCACTTTGTCCAGGCCGTTCCATCGGGTAAAGGAATACATCACGCTCATGAGAAAGGGGATTTCCACGAAAATCAGGATGGCGATGACGGCCGGTGCCGTCATTCCCAGAAACTCCATTGCACGCCTCAAATGCTTATTCTTGTATCCCCGCATAATGGCGTCCTGTGCGTCATCCTTCCTAAGAGAAGGCCGGAGAGGCTTACGCCTCCCCGGCCGGAATTCGAGTATTATGCCGCTGCTTCGCTACTTCGAAGCATTCACGATCTTCGTGTAGCTCGCGTCGAGGGCTTCGAGTGTCTGCTGCCTGTTCGTCTGTCCGGCACAGTATCCCTGCAGGATGATGCCGAGGCCCTGCTCGGTGCCGTTGGGGAACCGCTGATAGTACCATGAGTAGCTCGGGGCCTTCTTTGCCAGCAGGGCAACGGTCGCCTGCGCCAGCTCGGCCGTGGAGGCCTTGGCGCCGATGATGGGGGAAAGCTGCTTGATTTTGTCCGGGATCCACTTCTTCCCGTACTCCGATGTGGTGAGCCACCGCAGCCAGGCAAGCGCGGCCTTCACGTTTTTCCCGTCCTTCGCGACGCGGATTGTCTGGTTCGAATCGAACATGATGCCCGCTTTGTCGGCAGCATTCCCCACCGGGCCGAGCAGGAAGCCGATGTCGATGTTCGGGTTGGTCTTGCGAATCGAGTCTTCTGCCCAGTTGCCCTGGTGGATCATGGCGACTTTTCCCGTGGCCATCAGAGAACACTGGTCATTGAAATCCGACTCGAGCGGCTTCGGGCCGCCGTACTTCTTGATGAGATCAAGCACGTCGAATACGTTGCTCATTTCCCTGATATTCGCGAACTTCAGCGACCCGGCGTTCAGACGGTCCACGAACTTGGCGTAGTCCCCGCTGTAGGAATCCTTGATGGGGGCAAGAACCTGCCAGGCGGTCTGGGGGAGCACCCACCACTCCTTGTATCCGGTGGCAAAGGGCTGAATCCCTTTTGCCTGCAGCTTCTGGCAGACGGCCTCGTACTCCTTGATCGTTCGCGGCAGCGTGGTGATTCCCGCATCGGCGAAGATCTTCTTGTTGTAGATGAATGAATGCGACTGAACGAGGAACGGGTATCCGGTCACCTTCCCGTTTACCGTGACGCCGGTCAGGGCGGTCGGCTCCAGCGACTTCATGAAATCTTCGTTTGTCAAGTCGTACGCATAGTCCTTGTATGTATCGTTGTCCGCATATGCGCTGCTCATGAAGACATCCGGAATATCGCCCGAATTGAGCTTGGCGCGGAGGACCGTGACGTAGTCGTTCTGGAGAACCGTCATGTCGAGGGTCGTGCCGGTTTCCGCCAGGTACTGTTTTGCCATGTCATTGTACTGGTCGATCAGCTCGGGGCTGTAGAAAAACAGCTTGAGCGTGACTCCCTGGCCCATGGCAAGTGCCGTCACCAGCACAAGGAGCGAGAGCATGAGAAAGGTCTTCTTCATTTCCTGCCTCCCTTTGAGGATAGAGCTGGGGCTTCTCGGCCCGGATATGATGCACGTTTATCATACCAGGGGGCGCCTGTCAACTGAAATCAGGGCGGCCACGGTACTCCGTGGCATTAGGGCGGCCACGGGCGCATTCGGGCGGGGACGCCCTATTCATGATCGCGTGATTTGGCTATGCCTTATGTCGGCATGGGTGGATTTGTCACGCAGCAGGATATCGCGGATGCTCTCGGCCTTTCGCTCATTACGGTTCACCGGGCGCTGAACAACTCGGGCTATGTTTCCCGGAAGCTCAAAACACGGATCCTCGCCTATGCCAAGGAAGTCACCTATGTTCCCCACAAGGCCTCGCAGATACTGAAGAGGAACAAGGTACGCAAGGTCGCCGTGTTTTCGTCCACTCTCCCCCGCTATTTCTGGAATGATATCAAGACAGGGATCACGATCGGCTCGGAACAGATACATCCCTTCAACTACCAGGTGAGCTATCACATGATCCCGGAGAGGAACTCCCGGCTCTATCTCGCGCGGCTGAAGTCTGCGGTCGCGGACGGCGTGGAGGCGGTCGCGTTCGTCAATCAGTGGATTTACGATATGAAATCGATAATCGCCTATATCGATCGAGTCGGAATTCCCTACCTGACCCTGAACGTTGATGCCCCGAACAGCCGCCGTCTCTGTTATATCGGACCTGACTATCGCGCCGGGGGCAGATTGGCTGCGGAATTCATCGGCAAGACGCTTCTGTTCCGAAAGAATCCCCGCGTGCTTGTAATTACAGCGCGCGGGGAGGGACACGCGGAGTCACGCGCACCGGATATCAACAATCTCAGATATGAGGGGTTCCGGGCCGTCGTACAGAAAAACTTCAGCCGGATCCATCATGAGATGGGGTACCTGACCTCGGAAATGCGCTCAAAAGAAGTCGAGAGTCAGATCCAGGAGCTCCTGAGCTCGAGAAGGAGCAAGGTCGACGCAATCTATCTGATTGCGGCCTACAATGCGCAATTCATTCAGGCCCTGGAACGAGACCCGCACCCCCAGACTCTTGTCGTTCTCCATGACCTGGATCCTTCGTCCAATCACTACCTGGAAAACAATCCGCTGACCGCCGTCATCTATCAGAACCCCATTCTCCAGGGCTACTATGCGGTCAAGATACTGGAGAACATGCTCGAATCGGGTCATCCACCCGATATCAAGCAGATCAATATCGTTCACAGCATCATCCTGAACGAGAACAAGGACCTGTACAGGAATCACTACCTCTTCACGAAAATGATCGACTGACGCCGCGGTCTTGACTTCCGCGCACGACAGGGCGAAACTTGTTCGGCCTGTCGGATCCCTGGAGGCGGGGAATGAAAAAGAAACCGACCCTTCGGCGCAACCCTGGAAAAGCACGGACACGCGCATACAAGCTCGAGGCATCTTCCGCACACATAGAGACTCAGGTTGCTTATCGTTCCCTCGTAGATAATTCCCCTCTGGGAATTGCGATTTTTCTGGACGGCAAGGTCGTGTTCTGCAACTCCTCGCTGTGCGCGCTCAGCGGCTATTCCCGGGAAGAGCTCCTTGGGATGACAGCGGAGCAGGCGGCAGCCGTTATTCACCCGGAAGACCGTTCCCGGGTGCTCTCCATCATGAAAAAGCGAATGGCGGGAAAAGCCCTCCACCCAGAGCAATTGATGCGCTTAATAAGAAAAAACGGGGGGATATGCTGGGTAGAGACTCTCTCCCGACGCAGGAAGCTCAAGGGCAAATCCGTGCTCGAGATCAACTTCAAGGACGTGACGGAGCGGACTGTCGCCGAGGAGGCCTACCGTTCTGTTGTGGAAAACTCGATCCAGGGTTTCGCGATAATACAAGAGGGCCGGATAGTTTTCTGCAATGAAGCGCTCTTGCGGATGAGCGGATTCACACGGGCAGCGACCTATCGTTTGTCACCTGAACAAGTAGCCGCGACCGTGCATCCTGACGACAGCGGGCGGGTGATGACAGCCCTAAGCGATATTCTTGCAGGGGGGGGCGCTCCGCCTGCCCAGCAAATCCGTATGCTCAACAGGAAGGGTCTGGTACGGTGGGTGGAGGTCCTTGCAGCGCGCACGACCTACAATTCCCAGCCCGCCGTTCAGATATCATTTATGGATGTCACCGAGCGACGAGAGGCGGAAGCTGCGCTTCGCGAAAGCGAATCCCGTTTCCGCCAGCTCATCGAAAACATTCCTATCGCCATCGCCATCTCACGGCAGGGCGATGCCTTCTATCACAACCGAGCGTATGTGCGGATGTTTGGGTACGAGGATGCCCGCGAGCTCGCGGGGCGATCGTATTTCGGTCAGATCGCCCCGCGCTTCCGCAAAGAAGTAAGGGAGCGCGCGCTGCGGCGCAGCCGTGGCGCGCCGGAAGCGAAGGAATTCGAAAGCATGGGGCTTCGCAAGGATGGCACGGAATTTCCATTTCGGGCAGCTATCACGGTTTTGAATCTCGCGGATGGCCCGGCCACTGTCGCCTTCATCACCGACACAACCGCTCAGAAAGACTTCGAGCAGAAGCTCGGCGATTCCCATCTCAAGCTGCGCAACTTCGCCACGCACCTGCTTTCAGCAAGAGAAGCCGAGCGGAAGAGCGTGGCAAGAAAAATTCATGACGAGCTGGGACAGTTGCTTACGGCCCTCAAGATGGACCTGCGCTGGATCGAGAAGCGGCTCAAGTCTTCCGACCCCGGCGTTCTGGAAAAGATCCGCGTGACCTCGGGGCTCGCCAACCAGGCAATCGAAATCGTGCATCGCATTGCATCGGATCTTCGCCCGGTGATGCTTGACGATCTGGGGCTCCCTGCGGCAATCGAGTGGCTGGGCAGCGAGTTCGCGCGGCGCACCGGCATCTCCTGCAACACGGAGGTCGCTATCCACGAATCCCGCTTTGGGGGGAACAGCGCCACCGCCTTGTTCCGCATCGTGCAGGAAAGCTTGAGCAATGTCGGCCGGCATTCACGCGCGTCTCACACATCTATCCTCCTGCGGGAAACCTACGGTCGCCTCGAAATCATAGTAGAAGACGACGGCGTCGGGATCACCGCGGAGCAGGCTGCAGCCTCGACCTCCTTAGGCCTGATAGGAATGCGCGAGCGCGTTGAAGGACTTGGCGGGGAGCTGATGGTCCAGGGACTCAAAGGAAAGGGAACGACAGTCCACGTGACCATCCCCTTGACAGCTGAAAGCGGGCTGGCATGATTCGCATCCTTATCGCGGACGACCATGAGATCGTGCGCCAGGGCTTGAAACAGATCGTCTCGGAGTGCCCGGGGATGGTCGTGGCGGGAGAGGCCGCATACGGGGAGGAAGCCCTCGCGCTTGCACGCAAGCTCAGTTACGATGTCGCGATCATCGATATCTCCATGCCGGGCAGGGGTGGGCTGGACATCCTGAAGGACCTCAAGGCGGCGCGGCCGTCCGCCAAAATCGTCATCCTCAGCATGCACCCGGAGGAGCAATATGCAATCCGCTGCCTGCGTGACGGCGCCTCCGCCTACATCACCAAGGCGAACGCGACGGAAGAGCTTGTGCATGCCATCGAGGCGGTCGCCGCGGGCAAGCGCTACATCACTCCTTCAGTGGCGGAAAAGCTTGCAAGCTACATTGAACAGGATGGGGACCGCCTCCCCCACGAAAGCCTCTCCGACCGCGAGTTGCAGGTCTTTCTTCTCCTTGGCTCCGGGAAGACGGTGACCGATATTTCGCGGGAGCTGTCCCTGAGCGTCAAGACCGTAAGCACATACCGAACACGTGTGCTGGGAAAAATGCACATGGACACCAATGCCCTCCTCATTCGCTATGCGATCCAGCACAGGCTCGTTGAATGATGTAGGACCTCCTCCTACATCGCGCTCCCTGAAAGACTGATGCAACTTAGGGAAGAACTCCAATAGCGTGGCGCTCGCACGGGCGCTAACCTGTTCACATGAAGGTCTTCCTTGTTGATGATGAGGACGAGGTCCGTCCCCGACTCGCACACGCCCTCTCAGAGCTCTCCGGCATTCACGTCTATGCCGCCGCACCGCGAGCGGGCAAAGTGCTCCCGCGGATCGTGAGGTCCAAGCCGGATGTCGTGGTCGTAGACATGCGCTTGCACGAGGGCGGAGCACTCGACTTGATCCGTAGCATCAAGGCCTTGCCACGGCCTCCCGTGGTGATCGCGCTTTCGACTTCACATTCCCTGGCATACCGCACTTCCTGCCGCAAGGCTGGTGCGGATTTCTTCTTTAACAAAGTGCACGAGCAGGACCAAATGTTCGAAGCCTTGCTGCAACTGAAAAAGGAACAGGGAGCTCGAAATTCATGAAACCGGCAGCACAAGAACGTAAGGAGGACAATGCACGGATTGCCATGAGTGGCACACAGGAAGCTGTAGAAGAATTTTATCTCTATTTACTGCTTTATTATATCTGCTGAATGTATACAATGTAAGAAGCCCACCGGGGTAGGGATATGAACGAGAGGCGGTCGATCGGCCGGGGTGTCCTATATTATGAGTCTCCTTTTGCAGCAGCATTCGCCGAAATCACCGAGACGACCGTAGGGGAAGCCAGAATTCCTCCGGATTGAATTGGAGACAGGCATGAATAATCCTGCCGGCGGCAGGTCTAGGTCTCGGACGCACACCTTTCTCCGAATTCTTATCACCTATGCCGCAACGACGGCCTTAGTGGCAGCGGCTTTTCTTATCCGCCAGGCTCTGTTGCTCGCTGTGGGTCCCGGCCTGCCGACTTACAGCCTCTTCTATCCAGCCATTATGCTTGCGGCCCTGATAGGAGGCGCGGGACCAGGGCTGCTGGCAACCGCGATGGGCGCACTCATTACCGACTATTGGGTCCTCCTCCCGCAGGGTCAATTTGCGATTGCAAAGACCGCCGATGCCTGGGGGCTGGCTCTTTTCTTCAGCATGGGCGTGTTCATGAGCATTGTTGCCGAGCTGTATCGCCGCACGCGCCAGGGGGCGGCGGTGTCCCAGCAAGAGCTCTCCCTGCGCAAAATTGGGACGAGGTTCTCCGCCGTGTTTCACGCCAATCCAGTAGGAATGAGCATCACGCGCTTCGCCGATGGGCGATACCTTGATGTGAATCAGTCATTTCTCAGTCTGTTTGGATATGCGCGGGAGGAGGTCATCGGCCGCACATCGCTCGAGCTGCAGACATGGGCGGCGCCCGAGGATCGGGAACGCCTGATCAGGACTCTGCAGGAAAGAGGCAGCGCGCGAAGCATAGAAACAAGACACCGTCGGAAATCCGGAGAATCCTTGACAGCGCTCGTTTCCGGAGAGGAGATCGAAGTATCCGGCGAGAGATGCATCCTGACGCTGCTTCAAGATATCACCGAGAGGAAACGGGCGGAAACGGCGTTGCGGGAAAGCGAGGAACGTTTTCGCGGCACGTTGGACAATATGCTGGAGGGCGCCCAGATCATTGGTCACGACTGGAAGTATCTCTACATCAATGGCACCGCGGCACGCCACGGAGCGCGCACAAAGGAGGAACTGCTGGGCCGCACGATGATGGAGGCATATCCCGGCATCGAGGAAACGGAAATGTTTCGCATCCTGCGCCGTTGCATGGAGGAGCGAACTTTCCATCGCATGGAGAACGAGTTTCGCCATGCGGACGGCTCTCTGGCGTGGTTTGATCTCAGTTTCCAACCTGTGCCCGAAGGGATCTTCATACTTTCCTATGATATCAGCGAGCGCAAACGCTCCGAGAAATTGCTGCGGGACAATCAAGACCTCCTGCAGGCGGTCATCGACCTCGTGCCGCAGTTCATTTTTGCCAAGGACCGCAGCAGCCGTCATCTCTTCGTGAACCGGGCCTGCGCGGAAGCCAACGGCATGAAACCCGACCAGATGATCGGTCTCTGTGACCTGGATTTAGTAGCTACGCGAGCCCAGGCGGAGAAGTTTATGCGCGACGACCGAAAGGTCATCGAAGGCGGCAAGCCCATAACCGGGGTCGAAGAGCGCCTGACCGACGTGAGGGGGAGGACTCGAGTTCTCCAGACGACAAAAATCCCCTTCACTCTCCCCGGAACCTCTGAACCGGCACTGCTGGGCGTAGCAGTGGACATCACTGAGCTCAAACAGGCAGAGGAGGAAGTTCGAAAACTCAATGCGGAGTTGGAGCAGCGAGTCGAAAAACGCACCGTGGAGCTCGAAGCAGCGAACAAGGAGCTGGAGGCGTTCTCCTACTCCGTCTCCCACGACCTCCGCGCCCCGCTCCGGCACATCAACGGCTTCCTCGAGTTGCTTCAAAAGAGCGCAGGGGGAGCGTTCCAACCGGACGCGCAAAGA
>Ga0187886_1003515_pt1 | contig 11690 bp, 11 predicted proteins | sample June2016WEW_20_1_FD_133001 | JGI IMG/M metagenome (GOLD analysis project Ga0187886, IMG submission 133001) | Peatland microbial communities from SPRUCE experiment site at the Marcell Experimental Forest, Minnesota, USA - June2016WEW_20_150 | ecosystem: Environmental > Terrestrial > Soil >...
TCAGGTCTCATTATTCATCAATTGAACGTTTGGTTGTCCTTGGAATCGGTGGAGTTTGCTGGCGCCCGCTGCCTGTCGGACCCGCCAGTCGAAAATGATGAACCATGGTGGCAGTGTCGGGCACGCAGAAAAAGACCGGTTGCGGCAAGGATTTGGATTGACTCGGTCGCAGTTCATGGCATTGTAGCGGCACGGTTTCACCAAGGAGGAGCCGTGATCAAGTTTCGCTGCCCCCGTTGTACGCAGAAAATCGCTGTTAACGACGAAGGTGCCGGAGTCGAGATTTCGTGCCCGACATGCACGGAAAAGATCGTCGTTCCGCCCCAATCCACTCCCGAGTTTCAGCTCTTGCCGGCGGTGCCCGTTCGATTCGACCGGGACTGGCAGCGTCGTGCGGAACAAGCAGAACAACGCGCCGAGAATGCGCTGACCACGGTCCGCGCCGCCCTGGTGCCGCACTTGGCCCGGTTGATGATGGACAAGCTGGTGCAGACGCTCGTGTCGCAGCGGCGGCGTCTCATGGACACGCAGGAGAATGCGGCCCAGCGCGTCGAAGATTTGGAGAAGCGTCTCGAAACGCTCCAGCAACGACTTCACCGTCGGCTCCAGACGTACGAGCGCCGCATTGGCATACTTCAAGCCGAACTCGCGGCGAAGGAAAAGGAAAATGGCGAGTTGGCGACCGCCAACATGCGGCTGGCGCGGCGCGCAATGGAACTGGAGCGGCTCAAAGAGGCCGTAGAAGCGGAATCAATGGACATCGATCTTCTGCTGCGCACGTAACGCCTGCTCGTAGCACTGCAGCGCCTCACCGTAGCGCTCGAGCCGATTGAACGCGCCGCCCTTGCACAAGTACGCCATCGTCATCGAAGTATCCAGCGCGATGGCGCGGTCATAACAGTCGATCGCCTCGTCGAGTTTGCCCAGTTTCTCCAAAACCGTGCCTTTCTTGACGAACGCCTCGGCATTGGTGGGATCGATCGCGATCACTTCATCAAAGCAGGCGAGCGCGGTGTCGGTTTGTTGCAGGTGCAGCAATGACTGTCCCTTTCCCAACAAGAGCGCGACTCGCCCGGCCCGGTCGGCGTTTGGATGAGACACAGCGGAAGTGACAGGCTCAGTGGCGGGAGCCGGGGCAGAGGGTTCAGGTTGAGCCTTGGCAACGGCAATGACGGACTCAGTTTCTGGCTCAGCGGTTTCCGCAGCGCCTTCGAGTTCGTGAATCCGTTTTTCGAGTCGCTCGATGGTGCTCAAGAACCGCGCGCTGGCTTGCTGCGCCGGATCGACCGCGACCAGTTGGGTTGACCCGGAGCCGAGTGCCGTGGCTGCAGGATAACCCAGACCGAGGGGCACGCCCATCGGTTGTGCGACGCCGGCGTCAGCCCGTCGCCCCAGCGCGCGCAACAGAAACACGGCGAAGATCAGCATGCCGCAGAAACTGACGCCCGCGAAGAGCGCCACAATAATCAATGTGAATTGATTGGTACTCCGCAACATTTCCAGTTCATGTTCACGCTGGGTCGTGACCGCGGCTTCCAGTTGTCCGAGGCGGGCGTCGTGAGCTTCCGCGGTGCGTTTCGCGGCGGCCTCGGCGTCGGCGCGCACGTTTTCGACGGCGCGAAGGGTCGCCTGCTGTTGTTGCTGCAATTCCTCGTAAGACTGCTGGATGTGGCGCGCCCAGGCAGCGCCCTCTTCGGCCGAGGGTTGGCTCACAGCGGGCGGTGTGTTTGTCTCGGCAGAGGCGGGCAATGCCGTGGCGAGAAGTGCTGCCCCGCCAACCATGAATCCAAGTCTGAGTTTGCGCATACTCCAGGGTGTTCCCCGCGCAGCGATATAGAAAAACTGGAGGCGAAAAGCAATTCCAAAATTGTGCTGTGAGCCCCGAAGGCGTTCCGGGGCAAGCCGACGCCGTTGACAGCGGCGCTGGCCGAACCTATAGTCGCGGCTGCCACAGCGGGGACGACCAAGTGCCTGAGATTGCTTATGTAAACGGAGAGTTTTTGCCTTTGGAGCGGGCGATGATCCACGTGGAGGACCGCGGATTCCAGTTCGCCGACGCCGTGTACGAAGTGGTCCGCACCTATCATGGCAAACCGTTCGCAATCGACGAGCATCTTGCCCGCCTGTTCCGCAGCTTGGAAGGCATTCGACTCCGGCACACCTTCACGGCCGATCATTTGAAATCGCTGGTCGCCGAAGCCGTGCAACGCGCGGGCTTTGCGGAATCCGTCATCTACTTGCAGATCACGCGGGGCCGCGCGCCGCGTCACCGGAGTATTCCGTCTCAGAGCGAACCGACGTTGGTAATGACAGTGCGGGAACTTCACACGGCGACTCATCTTCGCGAAACAGGCGTGAGCGTCATCACCGTCCCTGACAATCGCTGGGCGCGTTGCGACATCAAAAGCGTCGCGTTGCTGGCCAATGTGCTGGCCTACCACGCGGCCAAGGAAGCGGGCGCGCACGACGCCATTTTCATCGAGTCCGACAACTCCGTCAGCGAAGCGACGGCGGGAAACGTTTTTGTGGTGATCGACGGCAAACCATCGACACCCCCCAAAGGCCCGCGAATCTTGTCGGGGGTGACACGCGATAAAGTTCTTCAGGCAACTCGGATGGCCGGGCTGGAGGCGCGAGAGGAGCGAATCGCAAAGGCGGATTTGTTCAAGGCCGAGGAGATCTTTCTCACCAGCACCACGGCGGAAATCGTGCCGGTCGTTGCTGTAGATGGGCAAAAGGTTGGCACAGGCAGACCCGGTCCGGTCGCAGCCCGCGTGTACGAGCAGTTTGTGCGGATGTTCGCGCAGAAATAACTGCGGCAGCTTTTTGTTACCAGTCACCGGCGCAAGCAAGGGCTTGGCCGCCGCATCTCGACACTACCACCATAGCCGGCCTCGGGCGTTTTGCAGGGCTGTAGGTAGGGGCAGACCGCTGGGCTGCCCGTCCCGGAAAAACGCGGCGCGCCCGGCGGTCGCGCCCTACCTCGCACAACACCAGTACGTTCGGTGTTCGGTGGGTTACGATTGCCCGGCTCAGCCGCATACGCGGCGGTACAGCGCTTCGTAGCGCGGCACAATGACGTCTGCGGAAAACCGTTCGCGGGCGCGGTGCTGCGCTGCGCGGCCCATCCCGATCCGTCGGGAGGGGTCCTGAATCAAACCCTCGACTGCGCCGGCGAGCGCGCCGGCGTCGCCAAAGGGCACCAGGAGTCCAGTCGCGTTGTCTTCGATCACCTCCGGGATCCCGCCGACGCGCGTGGCGACGCTCGGACAGGCAAAACACATCGCCTCGAGAATGCTCAGGCAAAAGCTCTCCATTTCGGATGTGAACAGCCCCAGGTCGGCGACCTGGAGGTAGTCTTCGATATCGTTGACCCTCTCCCGCACGATCACCCGATCCTCAAGACCCAGCCGCCGTACGTCGCCGGTGAATGGCGCGAAATCCCCGCCCGCAAGGATGACAAGCTTGAACGAGTCGCGCGGGCGGATGCGCGCGACGGTTTCGAGCAACAAATCAATGCGTTTCAAGGGACGAAGATTGGAGGAATGTAGTACCACCACCTCGTCCTGCAACCCCAGTTCGCGCCGCACCTCTTCACGCGAGCGCCGCGGCGGGCGCGGTGCAAAGAAATTGTGGATTACCTCCATCGGCCCGTCGAAACCGAGCACGCGCTGGGTCTCCTGTTTCAGGTAGCCTGACACCACCGTGACCGCATCCGAGCAGGTGAGCGCGTGGTGGATGGCCGGTCCGTAACCCGGATCGCAGCCGAGCAGCGTGGTGTCCGTGCCGTGCAGCGTCGTGACCACGCGCGGCTGTCGCTCCGGCGGGAGCATCGAGCGCGCGAGAATCGCCGCCGTGGCATGCGGCACCGCGTAGTGGACATGGAGCACGTCCAGCCGGTGGTCGCGGCTCACTTCCGCCATTTTTACGGAGAGCGGCAACGTATAATCCGGGTACTTGAACAGTCCGTAATCGTTGATCCCGACCGGGTGGAAATAAAGTCGCGGCGCATTCTCCGGCAAGCGGAACGGACGCTCGTAGCTGATGAAATGCACCTCGTGCCCGCGACGTGCCAGTTCCTCCCCCAATGCGGAGGCGAGGATGCCGCTCCCGCCGACTGAGGGATAACAGGTAATACCGATCTTCAGCAAGCTGTCGGGGTTCATGTCAAAAGCGGCGCGCACCCCGGCTCACCGGCGCGAGCGAGTCGAGCACGAGCGGGTCGTTTGGAAACAGAGCGATGGCATGACCGATACCTGCGCGCAGCCCGTGCAAACGCGCGCGGGTGAGCTGCAGTTCGACGTAGTTGCGGGTGCGAGCTTGCGACGTGTGCGTTTCCATCGCGGCGGTCCAGGCGGCGAGAATCTCCGGCGCGGAGACGTCGATGAGCACTGGCGTAAGGCCGGAGGGTTCGGCTTCGGACGTCACTGCGTAGAAAAACAGTTGGCCGATCGCGTGCGGGGGCAGGTCGCGCAGTTCCTCCAGGGCGCCGTAACGAGCGAGCCGTGCGGCGTCCAGCGCCAGTTGTCCGAGCCGTGGATGGTCGGGGTGTTGGTTTTCAACCAGGCTCGGCGCGAGTACGATGCCCGGCCGCACGCGCCGCAGAATACCTGCCAGTTTGATGGCGTGAGCAGCACGGACTTCGAGATGGGCGTCGCCGTCGAGTTCGACGAATTCGAGCGTCGCGCCCAGCAGCGCGGCGGATTTTTCTGCTTCGGCGACTCGTTGCGCAGGCGCGCCGTTTGTCGCGGCCTCGCCGCGCGAGCAGACGACAAAGTGCGCCGCGCGGCCGGCGCGCGTCTCTCGCACGACAACGCCGCCACAACCGAATTCGATGTCGTCGGGATGCGCGCCAAAAGCCAGCAGCGGCGCCACTTCAGGAGGAGAGTTCGGTATAGGCTTCATCGGGACGGTCAATGGTGTCACGGTTTACAAAAGTAATCTCCGACGTGTCTTTCTTGTCAAGATAAGCCTGTTCGCTGGCGCCAGCAATGTAATGCGTGCAGTGCAGGACCGATTGCATCCAGCGGAGTCGGGTATCGCGCGCCGGGCTGATTTGCTCTTTTGTGAAAGCGGTTGCGGGCAGCGTCACGAAGGAATCCCCGCCCTCGTGCAGTTTCAATGCGCCGTCGGCGAACCGGGCGCGCACGATTTCGCCCTCGTACGGAACGTCCACGAAGAATTCGGGCACTTCACAGGCTGCTCGACGGAACGCCGGGTCGCTCGAGCGCGCCACGCGGATGTCGTCAAGCAAACCCATGTGGCGGTACATTTCCAGGCAGAAGTCGGCGACGCTGGCAGCGGAAGTCTTTTTGAATACATCGATCGAACCATGACCGACGTAATTGGGCAACTGAAGCGCGGTCTTGGCGTGCCAATCGGCCGGAATGCGTTTGAGGTAAAGCGGGGAGAATTTCCGTTGGAGCCTGTTTTCGAACGCAAAGTTGAGCCGCGCCGGCTCGCCGGTTTTGCGATGGCGCAGGATGGTTTTCGTTTCGCGCGGATCGTGGTCGCTGTCGTGGCAGAAGAAGATGATCTCGCCGCCGATCTTCGCCCGCAGTCGCCGGGCCGTCTGGATTTTCGCAACAAGAAAGCGTCGCGGGAAAAACCCGCAGGGTTGCTGGCCGAAACAAATGACAGGCGTGATGGTCATGAACCGGGCAACGCCTGCGCAGACCCGGTGTTCGGGCTGAGCGCGGCCTGGATGAGAAGGCTGAGCAGCACGCAGGCTGCGCATCCGATAAAGTTGTACCAGAGATAGCTGATGTTCAGAGAGAAATAGAGGACGAAGACCAGCGTCTGGGCCGCCAGCGCCGCCCAGAACGCCGCGGTGCCACCGACCCGCTTCAGAAAAAACGCCACGAGAAACAGGGCGAGCACCACCCCATAGAAAACCGAGCCCACGATGTTGATGGCCTGGATCAGGTTCTCCACCAGGTTCGCGAACAGAGCGAAGGCGAGCGCGACCAGGCCCCAGAGCAAGGTGAACCATTTCGAGGCGGAGACGTAGTGCGCGTCGGTCGCCTCGCGCTTGAGCAAGTGCCGGTAGAAATCGACGGTGGTCGTCGAGCCGAGCGCGTTGAGTTCGGCGGATTTCGACGACAGCGCTGCCGCGAAAAACGCCGCGACCAGCAGGCCGATCACCCCGTGAGGCAGATGATCCAGCACAAAGGTGATGAAGACGTAATCGGAGTCGTTGCTTTTCACCCCGGGATCCGCGGCCACCAGCGCTGTCTTTGCCCCGGCGCGCACGGCCTCGCTGCGCTCGTTCACTACCAGGGCCTGTGCGCGTGCCTCGGCCTCGGTCTTGCGGTCGCCGGCGTGTTTGGCGCCAAGCCAGGTGTGAATCAGTTGCTGCTTCTGGGCGTGGACCGCCGCGAATTGTTGCTCAAGGGAACGCAGCCGTTCGCCTGAGCCGTGTTCGACCGCATATTTCCAGGCAACCCCGTTGAAGAAAACCGGCGGCTGCTCGAACTGGTAGAAGACGAAGACCAGAACACCCAGCAGCAGAATGAAGAACTGCATCGGGATCTTAAACACGGCATTGAACATTAGACCGAGCCGGCTCTCGCGCAACGAGGACCCCGAAATATAGCGCTGCACCTGGGATTGGTCGGTCCCGAAGTACGACAGCGAAAGGAAAAGACCGCCCAGCAAGCCGGACCAGAAGGTGTAGCGTCGCCTGACATCGAGCGAAAAATCCACCGCCTCCAGTTTCTTAAAGCCGCCAGCCACGGTGAGGGCGTCGGTTAGTGAGAGATTCGCTGGCAGTTTGGCCAGCAGAACGATGAAGGCTGTCGCCATCCCGCCAAAGATTACGGCCAGTTGATATTTCTGGGTGAGGCTCACCGCTTCGCTGCCACCGGTCACGGTGTAAGCGATGACCAGCAGCCCGCTGAGGACGATGGTGAGATCCAGCCGCCAGCCCAGCATGGTGGAGAGGATGATGGCCGGCGCGTAGATCGTGATTCCGGCGGCGAGCCCGCGCTGCACGAGGAACAGTGCCGCGCCGAGGAGGCGGGTTTTGGCATCGAACCGCCGGCCCAGAAACTCATAGGCCGTATAGACGTTCAGCCGCCGGTACATCGGCAGGAATATCGCCGCGATAATGATCAGCGCCAGCGGCATCCCGAAGTAATTCTGTACGAAGCCAAGCCCGTCCTGGTAGCCCTGGCCGGGAGTGGAAATAAAGGTGATGGCACTCGCTTGAGTGGCCATGACTGAAATACCGATAGCGGCCCACCTCACGTTCGGGTCGCCCTTCAGATAGGTACTCAGGTTCCGTTGGCCGCGCGTGCGCCAGATGCCATAGACGGCGATTCCGACCATGGTGCCGATCAGGACTACGAAATCGAGCGGGCTCATGAAAAGATCACGGTCAATGCGATGAGCAACCCCACCCAAACGACGAAGCAACCGAATACAAACGCGTAAACGCCGTACCAGGTGTCAAGCCACGGCAGTCCGGTCGTCTCGCTATTGCTCGTGCCCGCAGCCCCGGACGGTGCATCCTCGTCACCGGTGGCGTAGTCCAGCGGCTTCATTTTCCAAGCGAAACCAGGTTGGCGAATAACCGATACGCGCCGGGCACGCCTGCGGGGAGTTGACGGAACCACGCGAGCCCGGTATAGACGAAATAACCTTTCGCGTAATGCGCGACCAGCAATCCGCCCTTCAGCGGCGCCTCGCCGGGGTCGCTGCACGCGATGATCGGCGTAAAATGCTCGTCCCACTGATTCGGGAAATACAGCCCGCGCTCCTGCACCCAACCCTCGAAATCGGCGCTCGTGATTTTGTTCGGCGCGTTCAGCGCCGGATGATCGGGCGCAAGGAACGTCACCGGTGCGTTCTCGTCGGTCACGCGTGCGCCCGAGAGCCGCAGGTCGAACGGCGCAAGGTTGTTCGTCTTCAGGCCGTTTGGGTTGTTGTATTGCACGATGACGTTGCCGCCCGCCTCTACGTAAGCGAAAAGCGCCGGCAACTGCGGGGCGAGGTCGGTCCGGACGTTGAACGCGCGAATGCCGATCACCACGGCATCGAATTCCTTCAGCCGCTCAGTCGTGAGGTCGGCACCCGTGAGTTGCGTGACCGCACAGCCCATCTGTTCCAAGCTCTCAGCCACGCTGTCGCCGGCACCCGGCACGTAACCGACCCGATGACCGCGAATGGCCAGATCGAGGCTGACGGCCTTGAGGCGCGCGGGCGGCTGGAGCAGTTGCGGCGGAATGTGGTCGTAGCGAATCTCCACGCGCTGGCTGGCGTAGCGCGCGCCATTGATTTCCGCTCGGGCAGTGATGCCCGCCGTGGCGGCTTGCGGCGGCGCGGTGACGGTGAACGTGAACCGCGCCCGGTCCCCGATTGCCTTCAGACGGAACGATTGTGTCGCGGGTGTGACCTTCCAACCGGCCGGAGCGTCCAGTTGCAGCGTGCCCGCGGTGCCGGCCCGAAAGGCGGTGACCTCGACTTCCACCGGACGCGCTGCGCCGGGGGCGAAAAGCCTGACATCGGACGCAAATTTCAGCGAGACCGGCGCAATCACATCCAGCCTGCGGTCAATTCCGCCTTTCGTCGGGTCGGGCGTAACCTCCACGGGCTCGTCCGTGATCACCAGTGTCTGGCCGCCGACTTCAAATACCTCTTCGAGGGGAAAAGCGGGCGGATTCTCAGGGCGACCGATCAGCGACGGGTCATCAACGCGGAACATGCCTGTGGTGTGCTCTTCACGCAACCAGTAAGGCTGGCTCAGCGGGGTGTCGGCGGGCAGCGTTTGTGTCGCGTCCCGAGTCACCGGTTGGTTGGGGTGCAATTCGATCGACTTGCGATCTTCACTCGCGATCTTGATATTCGGATAACGCACCGCCACCCAGCGGACGGGAACGTCCGACTTCACGGTGGCAGTGTGACGCAATTTCAGCGCTTCACCCGGCACGACTTCGGCCTTGGGCACCACCGTTTTCACGGAGAGACCGAGGCAGGCTTGCAGGATTCGATCCAGTTGCCCGCACTTTTCGTTCACCACGGGGTCTGCAGGAAGAGCGGCCAGACGGCTACGTATTTTCAGCAGCGCCAACACACTGGCGGCGAGTTCTTGCGGATTGAATTTCGCAATGGCTTCTTCAGTCAGCCGTCCGATCTCGGCTCCGCCGGGCACGCGGCCCCAACTGGTATCGACGCCGTCGAGGATGTCCTTGATCACGGGTCCATCGTCGCCGAGCTGGAAGGACTCAGACCTCGCCCCGCCACCGCCGAAGCCAGCGAAGTTGCCGAAACCCTGGCTCTTGTGCATGGAGCGGCTACGTGCGGCGATTGCTCCGAACGACTCTCCGGACAGCGGATCGTTACCGCCGACCTCGATCCGCAGGACGTTGGTGGTGGTTCCGCCGCCTCCGCCGCGTCCGAATCCGCCCACGCTCAAGAGAAGGCGCCTGGGTTGCCATGGTATCAGTTCGCCGCCGAGCTGTTCGGGGAATGCCTTGGGATCGCCGGCAAGTTTGTACGCCTCCACCGCGAGAATCGACGCCGCGGTATGATGACCGTGTCCTCCTCCCCCACCGGTCGTCGGGGGACGCGTGATCACAACATCGGGCCGGAAGGTGCGGATCACCCGCACGATGTCGGCCAGCACCTGGTCGCGGTTCCAAATCGCAAGCGTTTCCTCGGGGTTCTTCGAGAACCCGAAATCGATCGCGCGAGTGAAGAACTGCCGGCCGCCGTCAATGCGCCGCGCAGCGAGCAGTTCCTGGGTACGAATCACACCCAATTCTTCGCCGAACTCGGGACCGAGCACGTTCTGACCGCCATCGCCGCGCGTCAGCGAGAGATAGGCCGTGCGGTAATTTCGGCCCCGCGCAAGGTAGGCGATCAACTGGGTGTTTTCATCGTCGGGATGCGCCCCAACCAAGAGCGCGCTGCCCATCTCGCTAAAACTGCGCAGGTCCTGCAAAATGGCTGCGGCCGGCAGCGATTCGGCGGCCAGGCTGTTGCCAGGGAGACTGGCCAGCAAGCATGTACCAACAGCTACGAGGTAATGGAGCCAGTGGATGCGTCGGTCCGACTTTTTGAATGAGATCGTCACTTTCATGCGCGATACCGGGACATATAAAAATCCGTCGCGACCGGCCTAAGGAGCGGTCCACGGTCGCGACCGGATTTTGCGACGACGGATGACCTGTGCCGCCGTGTTATTTCTTGACGGAGAACGGCGCCGAGAACTGTGTGTTCTCCCACATCATCTTCAGCAGGCCGCCCCCTGACGGGTTTTTCTCGATGGCCATTGTGAACTGGTCCATCGTCTTATCCAAGGTGTCCTTCTTCAGATCAATCCGCGCCAGTTCATTCGTCAATTCATTCTTCTCATTATATGGAATCCCCCACTGCCCGGTCCTCTTGTTGACGATCAGCTTCGACGTGCCGTTTTCTACTGGCAGTGTGAACAACGAGTAGGTGCCGGCCGAAATCGCCGTCCCGCCCATCACGATCGGCTGCTCCGTAGTGAGGAGTGTGGCTTCGTCGGCGCCCGTGCGCCAGACCTTGCCATAAGGCACCAGTCCACCCCAGATTTTGCGGATTTCGCCGCTCCGGGGATCCTTGGTATAAGGCCGCCCGTAGACAATCGTGACCTTGTTGCCATCGATGACCGAACTGATCGTCTCATGAGGGCTGATGCGTTTTCGCTGGGCCATCAACGGCGATGCGCTGACGATGATAGCTGCAACGATAATCAAGATGTATCTGAGTTTGTTCATGATATCTCCTACAGTTTGGGTTGTTTGAGGTTGAGGTTTTGGTTCGGACCGGACCAACCGGCGCCATCAGCGCAGGCCCGAGATCAGGTCTTCGTTCATCTTCACGTAACCGCTCTTCGGGCCGTCGGCTTTAATCGCGAGTTCGGTTGAACGTTTGGCGGCAGCAATCGCGCCTTCCTTGTCGCCCAATTTGGCCAGGATCTTGGCCTTCAGATGGGCGATGTAATAGGTCTCACGCTCGGCGATGGCGGCATCGATCCATTTGCTCGCCTTCTGCAAATCCAGCCCGTGATCAAAATAAAACATCGCTGCCGGATAATACGGCTTCCTGTCACCTGATGCCGCCATGACCGCTTCGATTTGCGGCACGAGCTTGCTGACCAGATCCACTTCGAGTTTCACCGGGACGCGCGTCTTTTCCCAAACGAGATTGAGAGTGGCCGACTCGTCACGGATGTCATTGATATCGATCGTGAACGTCTCGACGAGATCTGCGAGTCTCACCGGCACGGCTTTGAAGCGCACCAGATCGTTCGTCTGGTTATAATTGAAGATGCTCGCGGTCGTGTCCTTATGGATGATCACCGTCCACTCTTTTTCACCGGGGACGGTGTAGAGGGCATATTTGCCCGCAGGGATCTCTGCGCCATTGAGCTTAACGGCGGTGCTAAAGGAGATCCTGGTGGAGGCGTTTGCGCCGGTGCGCCACACTTCGCTGTAAGGGACCAAGCCGCCGAAGATTACACGGTTCTTCATGCCGGGCCGGGAGTAAACGATCTCGATATCCGTGAGACCGATGCGTTGCTTCAGTGTGCAGGCGGGGCTGGCCGCGGGGAACTCGACTCTGGGCGTCTGTGCAAACACCCCGGCGGCGAAGACCAAGCCCGAAACGAACATTAGAGCGGAGCGGAGTAGTTTTGGGTTCATAGCGTTGCGAGTTTAGCA
>Ga0187886_1003516_pt1 | contig 11687 bp, 9 predicted proteins | sample June2016WEW_20_1_FD_133001 | JGI IMG/M metagenome (GOLD analysis project Ga0187886, IMG submission 133001) | Peatland microbial communities from SPRUCE experiment site at the Marcell Experimental Forest, Minnesota, USA - June2016WEW_20_150 | ecosystem: Environmental > Terrestrial > Soil >...
AGGGGTACCAGTCCTCACCGCCTGCGGGATTCATTCAGTGTTCATGCTATGAAAATGGATGATTCCGGCGACGGGTTGAGATTACTGCAGGAGCATCTGGGGCACATCAGCTTTAATACTACAGCCAAGTATCGGAAGATAGCCGGAGAAGAGCATCGCCAGTGGTACGACAGGCTGTGGCGGTAACGGGGCACTGTTAACTTCCAAGTTATAAATTAATTACCGAGGAAGGGATGCCTTAAAAAATGATATCTATGATGTTTATGACGTGTATGACGAGAATGACGAGGATGAAGTTTATGAAGTTGACCCCACATCTTTACCCCTATATTAGCCTCAAATACGACGCTATTATCTACTTCTTTTTATACCGCATCATCATGATTTCTAGTGATAACTCTACGGATAATTAATAATGACAGTCCAATTATCGCCGCATAAAGTAAGCAAAATCTTAAGGGGTTACTTCCTCGGATTACCCCAGATAAAGATAGCGAAGGAGGCAGGTGTCGATCAGAGCAGCATCTCGCACTATGCTTCAAAATTCAAGGAAAGGGCTGCTGAAGTCGGGATACTGGCTGCCGGAAAGGAGTTTCAGGTGATGAATGAAGTTGAATCCTTAAGGAGTCTATCAGTCGAGCTATTTAATTCCAAGCTCACGGTGGAGGAGGCAAGGCAGGGTCATAACATCATAAAAGCTTTCTTGAAACTGGGCATCAGTTCGGAGCAGCATCTCATCCTGATAAAAGTGTGCCAGGAAGTAAATGACTCAGGTTTTATTAAGGCGGCCTTAAAGCTTTCCCAGATCGAAACCAAAATCGGCATGGACTATCACCAGATTATATCCGATTTCGAAAAGGCGCTGACGCAGCTTCCTGAACTGGAAGCAAAGGTGATTGATGCTAAGACAAAACTGAAAGCTATTAGCGATGTAATACTCAAGAACAAACAGGAGCTAGTCAATCAAGAAGAACACCTTAAGAAATACCAAAACGAAGTCAAGGCTAAAGAGGCTCAACTGGAGAAGGAGCTAATTTCAAAGATGAAGCAGCTGGAAGTGGAGAAGAAGGAAGTGGAGGATGCAGCCGCATTAAAGGCTGAACTCACCAAAAAGGGATTGGACCTAAAAACAATACTAAGTTTAGTTAAGGAGTTTCAACATGGAAATCAAGGAAATTGATTATGCCAAACTTAATGAAGCGATAGAAAAATTCGGCTCGTTACAGAAGGCAAATGTCCAACTGGAAACAGATAAGTTGGCGCTGGAAAAGAAAAACGCTCAGCTAAAGCAGGAAAATGAAAAGCTTATGGCAACCAAGAATAGTCTGGCCGGGCAGGTGGGGGATCTGAGCGATAAGGTTAAGAGTTACCAAGACCATCTCCAATCTCTAGCTGATAAGATAAATGTATACAGCTACCAGTATGAGCTGTTCTGTGGCTTCATGGCCATGGTGACTGAATCACCCTCGGTTAATGATTCTATCGACACTCTTGTCGCCTTATTCCAAAAGCTTAAAGAGCCGGGGTGGTATTTACCGAAAAATGCCGATGAGATGAGGAGTCTCTTTGTCCGGACGGTGCTGGGAGGTTACCTTAAATGTTTTCGCTGCGACGCCTGTAGTGCCAAATTCATCACGAATAAGAAGCCGAAAAATAAGTTCTTTGGCAATGGTTACCAATGTCCAGTTTGCTATAACTGGTACGCGGTTAAGGAAGACGATTCTTTTCTTAAAGCTCTGGTATCAGAGAAACAACTGGAAGACACTCAGCATCTGGAAGAGGTACTGAAGGAAATCGAGGTGCTTGGGCCCTTTAAAGCTTTCTTTAATGTGCCTTGTGAAATATGCCATGAGATGATCGATGAGTGGGATGACTACAATGTCAAACTGGTGTTTGAAGGCATTGGCTGCGGGCATACACACTGCTGGAATAGTGAATTAGGGCGATTATTAGAATTAAGGAAGGCAATCGAGAAAGTGAAGAAAAATATAAAATAGAAAGACAAACCATGTGCTAAGATTCATCCATAGGTCACAATTCAAGCAATTGTTGCTCAACAAACACATCCCTCAACCCAGGCGTTAAAACGCAACCCGGATGCCGGGTCATACTCTTTTTCGAATGCTTCGGGATACTTATTTCTCCATTCCTCCATCTGTGTCATGGTGACCTTTTCCACCTCAAGTAGATAGCCACTGGTAGCCATGCCCCAGCAGTTCTGGGAGGTCCCATTCTCCGGGGATATAAGATTATTGGCACCGCCTCTATCAATGTATTCATCAGGACCGGTGGCAATCATATCAGCCCTCGCTCCGTGGTCCTGGGATACAACACCGGGCTTTACCCTTTCCCAGACGATGGCGCCACCGAGAACCGTGCCCCTCTCATTGTATAATTTAACGATGTCGCCAGTCTTTATACCTCTCTTAGCGGCATCAATGGGATTAATCCAGACAGGCTCATACATATAACCGTCCCAACCCTTGACCTTACAGGTCGGGATTTCCCTGAGCCACGAGATGTCATCGTTCTGCGCATGTGTTCGCCACCTGGCATGGTTGGTAATAAGCAGGAGAGGATACTTCTTAGCCCTTTCACTTGAAATCCTCTCATCATGGCTGGGCCCTTTCTCAATCCATTTAGGCAGAGGAGGTCTCTCTTCATCATCTGGAAAGTGTTCAGCCAGCCTCTGCGAGTAGAACTCGAGTTTGCCTGATGGAGTCCCCACAGGGTTATTCTCAGGGTCTTCATAAAAAAGCCTCATGCCAGCCGGGACCTTCTCCCAATCGGGCGCCGTTGGGAGCATATAGTACCCCTTTTCTTTGAGCTTCTCCCAACTAACAAGGTCTGATAAAGTTTGATTTTCGAAGCATTGCCTGATCTTTTCCTTGACAGTCATGCCATCTGTGTACTCCTCATAAAGGCCCAGCTTTTTAGCAATCTCGCCGACCGCCTCATAATCACTCAGTGACTCACCAATCGGCTCTATGGCTTGATCTTCAATAACCATACCTTTAAATGGTACTCCCGTATATGCGAGGGTGGCAATATCCTCCTCTTCGAGTTTGGTATTAGTGGGCAGGATAATATCGGCAAAGACTGTGTCGTTTTCCAGCCACGGGTGCTGGACGACAAAGCATTCTATCTTCGGACTTCTAAAGGCTTCTACCGACAGGTAGCCGTCATTCCAGCAGGTTGTCCGGCACGGGTTATCCATCCAGATCATGTGAACCTCGGTGCCGCCCCTCTCTTTTGGTATTGGATAGATATATTTCTTAAACTGGTCTTCAGTGGCTGACCTGAGTAATGTGCTACCCCAGGAAGTGACGGGTGGATTGAGAATAGCCTGATGGAAAAGAGTCTTGGGAATAATTTGTGGCGCGAGAAAAAACTGTAGGTAGCCGGGCCAGCCCGTTTTCCCCCACGCAACGATGTCAGCTTCAGGTTTTTCTGCCTTGCCAAAGAGAGATATTTCTGGCGCCGTCTTAGGAAGGTCACTTCCGCCCATTTTGGTATACTGGTGGACACCGGGCTTGCCGAGCCCTTGCATCCCCAACAAGCAGACCTCCAGCCTGGCTGGTTCATGCGAATACGGCCCCCGTATGTAGGAACCTCCAAAATAATGCACTATAGATGTTATCTTGGAGGCCCATTCTCTGGCCAGTGCCTTTATCGTCCACTCCGGGATGCCGCATTTCTCGGAAGCCCACTCGGGTGTCTTGGGTACCCCGTCTTCCTTTCCCAGAACATAATCTGAGAATTTGTCAAAACCAAACACGTGTGTGGCTACGTATTTCTTATCGTAAGTTCCCTCTTTTATCCAGGTATAAGCAATGGCCAGATGTAAGCCGGCATCGGTGTTAGGCAGAATCGGGATCCACTTGTCAGCATGAATAGCTGCCGAATAGTTGAGGTCCGGGCAAACGAAAACCTGTTTCTTGCCGATGCTAGTCCAGAAGTATAGTACCCTGCTGGGGAACTGGCCAGAAAAACCCCAGGGAGTAGTCTCCAGATCAGCCCCAATGTGTATGAGCAACTCACTATGCTGGGTAACATCATTGAGTACGCCGTCGAGGGGAACCATTGTCCCATTGTCGGGTGCTGTTTGGTCCCCCCACACGTGCTCGGCTCCCCAAAACCATCCCTCCCAACTGTCAGCATTCCTGACGGCTTGTGTGTAGCCTCCCGCTTTCGATAAAAGCAACATCTGGCATCCGTGCGGACCATGTACCGTCTTTGTCTCCCCATGCCCGTCACCATGCGCGAGTACGGCATAGGGACCATATTTCTTCTGTATCCGCTTAATCTCATTAGCTATGATAGTGGTTGCTTCATCCCACGAAATCCTCTTGAATTTGCTCTTGCCCCGGTTCTGCGGATTCCTCTCATCATTAGGGTCCCAATCAACCCTCTTAAGCGGGTACTTAATCCTATTGGGGGAGTAGACGCGCTTTTTATAGGCAATCATATAAGGAGCTATTTGAGCCTTCAACCGTGGTTCAAGAACCTTTCCGTCCTTCTTGATTTTCCAAGGATTGAGCTCTTCTTTTGTATACTTTTCGTTGTAACGGAAAGGCCTTATCCTGAGTATTTTGCCATTCTTGACATCAATCGCGGAGGGCTCACCAAAGGTAGCGAATGAACACTGCCCAAGTGATTTTATGACTGTTTTTCCCACATCCTGAGCTTTCACTCTAGCTTTTTTATCTGGCATTTTCAGCCTTCCTCCTTTTTCCTGATGATCAGGAATGAATTCGGATGATTCCCATTATATGGAATATGAAATCATAGTGCAATTTCATCCTTTGATAATCCACTCTTTAAAGAATGAACCACTTATATAAAAACGGTTGGGTCACGGTCGATGATTGAAATACACTCAACTCCCCCGATTTATAGGCCAATAGCAGCTAGAGTCTTCCTAGTATTTGAGGTGTACTCCGTCTTAGGGCCAATTATTAGGAGAGTCGAACTCCCCCGTCATCTAAAGACCTTGTTGAATTGATCCCTGAAATGCTCGAACGAATGATCGGCCTAGGAGAGCTTGCCCGCAAGATCAAACTTGCCCTTGGCAACAATGGACATAGACCAGAAAAATTAGGAGAAATAAGGGAAAATCTTAAGCATCAAGCTCACAAATCAAGCTCTCATGACTTGGGTTAAACATTCTGGACTTTCGTGACCCTCTCTGTACAATTTACCATTTTGTTACCTAACAGACTTTCGGAAATACAGTACGCCGAGCATCTTGACTTATGTAATCCTTAGCATTACACTAAAGCAGCATCTGGTGAGAGGTGCTTTTAATGAAGTGCCCACATTGTCAGAGAGAAAACCCGGAGGGTGTAAAGTTTTGCGGTGGACGTGGCAGGTCACTTCAACTAGAGTTGATTTGTTCTAAATGTGGTTATAAAAACCCTCCAGATATCCAATTTTGTTATGAATGTGGTCAACCACTTTCTCCTGCACTGATATCCCCGGTAACTTCCGCCAAACCCCCGGTTCCCCCTCAGCCCGCCTACTTTGCCGGTGGCCGCTACAAGGTCAAGAAGTTCCTCGGCGAGGGTGGCAAGAAGAAGGTCTATCTCGCTCATGACAGCGTGCTGGACAGGGACGTCGCCTTCGCTCTCATCAAGACAGAGAAACTGGACGATGAGACCCGTATGTGTATTATCCGTGAAGCCCGTGCTATGGGTGTTTTGTGTTCACGGATAGATCTTCCACGCCTTATAGAGCTGTATAAGTCCAAGCGGCTTAAGCTGGATGAACTTGTATCAGGACGTTATCCTTATGATAAAATCAACAACGCGATAACATCCATGTAAAATGGCGGTATGATACGCAATGCGATAATGTTTTAATAAGAAAGGAGGTGCTTAAAAACAGGCTATAAAAATAAAAGTCCGAATTCACATCAAAAGTAATGCGACTTTTTTACCCCACGTAATTCAGCTAATTATCAGGTTATAAAAGGAGGCATTATATGACCATGAAACGATGCTTATTAGTTGTTATTGCGATTTTATTGATAAGCACGCTTGCCTTTACCGGTTGTACCAGTAAGACCACGGCGCCTAAAACGTTGAAGGTTGGAATACTGGCGGATCTTTCCGGCTTTCTATCCGTGTTTTACATCGAAGCCACTCACGACTTGCAGCTTACGGCTGACTATATCAATGAGAAGGGTGGGGTTACTATTCAGGGACAAAAATATAATATTGAGCTAGTAATAAGAGATTCGAAAAGCAGCCCAGACGGTGCCCTCGCCGCAGCCAACCAGTTAATCTTCCAGGACCAGGTCAAATATGCCATTGGCCCTATTGCTTTTGAAGGGGCAGCGACAACTCCATTATTCGAACAGAATAAAATATTACATATCTTTAATACCACCACAACCTCACATCTGGAAATCGGCCCAGATTGGCCTTATGCCTTTACCGGAGATGATTCGGCACTGGACTTCTCAGCGGTACTATTTAAGATTGGCAAGAAGGAATTCCCGAATGCGAAGACCTGTGTAATGATTTTGCCCGATGATGGCACCGAACCATATCTGATGCCGAGTGTAACGCCCATATTACAGAGCATGGGCTATACAATCCTGAACGGCGGCAAGGCCGTTCTCTACCCTAACGATATGCAGGACTTCTCCCCGGTGGTGAGCAAACTTAATTCCATAAACCCGGACATCATGTTCCAACCGGAGGCCGCTCCTCCTGCAGTGTACGGCATACTCGGGGGCATAAGGGCATCGGGAAATAAGGTGGTCTATATCCCAACTCTATTCCCCGGTGACCCGAATAATGTGATTAAGGCGGTCGGATCTGATGCTGCTACAAACTTCGCTTTCTTGAACTATACGAAAGACGACCCGGGCTATGGGCCGATCTTAAAAGAACTAATCAAGAGATTAAAGCCAGATGCGCCATTCTTTACCTTTACGCTAGGCAACTGCCTGATGGTCTTAACCAATGTTATGGAAAAAGCCAACAGCCTGGACGTGGAAAAAATAAAAGCTAAATGGGAATCGCTAGATACCATCGATAGCGTTTACGGAACAGGTAAGGTTGGTGGACTAAAGACATTCGGAAGGCGCTGCAGCGTAACATGGCCAGAACCCTATAACATGACGATGAATGGTAAGATTATCAAAGATCTGCCGTGGATTGATCCTGGTCCAACCCCTTAATAGTATAAACTGGGGTGTGAGTATTGCTATGGCGGGGCAAAACCCCGCCATAGTGGCTAATATTGTTAATACGATATAATTTTTCTCATGGAAGTACTCATACAGACACTAACCAATATGCTGGTGCTGGCTGCCGTATATATCTTGGTCAGCCTGGGTTTTGCTTTTCTCTTTAACATGTTGGGCATTTTCAACGTTGCCCACGGCTCTATATATATGGCGGCGGGCTATCTCGCATATCTGTTTATCGGAGCAATTGGTTTAAATCAATGGATCGGCTTAATAATAGTTGTCATTTTATTTGCCGGTCTCGGCTTGTTCTTAGAGAAGTTTTGTTTTCGACCTTTTATTGGAGATTTTAACCGCCAAATCATGATCGGAGTTGCGATTATCGCGATTCTGGAGACATCCGTCAATATTCTGATAGGCAGCCAGATGTACATCATCCCCACTTTCGTGGAGGGAACTCTTGCAGCCGGAGCATATTCTATCGCCTGGGACAGAATAGTGGCCTTCGGTTTGGGAGGAGTCCTACTTGCTATAGTCATTCTTTTTGTGAACCGTTCACGATGGGGCCAACAGATGCAGGCCATCACCCAGAATATCGAGGGCGCAGCTTTGCAGGGTATCAATATTCATAGGGTTTCAGCTATAGTCTCGTCGCTGGGTTGTGCTCTGGCAGCGATTGCCGGAATACTGATGGGTTCGTTATATACTCTGGATCCGTTCATGGGAGATGGCACACTAGTCAAAATCCTAATCCTGATTATTCTCGCCGGAGTAGGTAGCTTTAAGGGTGTCATTTATATGGGCCTGCTATTGGGGGCATTGTATGCCACGTTACCGTTACTCATTCAAGGCGCTGCCAGTGATGCCGTGGCTGTGGTAATTATCCTTGTTATATTACTTATCCGACCGCAGGGATTTTTTGGACACGAAGTATCATGAAGAGAGATGGTATTAATAAATGGATTAAGCCTGTAGCTTTAGTTGGGCTGATAATCATATTAGCAATTTTACCGCTTTTATTCAGCTCACCTTATCTACTCCACGTTCTTATCCTGACATTTATTTATACAGTGGGAGCAGTTAGCTTCCGTACAATTACTATTTCCGGCCAGTTCCCGCTAGCCCACGCCGCCTTTATGGGCATAGGGGCCTATACCGCTGCGATGGCATCTCGTTATTTGAGTTGGCCGCCATGGGTTACCATTCCGATGGGAGCAATAGCCGCCGGAATTATCGGCATCGTGTTCGGATACCCGTTTGCCAGATTGAGAACCTTGTATTATGCTATGGGGAGTCTTTTCTTTGGAATGGCGATAACCTATATCGTGCAATCTTTGAAGATTACCGGTGGTTACGTAGGACTCACCAAGATCCAGCCCTTATTTTCCAGTGTTAGTAGAGTTCCATACTACTATTTCTTTCTAGTGTTAGCCCTGTTTTGTACGGTTGCGCTGTATCGGTTTGAGTTTAGCCGCATTGGCACTAACTTAAAAGCGATAGCCCAGTCTTACCAGCTAGCCTCGAGCGTGGGCATTGATGAGGCCCGTTATCGTATTCTTGTGGTGGCAGTAGGGTGTTTCTTTGTTGGGTTAGTGGGAGCCGCATTCGCCCATTATACCCCGATCGTAACTCCTTCTACTTTCGATTTGTCAGCAACGCTCTGGCTCGCGATGTATGTGTTGATAGGCGGTATTAACAGCTTTGCCGGGCCAATTATAGGGACTCCGATTCTTTATTTTATACCGCAATATTACTTTTCTAATCTCAGAGCTTATTCTCCTTTCATCCCTGCTGTAATACTAATAATTATCGCCTATCTGATGCCCAAGGGCCTTGCCGGACTAATTTTCATGCTTAATTCTCGGTATCTGGATAGACTATGGTTCAGGATGAATGGAAAAGGGGCTACTCATGCTACTGAAAATCAGTGACCTGACCAAGCAGTTTGGTGGATTGACGGCGGTTAACAAGTTCGACATGCAAGTCAACCAGGGAGAAATCGTGGGCTTAATTGGGCCGAACGGGGCGGGTAAATCTACTATTTATAATTTAATTACCGGTGTATATCCACCCAACCGCGGCAGGGTTATCTTCAATGGTAAAGATATTACCAGAATGAAGCCCCACCGGGTGGCTGGATTGGGCATCGGGCGGACTTTTCAGCTTAACCCACTATTCCCGGATTTTACCGTTTTGCAAAATGTTTCTGCCTCTTTCCACCTGCACCCACATTCTAGTCTCTTTGATATTTACTTCAATACACCCACCTACCGCAAGAATGAGTCCATAATCCGGGAGCAATCCCTGAAGATATTGCGGCTGGTAGGGCTGGAAAAGGTGAAGGATGACCTGGCTAAAAACTTGCCGCATGGTTTCCAAAAGATGCTGGGAGTAGCCAGGGCTTTAGCCACCCAGCCTAAATTACTACTATTAGACGAGCCTCTGGGAGGGATGAATCCCTCCGAAATTGAATTCAGCCTAAATTCCATCGAGAAGATGCGCCAGCAAGGAACCACTATCATGATCGTGGAACATAACATGCAGATTTTAGATTTATGCGATAGGGTAATCGTCATCAGTTTCGGGCAAAAAATTTACGAGGGTCTGCCGCAAGAAGTGCGAGAAAATAAAGAAGTAATATCCGCATATTTCGGCGGTGAACATGCTTGAGATAAAAAATATCACAGTATATTATGGCAAGTCCGTAGCCATCCAAGATGTTTCCTTGGAAGTACCGGAGGGAGCTATCGTGAGCATTATAGGTGCCAATGGAGCAGGAAAAAGCACCGTTTTGCGGGCTTTGACCGGTCTGGTGCCGATAAATTATGGAGAGATATATTTCCATGGAGAAAATATCAGCCGGAAAAAGACATTAGATATCGTTAAGCAGGGCATCAACCTAGCACCGGAAGGCCGTCAGCTTTTCCCCTATTTAACTGTCCTGAATAACCTCAAGCTGGGAGCCACTTTACGCAAGAACCGGGACGAGATCAATGCCAGCCTTGAAGAGGTCTATAAGCTCTTTCCCCGTTTGAAGGAACGCACCAACCAGAATGCGGGGACATTAAGCGGGGGTGAACAGCAGATGTTGGCTATAGGTCGAGCACTGATGGCTAATCCCCGCCTGCTATGCATGGATGAGCCATCTCTGGGGCTAGCACCTATCGTGGTGGAGCAGCTTGGGGAAGTTATTAAGGATATTAATAAGAAAGGGGTAAGCGTGCTTCTAGTGGAGCAGAATGTGCATCTAGCATTGGAAGTAGCCAGTCAGAGCTACGTGCTCCAAGTAGGGAAAGTGGTACTTAAGGGAGATACCGCTACCCTGAAAGACAGTGATATCGTTAAGAAAGCTTACCTGGGGGAATAAACACGCTAGGGCGATATAATCGATGATGGAGAAAGTATCTAGGGGTTACAATGGCAAAATTTCTAGGATTAACCCGTCCTGAAATAGCCTATGATGACGGATTAGTGAACTAACTAAGGCTTCTTGTTTCTTCAGATGTAACAAAATGAGTATTTGTTACATTAAGCGGTGTGAACAATCTGGACTTTTATTACATTGTTGTGTTCCTGGCGGATCAGCCTTTCTATTCGGCGTGCAGAATCACGTAATACAACTGGTCTCGGAACTCGCCGTTCCATATCAAGTGGTTACGTAAAAAACCCTTGCGCCTCATACCCAACCGTTCAGGGACCCGCCATGCACGCACGTTCCTCGGGTCGCAGGTGGCGTATATACGTTTGAAACTGTAGGTCTGGAAAGCCCAGTTGATAACCGCCCGGGCCGCTTCAGTCATCAGTCCTTTGCCCCAGTGCTGGCCTGAAAGGGTATACACAATCTCGGTTCGCTCACTTACTTGCGCAAAGTATTTTGTTGGGTTTCAATTTCAACGGACAAAAAGTGAACGATATTGTACATACACTTATTGTGTGGAATATAATAACCAGTAATAGGAGAGGCCTATACGAGCAAGGGGAGACATACGATATGGCTGATCTAAAATTGAGTTTCGCAATGACTCCTTACGATAGAGTGTTGCCCCTCATCAATGGTGAAGTCAAACCTGATGGCATTGAGCTAGAATATGCCGGAATGCCCGGAGCCGTCCCACGAGTCTTCTACGAGCAAATCAAATTCCAGCGTTATGATATCTCCGAAATGTCGATGTCTTCCTTTCTGCGTATGCGTTCAATAAAATGGCCGTATCGCATGTTACCGGTATTTCACAATCGTAATTTCTCCTATACATTTATCCATATCCGTCTGGGCTCAGGAATCAGGCAAGGTCACCCCGAAGATCTAAAGGGCAAAAGGATAGGAATAGGCGATTATCAGCAGTCACTTGGCCTCTGGACCCGCGGCATTCTCCAGATGGAGTTTGGAATCAAACCCGAGGACATGGTGTGGTATCAGGAACGCGGCGAGCATTTCAGCCACACTGGTGCCTCTCAAGAGGCCGGACTGGCTCTTCCATCTAAAGTGAAA
>Ga0187886_1003517_pt1 | contig 11687 bp, 11 predicted proteins | sample June2016WEW_20_1_FD_133001 | JGI IMG/M metagenome (GOLD analysis project Ga0187886, IMG submission 133001) | Peatland microbial communities from SPRUCE experiment site at the Marcell Experimental Forest, Minnesota, USA - June2016WEW_20_150 | ecosystem: Environmental > Terrestrial > Soil >...
GTTCAAGATCGATTCCGAGCCGTCCTCTGCCGATGTCTTCTTGGACGGGTCCAAGATCGGAAGGACGCCGATCCTTGACGGCAAGCTGGTGACCCTCGGTTTCCACACGGTCAAGGTCTCTGTCGGCGGCGACTTCCGCGATTGGGAAGAGGTGGTGGAGTTCTCCAATAAAGAAGAGAACCGCACCGGCGACCGGAAGATCGTTCTGCACAAGGACTTCCTCAAGATCGGCAAACAGGCCGAGCAGAAGGGCGATATCGACGCGGCGATCCAGGCATTCATGAGCACCGAGAAGGGGCACCCGGACTACTCCGAGGCACACCACCGCCTGGCGCAGATCTACCTTGACGAGAAGGGCGACTACGACGGCGCTACCAGGGAATTCGAGAACGTACTCTCACTGCCCGAGAATCAGCAGCTTGTGTACAAGCAGTTTTCGGTGACCTTCATGAACCTGGGGCACGCCTATTACGAGAAGGGCAGTGCTCTGGTGCAGAAGGACAGGGATGCGGCTGCGCAGAATTTCGCCAAGGCGATCCAAAACCTGTAGATCGCGAAGCAGAACACGCGGTTCTTCCCGAACGTGCACTATGACGAGGCCGTGCATGACACCTACTACTATAGTGCCCTCTCATATCACAAGCTCTATCTGATCACCCGGAAAAACAACATCCTGGAAAAAGCCAACCTCGCGTGGCGGGAGTACTTCGATTTCTTCCCCAAGAAGCTCGAAGAGAACAACACCTTTGAGAAGAACACGGAAGCGGCGCATAAATACTGGGATCAGATCAAGAATCTCTGATGCATTCAGGAGGATTGCCGGGTGAAGGTTAAAAGGTATTAGGGGGCTCTGGGTTGGGCTGTCCTGTTTGTGTCATTCATCGCGCACACCGGAATGGCCGACGAGCTTGCATCAGCCCCGCCGGCTGCGGACAAGAAGCCTGAACTGATCAAGCCCATGTTCCTCAGGCCTCTTGTCCAGACCGAAACAGGGCGGAACGACTCGAACCCTGTCTGGTCTCCCCGCGGCACGTTCATCGCATTCGAGCGGTCCATTGGCGACAAGAAAGAGATTCACATTGCGCTTCCTGACGGCACACCGATCCAGACCGTCTATTACAGGCTTTCCGACGGCGACAAGGAGATGAAGTTCTTTTTCCCCGGTGTCTCCGAGGAGACAAGCTACAACGCAGGGATCACGTGGTCGCCCGACGAATCCCGGTTCGTGTACATGAGCAATGGCGGGAAAGGCAACTACGATATTTACCTGCAGGACCTCGGCGACATCGGTCCCGTCCGGCTGACGGACCACAAGGAAAAAGACGGACAAGCCCACTGGTCTCCGGTTGCCGACTGCATCGTCTTCGTATCCGGTCGCACCGGTAACGGCGACCTCTATCTCCTGGACCTCAGGATCCGCGTGCTTACCCGGCTGACGGGGGGAGGCAAGGCCTATCTCTATCCCCAGTGGTCTCCCGACGGCAAGCGGCTCGTGATGATGCACGGCAGCAGTGACAACCATAACATCATTCTGATCAACGACGTGACGAAGCCCAGGGAATCCCAAAAGATACTCACGGGGTGGCCCCATGACGACCTTCGGCCTATCTGGTCGCCGGATGGGGAAAAGATCGCCTTCTACTCCAACTACAACCCAGACGGCGATCCCAAGATATGGTCGATCGTCGTGATCGCGGCAGACGGGTCAGACCCCACCGCGGGAGAGGGGCTCAAGGCAAAGGTCGTGGCGATGGATGTCATTCCGGACGTTGAGGTGGGCCCCGCGTGGATGCCGGACAGCAGCCAGATCGCCTTCGTGAAGAACGACCGGCAGGAATACAATCCGATCTATCTCGCGGATCTCACCCAGAAGACGGTCATGCCCCTCAAAACCGAGACCAAGATGAACCATGATGTTACGTGCTCTGCGGACGGGACGATCGCGTTCCGAGCCCAGGTCGACCAGTGGGACCAAATCTTTGTTATGAAACGGAAGAATTGACGGGGAGAAGATAGAGAATAGCCGGCGTTACATTTTGACCTTCATCCGTCATGCGGGCTTGATTTGATTTGAAATTTCAGCTTTGAATTTAGATTTGCCTAACATGAGTTAAGGTATGGGACGTTTCGGGTTCTTCCTTTTATCGATCATTCTTATCGCCACGCCGCAGGCCTTTGCCGCCGACGATGGGATGACGCGGGCGATGAAATTGTACGAAAAGCGCCATTATGATGAGGCGGCGAGGATGCTTCGCGCGGACGGCGCTTCAACCGACCAAGGCAAGAAGGGAAGCGCGAACCTGGCCCTCGGCACGATCTATTTCAAGAACGCTGTGCTGCATCGCGAACTTTATCAGACGGCGGTTGGGGCATCGCAGGACTACCTGAAGAAGCTCTCGGCAGCCCAGGGCAAGGACCGGAGCCGTTTCGCGGACCTCTACTTCGGCGAAGCGCTGGTTGAGTCGGGCAAGTCCAGTGTGGCCGCGATCTATCTGAAAAAATTTTCATCGAACGGGGGCATCGAGCCGCGGTACCGGGCGATCGCTAAGGTCAGCCTTGGACTCGGCTATTACCAGAACAACGAACCCAAAAAGGCCACCGAACTCTGGGCAGGGATCGATCTCTCTGACCCCGAAGTGAAGGCCGAGCTCGCCGCCGCCTACAGCAAAGCCGGATTCGTGGACACAGACCCATTGGTTATGGCAGAAGGGATTCTCTCGGAGATGAAGAGGCCCAGCAGGCCGCTTTCGATGCGGATGGTGAAGAACCTTGTGGCCATCTATGCCCGGGGGGCTGGACTGACCGAGAAGGGCTTGGATCTGCTCAATCGTTCAGATTTGAAGGCATTCTCATACCGGGAGACCCTGGGGAAGTCCAAGGTGATCCATTTCTACGACCTTTCGCTGCTCAACGACATGGCGACCCTCTATGGCCGGGCGAGCGTGGCCTACCTGGAGAAGGTCGCTGCCGACCCGAGGGTCAAGGACGCAGCGGAGTTCTATCTCGGTCAGGCGGGCACGCTGTTCGGCTCGATGGAGCAGTCTTCGAAGGTCATGGCGTCGTTCATCGCCACGTCGCAGATGCCGCAGCCGTACAAGGATCGTATCCGGGTATGGCAGGCCGTCAACCTGTACGCGATGAACCGTCAGATCGATGCGTCGGGCCTGTGGGATGAGCTTATGCAGAAGCAACCGGAGGACCCGGAACTGATCGCAGAGATCCTTTTTTCTTGCAGCAGGATGAAGATGGAATGCCCAAAGGTGCTCCAGAAAGCCGCTGCTTTGGTCGAGGCCGGGGAAAGCAAGAAGTTTTCCTTACTGAACGTCGCCATCGGCAAATACTATCTCGCCAGGCTGGATCATGCCCAGGCCGTCTCGTACCTGGAGGCCGGACGCGACAAGAGCAATAAGAACAAGATTGAATCGAACGATCCCGTGATGCTCGTGAGCCTTGCGGATGCCTACTACCGCACCAAGAAATTTTCCGAGGCCCTGGAGATCTATTTCGAGATGAGTAAGCAGTTCCCCGAGGTACGCCAGATCCAGGAGGCCATGCAGGGCGTTTACGCCATGGAGCAGAAGAGCCCAGGGGACGTGAGGATCAACTAAGTCATTGCGGATTTCTCAAATCTGCATTCAGCGATCCGCATTCCGAAATCGCCAGAGGAGGTCATTATGAAACGGATATTGGTCATTCTACTTCTTATGGTTGCCACCGCCATGGCTGCTTCCACTGCGGCCGAGGCAGGGCGAAAGAAGGATAACAGGCCGGACGGAGGCAGTCTGAGCTACGGCGAGTGCGGGAGGACGGCAACCCTCGACCCCATAACGAGCAATGAGATGATCTCGCTGCGGCTCACAGAGCTCATCTTCAACGGCCTGGCCGGGATCAACGAGAAGCAGGAGATCGTCCCCGAGCTTGCCGAAAAATGGGACTGCTCTGCCGACAGCCGCACCTATACCTTCTTTCTCCGGAAGGGCGTGATGTGGCATCCGAAAGATGGCGAGGGGCCTAAGCCGTTCACGGCCGACGACGTGATCTTCACCTACCAGATCATGATGCACCCGAAGACCATTACCCCGCTCAAGGTACGGTACGAGTTCATCAACGCGGTCGAGAAGCTCGATGATTACACCGTCAAGTTCACGCTGAAGCGGCCGATCCTGAACGCCCTGGCCAAGTTCAGTTTCAAGGTGATCCCGAAGCACGGGCCGAGCAACCCGCGCTACCTCACCCGGGAAGATCCTTTTGTACGGAACCCCATCGGCACGGGCCCCTATATATTGAAGAACATCACCCCTGAGCGCGAGATCATCCTCACCGCGAACGAAAATTACTTCAAGGGCCGGCCGCACGCCGACCGGTTCATCGCTAAGCCCTTTGCGGACCAGAACATCATGACGCAGGCGCTTATGTTCAATGTGATCGACATGATCGTGCTGGTCAACCCGCGGGACATCCCTGAGATCCAGGGCGACAAGCGCTTCATCCTCCAGCCGTACAATGCGCTTTCGTACTCCTTCTTCGGGTATAACGTACGGAACCCGCTTCTCGCGGACAAACGCGTGCGCCAGGCCTTTACCCACGCCGTGAACCGGCAGGAGATGCTCGACTCGTTCTTCAACGGCCAGGGGACCATCATCTCCGGGCCCTTCGCGCCTGGGAGCTGGGCCTATAACCTCGATGTGCAGCCCCTGCCCTTCGATCCGGAGAAGGCCAAGGCCCTCCTCCAGGAGGCGGGCTTCAGCCGGGGCGCTGACGGCTTCATGCAGAAGGACGGCAAGCGGCTCGCGGTCTCGCTCAAGGTCCCGATCGAGAAGGAGAGCGAGGCCGTGAAGCGCGTGGTGCTCGCATTCAAGAACTACCTCAAGAACATCGGCGCGGACATCAAGGTCGAGTTCAAAGAGTGGCAGGCCTGGAAGGAAGACGTGTTCCTCGAGCATGACTTCGACATCATCTTTGCGAGCTGGGTCTTTGACGATTCGGCCGACATCTCGTCCCTCTTCCATTCCAGGGAGATCGGTGACTGGAAGAACAACTTCGGCGGATACTCCAACCCGGAAGTGGACGGCCTGATCAACGAAAGCAAACTCACGCTCGACCACGAGAAGCGTCGAACGATCAACCGGAAGCTCCATGGGATCCTGGCAGAAGAGAACCCCTACACCTTTCTCTGGGCCCTCACCAACTATGCGGCATACCACAAGAAGGTGAGACGCATGGCCATCCATCCCTACAAGTTCTTCTCGTACGCGGATGATTGGTTCATTGAGGAGAAGGACCAGAAATAGCTCCTCGAATGGAGAGAGCGGAATCCCCTTTTCCCCCAGCCTCTCCCCGGAGAGACTGGGTCGCAATGGAGAGTAAGAAGAAAATCGCAACCTTTCCTCTGACGGTTTACAAATGGACCCGGGGATAAAGAGGCGGCCAAGGGGGATTTAGAGAAGTGGCGACGGCGGCCGCAGTTCTCCAGGATGACAGGGGGTCATCAACCATGAAGCTTTCCGCGATCCGGTCCATAGCCCGGGTGCTGTCCAGGGAGTTGATGATCACGGCATTCCTGCTTCTGGGCGTGAGCTTCGTGGTCTTCATCATCCTCTTCGCGTCGCCCGGAGACCCCTTCAGCGTGCTCCTCGAGGGACAGCTGTCCACAGCAGAGGTCAGGGCTGGGGTGCGCGAAGCCATCGGCGTGTCCCGATCCTGGTATTGGCAGTACCTGTCCTGGCTCGCGGGCATGCTGACGGGCAACTTCGGCACCTCGATCCGCATGGGCCTGCCGGTCCTCCCCGAAGTGCTGCGGGTCGGGCTCAACACCCTCATCCTGACCATCGGGTCGCTCCTCCTTACCCTTCTGATCGCGGTGCCCATCGCGCTCTATTCCGCTGTGCACGGAACGGGCAAGATATCGTGGCCCCTTACCCTCTTTTCCTACGTGATCTCTGCTCTGCCGGTGTTCTGGCTCGGGTACATCGTCATCTATTTTTTTACGCACAAGCTCGGCCTTTTCCCCCTTGCCTCCGGGTTCTCGAGCGCGGGGCAGAAGTCGCGTTGGCTCTATCAGCTCCTGCCGATCTTTGTGCTGGGGGTGGGGAATGGAACGATCAGCGAGGTCATCCGCTTTCTTCGCCAGGAGATGTTCAGGGTGATGGCCGAGGACTACATCCGCACGGCTCGCGCCAAGGGTGCCTCGGTCTGGAAACATTCGTTCAAGGAAGGCCTGCTCATACCCGTGACCGAGATCGTTGCTTCCAAGATACCTTTCATCCTCGGCGGCGCCGTGATCGTTGAGCAGGTGTTCAACTGGCCCGGCATGGGCAGGATAGCGTGGCAGGCGGCACAAGACCGGGACTATCCGGTGATCATGGGCATTGCGATCCTTGCCGCAGTCTTCGTGCGCCTGGGCAGCCTGTTCCAGAGCCTGGTGTATGTGGCAGTGACTCCGAGAGCTTCCCAGGAATGACCTGATCTCGGGTGGCCCAGTGCGGAAATTGAAAAAAGCTGAATCAAAAAAGAATAAGCCGCTATACGGACTATACCTTCGCGTTTTTCGCCCCTTTGCGGTTAAAAAGATTGGGCATGAAGATGAAAATCTATTGCCAAATACCCGGTGAGATCGATGAGCTCTCGGACCGGCCGTTCTGGAAAAGGGTGGATGCGGTTGACCTAGTTTACATTGGCTACGGACTGCTCATCGTCACCGTCGTCGTGGCTTCCTACATCCTCGGCGCGTTCCATCTCCTGCCGTGGGATCCACAGGAGATCGACCTCCAGCTCATGATGGCGCCACCGGGGACCGCAGGGCACCTGCTCGGCACTGACTTCATGGGCCGGGACATGCTTTCGCGACTGATCGTAGGCATCCAGGCCTACTTCCTGCCAGGCCTGCTGGCGATCTTTATTGCGCTCTTCTGCGGCACCGGGCTCGGCGTGCTGGCCGGCTACCCGAGTGGAAAGTTTGACACAGGGATAACCTATTTCACGAACCTCGTCGATTCCTTCCCGCGCCTCGTGCTCATCCTGCTTGTGATCGCGGCGTTCAAGCCGGATATCTACTACATCATGCTGGTCGTCGGTCTCACGAACATTCCGGTCCTTACGTCGCTCATCCAGGGCAAGATCCAGTTCCTGAAACAGAAGAATTTCATCGAGGCTGACATTGCCCTGGGGGTGCCGACGAGCACCATTATCTTGAAGCATATCCTGTGGCACAACTGCAGGTCGCTTCTCATCATCCAGGCAACGCTGGGCATGGCAGAGGCGATCCTGATGGAGACTTCTCTCAGCTATCTCGGGTTCGGTGTGCAGGAGCCAACACCGTCATGGGGCAACATGGTGCAATCCGGAGCCAACTATTTCATGCAGGGGAAGTTCTGGCCATCCACCGCGCCGGCGCTTGCGATCCTGTTCACGATCCTCGGTTTCCACCTCCTCGGCGACGGGCTCAACAACATCCTGGAAGGCAAGAGGAACACATGACGACGGCGCCGATCCTGAAGATAGAGGACCTGCGCACCTACTTTTACTCCCGGAACAAGCAGGCCTTCATCCGCTCCGTGGACGGGGTCAACCTCGAGATCGCGAAAGGGGAGACCCTCGGTGTTGTGGGCGAAAGCGGCAGCGGCAAAAGCGTCACCGCTCTGTCGGTCATGGGGCTCATCAGCGCGGGGCCGGGTGTGATCAGCGGGAAGATCGGGTTTAAGTCCGACCGGATGCAGAAGAACCTGCTCCAGGACCTGGAAGACTTCGCGAAGCTCACGATGAGGGACGGCAAAATTATGGAAGTGAGCAAGGATGTCGTAGGGTGGGAGCGGAACGCCGAGCGCGTGATGAAAAAGTTGCGCGGCAAGGAGATCGCCATGATCTTCCAGAACCCCAAGTCCTCGCTCAACCCCTTCACCCCCGTCGGAAAACAGATCATGGAAGCGATCCAGCTCCACACCTCCATAAAAAACGAGCCGGAGGCCAAGGAGCGTGCCCTGACCTGGCTCGACCGGGTGAAGATCGACTCGCCCCGCCTCAGGTTCGAAAATTATCCTTACGGCCTCTCGGGTGGCATGTGCCAGCGGGCCATGATCGCGATGGCCCTGGCCTGCGAGCCGACGCTCCTGATCGCGGACGAGCCGACCACGGGCCTCGATGCCACAATCCAAGCAAAGATCGTAGACCTGCTTGCGGAGTTCGAGTCCGAGCTCGGCATCACGACCCTCCTGATCAGCCACGACATCAGTATCATCTCCCGTCTCTCTGACAGCGTCGCCGTCATGTACGGCGGCACCGTATTCGAGTACGGGCCGACCAAAGAGATCCTGTCAGCGGGGTTCGAGTCAAAACATCCCTACACCTCGGCGCTCCTCGCGTCGATTCCGAGCGCGCAGAACATCAGAGAGAAGGGATATCTCCAGGCCATCGAGGGAGATGTGCTCGACACCATCAATATCCCTGAGGGGTGCCGATTCTACAGCCGATGCCACCGGGTGACGGAGAAGATTCGGGAGAAGTGCGCGCGTCATGAGCCTGATCTTCGAGAGGTACTGCCGGGACATAAGGTAAGGTGCTGGTTGTATTTTGACTGAACTCCCCTCGCCTGTAAGGCGAGGGATTTTCTTAATCCCAAAAGGGGACATTCCGGATTTTTATGCCGAAGACGATCCTTGAAGTTATAGACCTCAAAAAACATTTCACCTACCCGAAGGGGATCTTCTCCTCCTTCAAGGAACAGCAGCAGTCCATCCCTGCGGTGGATGGGGTGAGTTTTTACCTCAAGGAGAACGAGACCGTGGGGCTGGTGGGAGAATCCGGCTGCGGCAAGACAACCATCGGCAGGACCATTTTGCGGCTCGAAAAACCGACATCCGGCAAGATCATCTTCGACGGAAAGGACATCACCAGCGTCCCGACCGATGAGCTCAGGCATCTCCGGGGTCAGATGCAGATGATCTTCCAGGACTTGGACGCGGCGCTCCATCCCAAGATGCGCATCCGCGATATACTCTCCGAAGCGATCACCGTGCATCATAAGATCAGCGATGCCGAGGTGGACAAGCGCATAAGCGATCTGCTGGAACAGGTCAACCTCAAAAAGAGCAAGCTCTCCAACTTCCCGCACGAGCTCTCGGGCGGTGAAAAGCGCCGGGTCGGTGTGGCGCGGGTGCTCTCGGTCGGAGCGAGGTTTATCGTTGCCGATGAACCCACGAGCACGCTCGACGTCTCCATCCAAGCGCAGGTGGTGAACCTACTTCGGGACCTTCAGAAGCGGCTCGGGATCTCGTACCTCTTCATCTCCCATGACCTTCGAGTGGTGGAGCTCATCAGCCACAAGGTGGCGGTGATGTATCTGGGCAAGATCGTGGAGATAGGCCTTTCCGACCGCATCGCGAATAAAGCGAGTCATCCCTATACCCAGATCCTCTGGTCCTCACTGGTCGAGAAACAGAGTAAGGAGGCCGCGCAGAAGGCCGAGAGCGTCCAGGCAGGTCGGTGGGGCGTGTTCGATTTCGAGCGGCCAACTGCGGGTTGCCGATTTGCCCCGCGCTGTCCGGTCTATGAGTCCAACAGAAAACCAACCATCTGTACCGACCCCACCACCGAACCGCAGTTGAAGGACATCGGCGGCTCTCATCAGGTCGCCTGTCATTTCCCGCTGTAGTAGCGGCGGGTCGGACCGGGGTAACGATGCACTTCGTCGATGCCGTCGCGGCCGAAGCTGATTTGAAGTTGCGCGACGCGAGGGCCAAGCGTATACTGGTTGACGGAGAAAAAAAGGTCAGAGTGAGAATCGGATCGCCAAAGGAGGAGACGGACATGGCGGAGCTGAAGAAAGGGGAACGGGCGCCCGCTTTCGAACTGGGAGATCAGAACGGCAGGAGGGCGAAGCTCGCCGACTTCAAGGGAAGAAAACTCCTTGTCTATTTCTACCCGAAGGCGGACACCCCGGGCTGAACGGCCCAGGCCCAGAACGTCCGCGGCGCGGACGCGCAGCTGAATAAAGCCGGTGTGGCCGTCGTAGGGATCAGCCCCGATCTTCCCGAGAAGCAGAAGAAGTTTGGCGAGAAGTACAAGCTGGGCTTTCCCCTCCTCTCCGACCCAGAACACAAGGCTGCCCAGGCCTACGGCGTCTGGGGAGAGAAGACGATGTACGGCAAAAAGGTCATGGGAATCACCCGCTCCTCCTTCCTTATCGACGAACAGGGGAAGATCTTCCAGGCTTGGTACAAGATCAAGCCTGAGGAGACTGCTCCCAAGGCCCTTCAGGCGCTAGCCTAGGACCGGGAGCGGGCCCTCCGCAGGAAGAGGCTATGGTCTCCAAATCGGAGCTGAAGAAGACGCTGAACGAACTCTTCGGGTCGCAGCGGCTGGCTGTCCTGGCGACGCAGAGCGAAGGGTACCCGTACGGCAACCTCGTGGCCTTCGCCGCCACAGACGATCTGCGATCGTTTCTCTTCGCCACGACGCGGGCGACCCGAAAGTATAACTACATCTCGGCGGACCCGCGGGTTTCCCTGGTGATCGACAACCGCTCCAATGAAGTGGCCGACTTCGGCGAAGGCATGGCCGTGACCGTTCAGGGGCGGGCGGAAGAGGTTGGGGAGCGGGAGCGGAAACCGCTCCAGGAGTTCTTCCTCGCCAAACACCCCTACCTTCGCGAATTCGTGAGCGCACCCACCTGCGCCCTCATGCAGGTGCGAGTGGAGAAGTACATCCTCGTCCATCGATTCCAGAACGTCATGGAACTTGCCATCGAGTAGCGACCTCGGCCGCAGGAATTTGAGTCGCCCAGAGGGGAGCGGGAACCAGTCCCCAGCCCCATGGGACGGGCAAGAAGAAAGGGCGCGTCCAGGAACCCATTTGGATGATGGGGGTAGTAAGGAGTTGTTCAGGGGCCGCATGGGGTAAACGATAGCGTCTATTTCTCTTTCGAACCTATTCTCTTGAAGATGTTTGGCAAAGAAGAAGATATGTTCCAAATAGAAAGGGATTTCAAGGCGATTGAAGGGGGTAATGTTCCCAACATGCTTTTTGAGTGACTCTGGCGTCAAATCAATCACAAAGGATAAGTAGAATGAAACACTACTTGATCATCGGGAACGGAGCGGCAGGGAATGCAGCAGCGGAAAGCATCCGTCGCCTGGACCCGGAAGGAAAGATTGGAATCTTCACCCGGGAAAAGCACTTTTTTTATTATCGCCCCGCACTTCCAGATTATCTTACCGGTGAGAAACAATTAAAAGACTTCACGATCCACCCTGCGGCCTGGTACGAAAGAAACGGGATTGATCTCTATCGGGAAACAGAGATCGCGGAGATCGATTTTATGCAGAAAAGGGTCGTGGCCAGGAATGGAAAAAGGTTTCCGTACGACAAGATCCTGTTAGCCTGCGGTGCAAAAAGCTTTCGCCCCCCAATCAAGGGGTCAGAGACGAAGGGAGTCTTTACCCTGCGGACGATCGAGGATGCGGACGCCATCCGGGAAAAGGCGCTTGCCTGCCGGCGGGCGGTGGTCATCGGAGGGGGTGTCTTGGGGCTGGAAGCCGGAAACAGCCTACGCAAGCTTGGGCTGGGGGTTTCGGTCGTTGAGTCCTCTCCACGTCTTCTTCCCCGGCAGACGGATGGGCTGGCGGCGGCCATCCTGCAGAGGATGATGGAAAGAATGGGTTTTTGTTTCTATTTGGGCGCCAAGACAAAGGAGA
>Ga0187886_1003518_pt1 | contig 11687 bp, 5 predicted proteins | sample June2016WEW_20_1_FD_133001 | JGI IMG/M metagenome (GOLD analysis project Ga0187886, IMG submission 133001) | Peatland microbial communities from SPRUCE experiment site at the Marcell Experimental Forest, Minnesota, USA - June2016WEW_20_150 | ecosystem: Environmental > Terrestrial > Soil >...
CGAGGCCGATTATGCCAGGCAAATAAAATTGGATTTGATCGTTACCGACCATCATGCCCCGGGAACGGTGGAGCCGGATTGTTGCGCTTTTCTCGACCCCAAGCGGAAGGCTTGCCTGTATCCGGATAAAAATTTAGCAGGTGTCGGAGTCGCCTATCGGATGGTTCAGGCGATCGCTTCACGAATGCCTCCGAACATTTCGGTCAACCCCGAGCAGTATCTAGACCTTGTGGCAATCGGAACCGTTGCGGATATGGTTCCCCTGTTGGGCGAGAACCGACTTCTGGTGAGGGCGGGATTAAATGCGATTAATGATTCTCAGCAAACGGTACTCCGCACGGGCGTGGATCAATTGATGAAAATCGCCGGAGTAAGCCGGGGCCGGGTGGATGCACATATGATCGGGTTTATTCTCGGGCCCCGGCTGAACGCTTCCGGCCGGATGGATACTGCCACCGACGCTCTGGAATTGCTGCTTTCCTCGGACCCCGTGGAAGCCCGGAGTCGCGCGGCGGCTTTGGATTCTCAAAACCGGGAGCGGCAGGGGTTGACTCGGGAAATCTTTCTGGAGGCAAATAAAATTCTTCTGCAATCGGAGGGGTTCGATGCCGACCAACCCCCATGGTTTCTCATGGCCGAAAAAGACGGATTCAATTCCGGCGTGATCGGGTTGGCTGCTTCCAGGCTCCTGGCCGAATATTACCGTCCCAGCGCGGTGGTAGCCATTGACGGGGATCTTGCGCACGGATCGATACGCAGCGTGCCCGGTTTCCATATCACCGAAGCGCTGGATTCCTGCTCGGAGCTATTGGAGCGGTTTGGAGGGCATGCGGCCGCGGCCGGTTTCACTATCCGAACGAATCGTTTGCCGGAATTGCGCCAGCGGTTGGAACGCCTGGCGGGTGATTCCCTGTCAGGAAGCGATCCGCATCCCGTCCTGGCGATCGATTCGGAAGTAGCTCTGCCGGAATTATCCTGGGGTTTGCTGGATTGGATTCATCAACTGGAACCCTGCGGGCAGGGGAATCCCTCACCCTTGTTTTTCACCCGTGGACTCTCCGTGGCGTTTAAGCGTACGGTGGGCAGGGAAAACGCTCACCTGAAGATGACTCTTTCCGACGGACGTACCGATATCGATGCGATTGCGTTTGGCTTCGGTCCGCTGGAGAAATCGCTCCCTTCCCGGTTGGACGCGGCGTTCTATCTTGAGGAAAATAATTATTCCGGGAGACAATTGCAATTACGGATTGTGGATCTTCAAGGTGAAGGTTTATAGAGCGGCGGGAAATTCAATCCGAAATGCGATATCTTAATAACGCCCAAATCGCGGTGAACGCGTCGCCCAGACTGATTTTCTTTCCTTGGGCGTACTCCCTTGGATTAAACGAGATAGGCACCTCGAAGAGACGGGCTTTGCGTTTGAGCATTTTGGCGGTGATCTCCGGCTCAAAATCGAACCGGTTTGCCCGTAATCGCACACCATGGAGAACTTCCGCGCGGAAAACCTTATAGCCCGTCTCCATATCGGAAAGAATGCTGTTGTAGAGAATATTGGTCGCCAGGGTAAGAAGCTGATTGGCGACCATGTGCCAGAACATCGTCACCCGGTGTTTGGAACCGAGGAACCGGGAACCGTAGACCACATCGGCCTGTCCGCATTCGATCGGCTCCAGTAGGATGGAATATTCCGCCGGGTTATATTCCAAATCCGCGTCCTGAATTAAAATCACATCGCCGCCGGCTTTTTGGAAACCCGACCGCAACGCGGCGCCCTTGCCCAGGTTTTTTTCATGATACAACACGGTGAGTTCCGGAGACGGTTCGAGGGATCGAAGAATCTCCCGCGTTCCGTCCGTCGAGCCATCGTCGACCAGGATGATTTCGGACGCGAGTCGGGTCGCTTGAACCCTGCGCACTATTTCCGCAATCGTATATTTTTCGTTAAATACGGGAATCACAACGCTCAGTCTCATTGGGGACAGTATACCGGCTCCAGCGGGGTTGGGCAACCGGTGATCCCCATGCTATAATCTTCACGATACCAGTAATCCACACTCGGCTCCTGCACTCGGAGGTGAAACTTGGCTAATCCAGTGTCCGCGGCACGAACCACTGAGACGGGGCCCCGTTTCTCACCGACCGTTGTCACCCGGATTGAAGACACCGGACTCTCCTCGTTGTGGCTGCAGGATTTGGCCCTTAAGATTTTCTATTTCCGCGGCTATCTGACCGGGTTCCGGGTGGCGGAGTTGATGGCGCTGTCCTTCACCGGGATCGTGGACCAGATTCTGGAAGCCCTCAAGCGGGACAAGTTGATCGAGGTGAAATCCCAGACCGGGATCGGCGACGGCGCCTATCAATATGCTATCACCGGACAGGGGATGGTGCGCGCCCGGGAGGCATTGGAGCGCAGTCAATATGCCGGCCCCGCGCCGGTTCCCCTAAGCGACTACAACGCGGCGATCTGCAAACAGGCCCGCGCGCGCCCGACGGTGAATTCCCGCGTAATGCATACCTGCCTGCAGGCGTTGACCCTTTCGGAAACAACCTTTTCGAGGATCGGACCGGCCGTGAATTCCGGCACATCGATTTTCCTCTACGGCCCTCCGGGGAATGGCAAGACCACGATCGCGAGGTCTATCGGCGATTTGATTCTCCAGGAAGAAATGTACATCCCCTACGCCCTGGATGTAGAAGGGCATGTCGTCAAACTGTACGATTCGGTTAATCACGCCCTCGTGCCTGATGAGGATGCTTCCAGCTCCCAATCCACGAGCAACGTCCAGAAAAGCAGCAGCAAACGCGATCCCCGATGGGTACGCATCCGCCGCCCGTTCATCATGGTGGGCGGTGAATTAACCCTGGCCGGCTTAGACCTCGTTTTCAACGATGTCCAGAAATATTATGAAGCCCCGTTCCAGGTCAAAGCCAACGGAGGAATTCTGCTGATCGATGATTTCGGCCGTCAACAGGTGCGCCCGCGGGATCTTCTCAACCGCTGGATCGTCCCCCTGGAAAATAGAATCGACTATCTGACATTGCATACCGGGCAAAAGATCGAAGTTCCCTTCGACGTGATGGTGGTGTTTTCCACCAACCTACCGCCCAAAGACCTGGTCGACGAAGCGTTCCTACGCCGGCTGCGGCATAAAATCGAAGTGGTGGATCCGACATTCGACGAATACCGTGAGATTTTCAAACGGGTCGCCGAAACGAAGGGCGTGACATACAACGATCAAGGTCTGGCGTATCTGATCCAGGAGTATTACATCAAAACCAACCGCAAGCCCCGGGCGTCGCATCCGCGTGACCTTTGTGACCAGATCATCGACATCGGGCGGTATATGGGCACGGAGCCCACCATGGCGAAGGATCTTATCGACCGCGCGGCGCGATCCTATTTCGTGGAATTGTAAGATCCATTTCCTCAGGAAACGCATTCTTCCGCCAACCAGCAACCCTCATCGATTAATCGCCTATTCTTTTTTCCTCTGAATCCTTCCTGATCAGGGAGCGCGGCATGCACGGCAAAGACCGCGCATCGAATGATGCGTCCCTTGGGAACCCGGATCCCGGACAGGGGGGATGCCGGTAGCGCGCTTTTCTTGAATACAAATTCGTAATTCCTTATAATACTAGTCGTTCTTATCTTTCTATAGGAAGGCTTCCCAGATCATGAATCCCTCCACTGGATCAATCGGAAAATGGGCCGCCGTCATCGGTGTAGTGACCGCAGTCTTGTTGTTGCTGACCGATGGAAATATCGGGTTGACCTGGGATGAACCGGCCTATATCGCCGCATCGGGATCCTATAATGGATGGTTCCACCGTCTCGTTTTTGGTCCTCATGGAGTTCTCAACCAGAAGGTCGTTGATCCCGCGTGGAGTACCAATAATGAGCATCCACCGGTGGATAAAATGGTATCCGGGTGGGTCTGGGTGGCTGCCCGAAATGTATTTAACGACCTTCTGGCCCATCGGCTCGCGAATATCCTGTTAGTTAGTCTGACGGTTGCTCTGCTCTTCCAAATAATGGCGCTGGAATTAGGCCAAATCGCCGGATGGGCCACAGTTGCCGCCCTTTTAACCATGCCGCGATTCTTCTTTCATGCGCATCTGGCGGCTCTGGATGTCCCCGCCGCTTGCATGATCGTGATCGTGACGTATGTCTTCTGGCGCACCAAGGAGAGCGCCCGATTCCGGCACACCCTGCTTCTTGGAATCGTTTCTGGGTTGGCTATTGCCACGAAAGTGAATGCGGTATTTATCCTGCCCACACTTTTTCTATGGGCGTTAATCTTCCGGAGTAAATCCTATATTCTGATACGCCTTGTGCTGGCTGCCTTGATCGGAGTCACCCTATTTGTCGGTATCTGGCCTTGGCTATATTACGATACGGTAAATCGACTTCGCGAATATATAACTTTTTTCATAGTATCCAAAGAGAGGGTCGCGCAATATTTCTTGGGGCGGACCCTACTTCCCCCTCCATGGAATTTCCCCTTCGTCATGACCTGGGCGGTCATTCCGCTGGGCACGACGATCCTGTATTTTCTCGGTATCCTCAGGTCGGTTTTCCGTCGCAGGGACCGCGCCTTCTGTGCGATGCTGGCATTGAACGCCCTCGTCCCTTTGATCATACTGGCCACCGGGAAAAGCCTGGCCTATGATGACGACCGGTTGTTCATGCCGGTCTTTCCATTTTTAGCGGCATTGGCGGGCGCCGGATTCTCGTGGATGGCGTATCTTCTGAGAGTATTTTTTCAACGCGTGCGTCATCCGATGTTTGCTACGCTGCTCTCCGCCGCCGCGGCCGTTCTCTTTTTGATCACCCCCATTCTCGGAATCGTCACGTTCTATCCGCACCTGTTGTCCTATTATTCGGAGTCCGTCGGAGGTCTTCCCGGAGCCACCAAGCTCGGTTTGGAGACAACCTATTGGTCCGAAAGTTACCGCGAAGCGGTGGATTATATTAACAAGAACGCTCAACCGGGAGATTCCGTTTGGGTGGAGCCTGCAACCTACGACATCCTGGTGTATTACCAGTTCCACAACGTCCTGCGCGACGACGTATCCATCGCCATCACGTACGATACGAATCCCCAGACGGTCTTTGGAACGGGCGTGCCATTTCACAAGGTTGCCGTATCCTACACTCAAGCGACCTTCGTGATCATTCAGTATCACCAGAGCTATTTGTACGATAGCAACGGTCAACCGGGGGATGTGGCAAAATGGATGTCCAATTTGAAACCCGTATACCGGGTGGAGCGCCAGGGAGTTCCCATCATGGATATCTTTCGGAATCCTTGAGCGAGTCTCGGAGCAGGGGGCTCGAGAAAGAACACCTGAGGTCCGCCCGGATGGGAAATTAAAAAAAGGCAAAAAAATGGGCTTCGGGTTGCGATTTCTTAAAAGATGATGCATACTTGTTTTGTGGGATAACCTATGACGGAGATCGCCCTTCGCACCTATACCCAGGAAGTCAAAGACCTCATTGATCACGGCCATTTTGATGAGGCGATTGCGCATTGCCAGCACATTCTGGAGACGTTTCCACGCCATATCGAGACCTACCGGCTGCTGGGAAAGGCCTTCCTGGAGCAGGGCCGGCATGGAGATGCGGCGGATGTTTTTCAACGTGTGCTGTCGGCCATTCCCGAAGACTGGCTGTCCCACGTGGCGATGGCGATCGTCCGGGAAGATGAAAGTAATCTCGATATGGCCATCTGGCATATGGAGCGGGCGTACGAAGTCAACCCGTCCAATACCACGGTGCAACAGGAAGTGCGAAGGTTGCGTGGACGCCGCGACGGCGTGGAGCCTCCGAAGCTTCGGCTGACCCGCTCCGCTTTGGCGCGCATGTATATCAAAGGGGGGTTGTTCGGCCAAGCGATTGCCGAGATTCGAAGCGCCTTGGCGGAAGATCCTGAACGGCCCGACCTGCAGACTCTTCTGGCTTCCGCGCTCTTTGATTCCGGCGCGGTTCAGGAAGCGACCGACATTTGCAGCACAATATTGCAAAAACTCCCGTATTGCATGGAAGCCAACCGGATTCTGGGTTTGGCACTATGGGCGTCCGATAAGAAAGAGGACGCGGAAAAGCTGTTTCAAAGGTTAGAATCGCTTAACCCGTATATCGATATCGACGCCCTCAAGAAAGATAAAAGGATTCAAGAACACCCCGGGCAATCCATCACCTTGACGAGAATCGAGTGGGAGCAGCAGGAAAAAACGGTTCGGTCGTCAAAACAACCCACTTGGGCTTCCTCTCTCGGTTTGAAAATTGAAGAACCCCAACAAGAGCACCAGGCGATTCCGGATTGGCTGGCAACCGCGTCACAACCTGCCGCCCCCGCGACGCCCGCAACCCCGGAGGCGGAACCCTTTGGAGGGCCAACCCCCTCCTGGTTCAACGACGCAGCCAACGCGATGGGAACCGGGAAGCCTGCAGGGTTGAACATGATCGAACCACAGAACGCCCCTGCCAAGCCTACGCTAGAACCCGCAGTGAAAACCGGCACCGGCGAGTTACCGGATTGGATCAAGACGCAAACCAATGCCGTTGAACCTCAACAAGTGGAAAAATCATCGAGTCCCCTCCCAGACTGGCTGGCTGCGCCGTTGATGCCTTCGGCGCCGACCCCTGAACCGATCGCTCCAAGTACGGAAAGCACATTGCCGGATTGGATCAGGACTGTCGCTCCCGCATCCACCACCCCCGCGGAAGAGATATCTGGAATCCCGGATTGGCTCTCCCCCCCTGCATCCATAGAAGGGCTCCCGCCCTCTTCCCTTCCGGAATGGACCAAACCGGAGACAAAGACCGGACCCTTAGACGCCGAGCCGGGAAATATTCCCGATTGGCTAAGTACTTCGAAACCAGCAAGGGTCGACGTGGGTTCGGAACCGGAATGGTTAAAACCACCACCGGCCGGCTCCACGTCGGATTTGATTCCGGAATGGATGAAAGGGGTTTCGCCTGCGGATACATCCGCTGCGGCTCAACTGTCGATGGAAAGCGTCCCTGATTGGTTGCAGGAAAATCCGGCACCACAATCCAAACCGGTAGAAATCATTCCAGAATGGATGAGGGGCGAAAGCACTCCGTCTCCTGACTCTGGCAGAGAAAAACCGTCGACACTATTCGCTCCGGAAACGGATATCCCGGAATGGATGAAACCCGAACCCATGGAATCCCCCGCGGCAATTCAACCGCCGCCAATCCAACCGACGGAATCTAAATCCGCAGATCGGATTGCACCTCCGGAGCCCAATCAACCCTCAAAAGACCAAGCGTACGCATCTGAGATCAGCCTTCCGGATTGGATGACATCACCCGCGCCACCGACGCCAGTCTCACCTGCTCCAATTGCTCTGACTCCGGCTGCAGCGCCGGTTCAATCCATGGAGAGTGCCAAGGAAGCCGTTCCCGACATCGCAATTCCGGAATGGCTAAATGCTCCCCCTTCGCCGGCTCCCGCTACGCCTGCGCCCATCCCCTCACCCCCATCGCCAACTCCGCCACCGCCTGCACAACCGATTGAGAACGCTCCGGAAACAATTCCCGAAATCACTTTGCCGGATTGGTTGACAGCTATTTCTCCAACGGCTCCCGCGATATCTGCACCCTTGCCTTCGAATCCGGCGACGACACCACCCCTACCTGTACGACCGGTTGAGGCCACTCCGAAAGAAGCTCCTGAAATTATCCTGCCGGATTGGCTGACAGCGGTCACTCCACCGACTCCTTCACCGGCCGCGCCGACACCGTTGACCCCGGCGCCAGTCCCGCCGGCTGTACAGAGTGTTGAAGCTCCGGCGGAGGCAATTCCCGAAATTGCATTACCGGATTGGCTGAAGGCGGCTGCTCCTTCGGCTCCATCCACTCCAACGCCAAAACCTGCCGCACCCATTTCAAGTCTTGTTCCGACCCCACCCGCTCCGGCTCTATCGGCCGTACAGCCCGCAGAAGGGATTCCAGAGGCTGTTCCCGAGGTTGACCTCCCGGATTGGATTAAATCGGCCATTCCATCGGCCCTAGCCGCACCAACACCGGTTCCTTCTGTGCCGGTTGCTCCTCCAACCGGATCCAAGCCCTTAAATGCCCAAGTCGCAGCGCAACCCGCACCGGCAATGCCAACATCCGCAGCTATCGAAGAACCTAAAAAGACAGCGCCGCCGCCGGAACCTACCGCACTCGCCCCGATCAATGAAGGAATCGAATTACCGGATTGGCTCGTCGCACAACTTCAAGGAAAACCTGTGGAGCCCGTGCCCCCGCCAGCGGCCGCAAAACCTGCGATACCGCTGCCCGATTGGTTGAAACCGACGACACAAAGTCCGGCATCGCCCCCAGTTGTTGATTGGGAAAAAGCCGCCGTCCAACCGGTGCCTTCGATACCGGCGGATGCAACGCGTCCGGCGACAGGCGCCGTTCCACCGGCGGAAAAACCGGTTCCTGGGGCAACAGAGATCCCTGCCTGGTTGGATAAATCTAAACCGAGCGGAAATGAAACCGTGGCCCGCTGGCTTGACCGCCGACTGAAAACGTCAACTTTAAGCTCAATGGAAGATGCCGTTTCCAAACCGGGATCCAAACCGCCGGCACAGACACCCCCCGCACGACCCGCCCAAAGCTCGACCCAACTGCCCACTTGGTTGGACTCACAAAAACCGGGCGGGTCCGATACCGTGGTGCGATGGATGGATAAACGCGAAACGGGCTCCTTGCGGCGAGGGCCGCAATCGGCGTTCGCTGATGCCGGAAAAGGAACCTTCCCAGCTGCTGAAGAGGCAACAACTCCAAAACCGGAGACACCTCACGCTGTCGCTCCCGTTAAGTCACCCGTTCCTACTTCCAGAGCGGAAGATACGGTGGCTACCGGTAAATCTGCCGAACAAGACGTCACTCCGGTCTTCCAAACTCGTATGGAACCGGCTCGCCCTGTGCAGCCTCCATCGGAGCCCATTTCCTCCGCAAAACCGGCTGAACCGTTGATTCAGACTCAACATCCGGTTGCTTCTCCACAGCCCCCGGTTAATGCCACTCAAGAGGAGGAAGAGGAAGAGGGGGCTTTCGTACCCCCTCCGGAATGGCTGCAGAGGGCATTGGGAAACGCGGTGGCGGACGTGCCACCAAATCCCAAGGAGCTGGTCCCAGTTCCGGAACCGATTCAACAGAAATCTTCGCCGCCGACTCCGGACGCAGAAAAACCCGCAAATATCCGCTGGCAAACTCAACCGGCTGAAGAGCCGGCTCCTGTTTCGACCGCCAAGCCCGCGCCGTGGGTTCCGATTTCTCCCCCGCAGACAGTATCGGAGACCGCCGTGAAACCGGCGAAGAAGGCTGCCAAGAAAAAAACGCGGAAATTAACGGATATCGAATCCGAAGCGTTAATCCGGGAAGCTCGGGTGTATCTGGAAACCGATCTGAAGAAAGCTTGCGAAGTCTATCAACAAGTGATTGGGAATCCCGCGAGCGCTGAAGTGGTAGCCAATGATCTTACATCCTACCTAGAACAGGATCCGGCTTCTCCGCAGCTATGGAATCTTCTGGGCGACGCATGCGGCCGCGTCGGCCGGTTCCAGGATGCCTACCGGGCCTATGCGGAAGCCTTGCGGAGAATGTAAACCAACTCCGTCCAAGCGCCCGCAGTACGATCGATTCCACCTCCCCAGTTTCACTCAACAAGAGGAATGATGACCGCCCGTCGTCTGGTAATCGCCATTGCGTTTTTGGGTATCGTATTCATGGCGAGCCGGCCCATGATCGACACCGACACCTGGTGGCATCTGCGGACCGGCCAGTGGATTTTGGACCATCACGCGCTACCCGAAGTGGACCGATTTTCCTTCACCCGATCCGGAGCAGCGTGGTACTACCCGGCATGGCTGTCGGAAATCCTTATGGTGAAAGTGTTTTCGATCGCCGGTCTGCCGGGTTTGAACCTGTTGTTTGCCAGCCTTATTGTATTCTCTTGTATTGTTATATTTCTGACGATGCGTGGGGATCCGTACTTGCGCGCGGTTGTCCTGGTTTTCGCGGCTGGAGCGTCGGAGATTTACTGGAGCGCCCGGCCGCAGATATTTACCTTCCTGTTCAGCGCCTGTTTCTTTTATTGTCTCAGGGAATTCCTCCAAGGAAGAAGAAATCTTTTATGGATTCTACCGATCCTGATGGTACTGTGGGTCAATACACATGCCGGGTTTTTCATGGGGTTTGTATTCCTCCTGCTGGCTGTGGTGAAACAGGGGTTGCATTTTCTGTCCTCGCACGATGAATACTCTCCCGATCGGATCCGAAAATTCTTTTGGATCTCCGGAACCGGGGTGGCGTGTTTCATCACCTGCGGAATCAATCCATCCGGATGGAAAATTATTGCCTATCCTTTTCAGACGGTTTCCGTTCAATTCCTTCAAAATTTTATCCAGGAATGGCAAACCCCGAATTTCCATTATTGGAACGTCCAGTTATTTTTGGTCCTGTTCCTCATCACCTGGGCGGTCATCGCATTTTCCCCGAAGCCGCTGGACACGGGCGATTTCTTCCTTCTGGCGATCATCGGTTATATGGGATTCCTCGCGGGCCGGAATACGTATTTTCTTTCCATCATCGCGCCGGCCTTGATTCTGGATTACGGCCAACCCATTTTAGAATCGAAGCTACCGGGCTGGTCGCCCAGCGAGACAACCTCCAAAATCCTGGGGGTTGTCGATGTTGCGATCCTGGCCGCCGCAACGATCGGGGTTGCGGTTTTGGTCGTTCAAAACAACACGGTGGCCTCCATCGAAACGGCCATCCGCCGCGAGATCCCGGTCGATGCCATAGACTTTCTTTCCAAGAATCCCGGGTGGGGTAGGATGTTCAATTCCTACAATTGGGGTTCATATCTATTGTGGAATTTACCTTCCTACCCCGTATTTGTGGACGGCCGCACAGACCTGTATGATGATGAAATATTAAATCAATACATTGACGTAGTGGATGCCCGGGCTGGCTGGCAGGATATTCTGCAGACATGGGATATCCATGTTGTGTTTCTGGATCCTTCCGCGCCGATATTGCAGGTTCTGATCGCAGAAGGCTGGCAGATGCGCTATCAAGACAGTCAGTCTGTTATTCTTCTGCGGCCGCTCCAGAATGCTGTTTCGATAAAATGAACCTACCCCGATTGTCAATCCCTTCCCATTGGACTCGATGGTTGCTCGCTATCTTTTTCACCGCGCTCATCGTCTCCCTCCTGGAAGCATTTTTTATCGACCAACCCGGTACCATGGACGCCTGCTATTATTACAGCGGCGGGTTAAATATTTTCCGGGGCCGGGGGATGAATGAATTTTTTTACTGGAACTACCTGGAGGGTTCCGTTTCACTTCCCCATCCGGGTTTTCTTTATTGGATGCCTCTGCCGTCGATCGTTGCGGCTTCAGGGATGCTTTTTCTTCAAAATGGTTTTCGACAAGCTCAAATTCCTTTTCTGTTACTCTCGGTGGCTTTTCCTTTCTGGGGATTTTGGCTGGCGTTTAAATTGACCGCCTCCCTCCGAATGGGAATTGTGGCGGCGTTCCTTTCTATTTTTTCAGGTTTTTATGCTGTATATTGGCTCAACACGGAAAGTTTTTTGCTCTTCGCTTGGGTCGGCAGCCTCGCCTTTTACAGCCTCTCGGTTTTGTTGGAAAAACCA
>Ga0187886_1003520_pt1 | contig 11683 bp, 10 predicted proteins | sample June2016WEW_20_1_FD_133001 | JGI IMG/M metagenome (GOLD analysis project Ga0187886, IMG submission 133001) | Peatland microbial communities from SPRUCE experiment site at the Marcell Experimental Forest, Minnesota, USA - June2016WEW_20_150 | ecosystem: Environmental > Terrestrial > Soil >...
ATTAAAACGACAAGAAATATTAAGTTTAATTTTTCGCTGGTTTTACCGGACACTTATTTCGGTTCCGGTAAATATCCAACGCTCGCGAACCATAGAAAAACGTGAATTAATAAGGATCAACTATTTAGACCCCAGCCGTGATAGCTGTCTTATCCTGTTTGGGTGAATGCCCTCTATGTTTAGGCTAAGTTCAAGCTTTGACGTCCTCCCAAAAATCCGGACAATTATAAAATAGAGTTTTCGGGCAAAATAATTGATAAATTTAAACTTAACAATTGGTCCTATATTTGGGTAGTATTATACCGGTAAGCCATTCCCCTTTCCACATCACATTTATATCATGAGTTGAAGGAAGAATCGTAGATGCATCAAACCCGATAAAAACATTTCCTAGAAAATTTTTCTTCATTATTGCCATGCCTTGCCAATTATCGCTGTTTTTTCCTAGTAGCCAGCCATCTTCGACCCTCCATTCGCTCTTGTGAATAGTCCAATCGGTTTGTAACTATTCCATGGTAATCGGCTGATCGTACAAAACAGAAGACGAATCGAACATGATTCGTCTTTTCATAAGAGTAATCGTTTTAATCTTTTTTTATAACTTTATTGCTGAGAATGATTTAGTATATACAACCTTTTAAGCTCTCCGATCACAAAATTGTTAGCTCCAAGATCGAAGCCAAGATATTTTATCAGCGTCATTTCAAATTCCTTTGAAAGTGATTCTATGAAGTCAAAATCTGGCTTAAAAATATTTCCATCTTCATCTTTTGCCTTAAAACCAAAACCATACGACATTGCCCGAAGAATCATATCGTAAGCCATTCCAACCTGATTTGCAAGATGTACCGCACCCATAAAACGATCGTCAGATCCAAGCTTCCTGGTTAGATCGCGGCCAACACGGTAAATAGTATCCTGCAACGCCCTGTTACGAAAGCGTAAGAGTAAATTATCAATATGATCCTCAAGATCATTCATTGTAAAATCTTCGGGATAAGCAACCTGTAATATTTCCGCTGATTGAAGCATCACATTCCTTGTAAATTCATAAACCGCAGTGTCATCCAAAACTTCAAATAGGTATATTGATTCCGGATGCCTGTCAAAGCCAAAATAGGCAGCCGTTGCATGGCCAAGGTTATGAATAAACGCCTTTCGATCCACCCAGGCTTTTATATTATCTTTAGGAGCTAATCCTTTAACATCAGGGATCGGTGACTTAAATCCTCTTCCATCAACAATCAATGAATTATAAGGTTCGGCATAAATCATAAGAGGATCTTTATCAATATCTGCCTGGGTCATTATGGGTACCATTTTCCCGATACTTGTTTCAACTAATCCAACCAGTTTTTCGAGCGGATAATCAGGCGGGAGAATTCCTGTCAGGCGCTCTCTGAAAAAATCACTCGCAGCCCGCATGTTTTCTGCAATAATGATGTCTATGGGACAATCACTATTACGATTGAATCTTAATTCTAATCCGGCAGCTATAACGGGGATAATTCTTTCCAGGGAACTATTGCCGACAGATACAGCAATTATACCGGCTGTTGATACAGTTTCAATCACCTTTTGATTTTCAAATGCTGATATAGCCTGAACATCAGGGACTATAATTTCTTCTTCATTTTCTCCTTTAATTATAACACTATAACTTCCACGCGTGTTCAGGTCGGCAACAATAATGGGGTCAGTATCTATAAAAACGACCTTGTAACCGCTACATCCGAAGAGTTGCCCGATAAATGAACGGCCAATCTTTCCGGCTCCGAAAATCACTATTTTTCTGGATTCAATGGGTATTTGCATATTGAAGAACTCATAAATTATTCTCTTAATAATATCATTAAAACATTCTTCTTCATTTTATATTTTTTGTGATTTCAGAACTGGTTGTGAAAATTTGGGAATAAAATGATTCTTTATTTGTATCCAATACTTCTTTTCATTAATGGAATTTTTGTAAAGAAGAAGGAATATATAGTGATAATAACAATACAAAAGCATGGAACAATATACGACACATGAACACCGAATTTGTCAGCAATCATACCCTGTATAGGAGGAAATACCGCTCCACCGACAATGGCAAAGTTTAATAATGCAGAACCCTTACCGGCAAATGCGCCGATATCTTCGATGGCAAGACTGAAAAGGGTAGGAAACATAATGGATAGAAATAATCCTAAACTTGCAAGTACATATTCGTTGTAACCGGTTTTCAGGAAAATAACCACCAGATAGCATAATATCATACTTATCCCATAAAATCCGACAAGTTTGTGGGCTCTCACGAATCGGAGGACAAAAACAGCGGTCAATCCCATGGCGGCAGCAAAAATGTAATAAAGTGTCAGATATTTAGCTGCTTCCGTTTTCGAAAGGCCAATTACTTCTGTCAGGTAAGGGATAAAAAACCCGGCAGTGCAGGCCTCGGCGCCTACATAAAAAAACATGGCAATCACCCCAAAAAACAAATGCCTGTACCGGATGCTTTCCCTGAACAAACCAGGGACTGAAAACTTATCCTCTTTCGCGGCTTTAAGGGAAGGCATTTTAGAAAAATATATAAAAACAGCAATGATCAGAATGGCAACAGCGAGCAACATATACGGGAAATGAAACCTTATTTTGCCGATGTTATTATAGATCAGGGCAGTAGCAACAAGTGGTGTGGCAGCATATCCAATTCTAGAAAAAACCTGTACAAAGTTCATCCGGATATGTGCCCCTTCAGGATCACCAAGTAACGTGATGAAAGGATTGGCAGCTACGTTAATAACGGTAATTCCGGTCGACACGGTAAAGATTGCAATGAGTACAAATAAATAAGAATCTAAAAACCTAGCAGGAATAAAAAGCGCACAACCCAGGGAACAAGTGATAAGGGCAACCAGCAGACTTACCCGGTATCCATAGTGGTGGATCATCCAGGCGATTGGTAGCGGGAATATAATATAGGTTATGTAAAATGAAAACTGGATCATTGTAGCCTGGGTATAATTCAGTGAAAAATACTGAATTAAGGAAGGCAGCAGGATGTCGTTCATACAGAACATGGAACCTACTGTTAAAAAGACCAGGCAAAGAAGGATCAGAGGTTTATATTGATGCTTCATCAATCAGGGTATCTTCACAATTCAGAATCCAATACAACTTGAATACTCAATAGATTGCATAAATCCACCAGTTCGTTCACGTAAGTGCCGTACACAGCTGCGAAGTGCTGCGATTGGACATGGTCTAATACCTGACGCACAGGAACATCGGTATAAAAAGTGATACTGGGCCAGGATGGCAAAGGGACTCCCATTTCAACCCATCTGGGCCGTTCTTTTCCTTCGCCGGTAACAATGTGCATCCGGTAACCCTCCCTGGTTTCTGAAAGACAGGCTAGTGTCATCCGTCCTTTTTTCATATTGGAACAATGTGCGATGCCTTTTAAAAGCACTGTTGAAATATACTTAATTTGAGGTTTCCCTTCAATGAAGTCTGATGGGCAGTATCCATCTTCACCCAATAATATCCATTCGGGATGATGCTCATAGTGCTCAATAAAGGTTACTTGTTTTCCTGAAATCCATTTGAGCATAAGCTGAGCAACTGAGTTACCAAGATCATTTTCATCAACATAAGGGTAACCGGCATCGGCTATAAGTGACGAAGGAATAGCATGGGTCATTCCCATTTCGAGATCAATGCCATCAACACACTTATATGAAAATGTATCGAATTTCTTTTCTTTACAAAGCGCCAACGTACCCATATATAAACGTACTGCATTTTCGACAACTTCAACATCGGGATTGCCAAGCGGATATTCCCAGTCTTTTGATACCCGTTTTGTTTCTTCCTTCACTGCCTCGACAGTGATAGAATCCATTTTGCGCTGAAGCTGAAGCATATCCATACTTTCAATTTCAGGTCCTATAAGGTCGCGCAATCTGGTAAGATTAATACCAGTTGAATACAGTCCCATGTCGTTATAACCGATTGTGCCCAGGCGTGCATGCCGCAGTCTTTTCATTGTGTTTGCAGCTTTGGCGAAAGACAATATTCCTTCAATATCCATAGGCGAATCGGGGGCATTGAACAAGTACTTAAATTTAATACCCCATTGTTCCATTGGAAAACGCAAGGATGTAGAACCCGCACCGGCAGCCGGCGAAATAAGTGTTCCCTTTTCCCCGAACTTTCCTTCATGATCGGTAAATCCGCCAAAACTATAAAGAATCATAGGTTCATTCCTGAACTCATGCAATACTCTGAAGACACCACGGGTATCTATCCAGTTGATAATATTAACGAACAGAAAATCCCATTCTTTTGATTTCAATTCCCTGATTGCTCTCTGAGGTTCAGGGCCTTCACCAAAAACAGGATCGGCCTTGATTAATTCAAGTCCTGCCTCTTTAAGTTGTTTTTCAGCCCTGCTGCTGATCATCTTCAAATTAGCCGGTTCATAGAACATTGTTCCGAACGAAACATAGCCTGCTTTAATGTTATTCATGGTTCTTAAATGGTTTAAAATTCATTTATAGTTCAATACAGCGTCCTGTCTTATGTGATTCCAGTGCCGCTGTCATCAGACCGTGGCTAAGGAGCGTTTCGTCAGGCAGAACATTACTGAAAGGATGGTTGGTTTTGTTGTCACTAAATTCGAGCATAAAAGCTCCGATCATCTGCTGAAAAGCATCGGAGAAGCCAAATTCAAAAATACTGCCGGTGATGGTGGGTATAAATGACTGAGAACCAATGTCAATTCTTGTCCATCCTTGTTCTTTGCCCATAGTTTCCAGATAATAAACAGATTTGGGATCATGGGTTGTGAATCTCATCGAACCCTCTGTCCCATATACCTCAATGAACCAGGTATTAGTCTGCCCCGGGGCCATTCGTTTGGTTTCAAAAACTAGTGTAAACTCTTTCCCGTTAAGCGGATCGTCGCAATGGGTTGTAAGTACAGCGTTGTCAAAGGTAAGGCAGGGTACAACGTTTCCCTTACCATCCGGGCGTATCTCGATAATTTTCTGCAGGTCGGCAAAGACCCATTTCGGCTTCCATCCCATGCGGAATGGGATGTGCTGTGTGTGAAGGCCAAGGTCGCCCATACAGCCATATTCACCGTTTATATCTACAATCCGTTTCCAGTTAATAGGCTTACTCAGGTCCATATCGCTGGCATGATGAAAACCACAGCGTACTTCAATCAGCCGTCCGTATTTTCCTGTTCTCAGCCAATCAATCACGCGCTTTGCTCCTGGGAAATAGGGAAATTCCGAACTGCATCGTACTACAAGATCGGGACGTTTTTTGATTTCTGCTAATATGTTTTTATTGGCTGCCAGGTCAATACCAAAAGGCTTTTCCCCCAGAAGGTGTTTCCCTGCGCGAATTATATCGGTGTAAACCTGTTGATGAAGATTATGCGGCACGGCACAATAAATAGCATCAATATTGTCAGAGGCCAGGAGTTCATGGTAATCGGAACAGGATACTGAAATGTTATCGAAGTTTTTAAGAAACCATGCACGGGCAGTTTCGTTATCAGTATCACACACGCCGGTAATAACAGGCCTAGGAAGGTTGTCGTCCAGAAGATGGCACCAGCGTGCAACCGCACTGGCAAACTCCTTGCCCATTAAACCCAGACCAATGATTCCGAAACGGATTGTTTTGTCCTGCATGCTGAATATTTTCAAGTATGAAATTTATAATTTCCTTTTTAATTATTCAGGTTATTTGTAGCCGAATCCTTTTTCTACTTCAGTAATTGCACCTTCTATAATATCCATCCCCATGGAGGCGTATTTTTCGTCCATAATAAGTGGCGGTGACATTCGCAGGATGTGTCCGGCAGGAATCCATGCAAGACCTTTACGGAATGCTTTCTGATATACCAGCTTACCGGCTTCGTCAAAAGGTTCTTTGGTTTTTTTGTCTTTAACCAGTTCAATACCCAATAAAAAGCCTTTTCCTTTTATATCGCCGATTATGGGATGTTGTTCTTTCATTTGAAGCATGCGTTTCATGAAGAAATCGCCCACTGTGCGAACGTTCTGGAGAATATCTTCCTCTTCGATTACCTCGATAGATGCGAGTGCAGCAGCACAGGCCATAGGGTTTCCACCGTAACTTGATGATGCAGATATTTTATCAAGTGCCTCACCATTCTCTTCGCTCACCACCATTGCTGTTACGGGAAATCCGTTACCAAAGGATTTGCCAAAAGTTACAATATCAGGGATGACTCCCCAGTGGTTTAAGGTAAGCCATTCGCCTGTACGTCCCATACCTGCAAGGACCTCATCATCAAATAAAAGTATTTTATGTTTTTCACAGAGTTTCTTTAGTTTTGGAAAGAAATCATCAGGAGGAAATATACTTCCGGCCCATCCTTGTGCGGGTTCGAGAACAAAAGCAGCGACATTTCCTACAGTACCTTCCCTCAAAAACTCCTCATAGAATTTAATATAAGCATCAGTATCAATTGTACCGTCGGTTTTGGTCCAGAGGGGACGGTATGGATCGGGACGGGGCACCATATAAAATCCGGCAGCACGTGTCGGTCCATAACTATATGTTTCGCCACGGTACATCTGTGCACAACTTACAGCACCTAGAGTCTTGCCATGGAAATCTCTGTAAGCAGAAATGAACTCATGTTTATTTGTAATTGCCCTGGCCGCCCGGATAGCAGCTTCTACAGCAGCAGTGCCATCAGAATACAATTGAATAGCATTTAATTTTCCCGGAAGCACATCAGCCATTTTTTCCATGAGTTTTTCTTTTACCGGAGTGGTAAAATCATGAGCATTCATAAGTTTCTTTGCCCAATAAGCAACAGCCTCCGAGATTTTAGGATGGCAATGGCCAAGCGATGTAACATAAATTCCCGAAGAGAAATCAAGATATTGATTACCGTCAACATCAGTTAACTTAATTCCAAAACCCTCTTCAAAGCAAACAGGGAATAGTTTAACCTGGCTGCTAAGGCCTTTCATATACTTTGTAGTATTAGCATGCATTATCCTGGATTTTGGCCCGGGAGTCTCTGTAATTAAGTTTGGAATGCCAATTGCGCTTTCTTTCCACCAATCTTTTAACATAAAAATATAATTATTTGATTATAATATTAATCTTGTTTTTCATTTATTATGATCGAATGATACAAATATAATCAAAAACAAACATAAATAATTTAATTATAAATAAAAAATTATTGCATATAATTTAAATTAGAATTAAATTTACATAATAATCTAAGCGATCATAAAAAATCCTTATTATTTATCTGATTGAGCATACTGTTATGAACCTGGCGGAAATGCCTGAGAGGTTGACAATTCGTTTGTTTATAAGGATTATCGGTAAAATGTAAAGAAATATTGCTTTAAAAATAAGGTTATTAACTTTGAATTGATCAGCAATTATGAAACAAAATATTATAAGTGACAGTATCGCTACCTATCTGATTGGCATTGATGTCGGTACAACCTCAATCAAAGGAGTTCTCATAACCGGCACCGGAGTTCTTGTCACTTCAGTTGGAAAGGAATATTCTCTCGAATATGGACCGGATGAAACCTGCGAACTTGATCCGGAAGTTTACTGGAATATTACCTGCAAGGTTATCCGTGAAATGATTCAGATGTCCGGAATAGATGCTGCCCTTGTTTCAGGAGTTGCCTTTTCCAGTCAGGGAGAGACAATTATAGCAGTTGATTATGAAGGCAAACCATTACGGAAAGCGATTATCTGGCTCGATAACAGATCGGTAAAAGAGGCTAAACGTATCGAAGAAAAATTTGGAAATCAACAAATCCTAGATATTACAGGTCAGCCTGAAGTTCTTGCAACCTGGCCTGCGACCCGCATTCTGTGGTTACTTGAAAACGAACCTCATATTTTTAATAAAGTTGGTAAGTTTTTACTGGTTGAAGATTTCCTTTTGTTCCGGATGACAGGAAAATATTGTGCTGAGCATTCACTTGCATCTTCAACCCTGTACTTTAATATTTTACAAAAAGTATGGTGGAAGGAAATGCTAGATTTTCTTCAGATCTCCGAAAGGCAGTTACCTCAGCTTTATGAATCAGGTATGCCTATTAGGAATTTAACAGAAGAAGCTTCTTCGCTGACGGGGTTGACTACTAAAACTAAAGTTGTAAGCGGTGCATATGATCATCCTTCAGGTGCGATTGGAGCCGGCAATATTGCAGAGGGAATGGTCACCCTTACAATTGGGGCCTCAATGGCAATGTGTGTTACACTTAATAAACCTGTTATTGATATCACCCTGAAATTACCGTGCCAGTGCCATGTTATACCTGGCATGTATTTTCTATTACCCTATGCTCAAACCGCAGGCCTGGTGCTGAAATGGTTTAAGGAAGAATTTTGCAGGGAAGAAATTGAAATTGCCGGGAAATTGAATTCCGACCCTTATAATATATTGATTGCTAAGGCGGAACAAATACCACCGGGAGCAGAAGGATTAATAGTGTTGCCTCATTTTATGGGAACAGGTTCCCCGGAATTTAATAATAAAGTTAAGGGGGTTTTTGCCGGAGTAACTCCTAGAATGACAAAAGGACATTTTATCCGTTCAATTCTGGAGGCAGTTGTTTGTTCTGTTGAGCTTAACCTGGAGACGATGAAGCAAAAAGGAATTAAAATAAATGAAATTCATTCGCTTGGAGGAGGAGCTAAAAGCCATTTGTGGAATCAAATTCTGGCTGACATGACAGGGATCCCGATAGTTACAATGTCACAAACGGAGAACGCTGCAATTGGAGCAGCAATGCTTGCCGGTGTGGGAACGGGTGTATTCAGTAATATTGAAAAAGGGTGTGAAACATGTATAAAGGAACATCTAAGGTTTGAACCGGATCAGGGAAATTTTGAAGTTTATCGAAAAATCTACCGGAAATATTTAATGCTTTATAAATGTATGGAGAATTATTGGTGATTGTGATGAGTTTTAATTTTTATAACTAAATTTAACAGTTGATCAATAAATTTGTTACGAAATTATAAAATTATTATGTTTGCCTTGATTACATCCGGATCATTTGGTCAATATAATTAAAGTAATAATCTTCAATGAAGCAGGAATTAAGAATAAAATACATTCTGAACCATCTTGACAAAGTTGAGTCTATCAGTATTCAGGATATTGTTGAAAAGTTCAGTGTATCTGAAATAACTGCCCGTCGCGACCTTAGCACTCTTGAGAAGAGAGGCATGTTGGTCCGGACACATGGAGGTGCAATAAAATCTGAGAACACAAACGGTATGTTCGGCTTTGATAAAAAATCGATACAGAACCGGGATAATAAAATTGAGATTTGCAGATTTGCCGCAAGTTTTATAGAGGACAATGATACAATATATATGGATTGTGGAACAACAGTCTACTACCTTTCAAAGTTTCTGACAAAATTTCACAACTTACGGATCATTACCAATTCTCTGCCAGTTGTTGCAGAACTGTTGCCATTTTCCAATATTACGGTATATCTTATCGGTGGTGAACTGGATAATTCACGAAAAGCGCTGTATGGACTAATGACTGATAATCTTATTTCCCGATACAAAGCTGACAAAGCGTTTATTGGAGCCGGTGGCGTTTCTTTGGCTCATGGATTAAGCAGTTCAGATGAAAAGGGTGCATCTGTTACCGTCAAAATGGCTGAAGCAGCTCAAAAGGTTTTTCTTCTCTGCGATTCATCAAAGATCGAGAAAGATTCGTATTTCACCTATTCATCATTATCGTTAATCAGTTATCTAATTACCGATAAAAACATCGATCCTAAACTCCTAGACATGTACAAGAATAACAAGATCAATGTTGTAACTTCAAGTCTGTAATTCCATCATAAAAATATGACATGTTTAAAAGCGACCTATACACAAAAAGAAGAGCAAAGCTACATAAAATCATAAAGTCAGGGCTTGCATTATTTCCGGGTAATAATGAAGCAGCAATGAATTATCCGGATAATCCATATCATTTCAGGCAGGACAGTGATTTTTTATATTTTTTCGGCATTGATATTCCGGGTTTTGCCGGTGTTATGGATTTTGATTTGAGGAAAGACATGATTTATGGAAACGATGTTGATATTGATGATATAATCTGGATGGGGCATCAACCTACCGTTAAGGAACTTGCAGCAAAGTGCGGGATAACTGACACCGCTCCGTTGTTAACTCTGCGCGATCTTATCAGGGATGCTGTGGGAGAAGGCAGGAAAATTCATTTTCTCCCCCCTATCGTGGTGAGACAAAAATGACTCTGGGTTCATTGCTTAATGAGAATCCATGCAAGATGAACACACTTGCATCTGTTGAACTTATTAAAGCAGTTATCTCTTTGAGATCAGTTAAAGAGCAGGTAGAGATTGAAGAACTGGAGAAAGCAATTGATATTGCTTTCGAGATGCACGTCACAGCAATGCAAATGTGTAAACCTGGTGTAAAAGAACAGGATATCTTTGGTACAATTGAAGGTATAGCTTTGTCTAAAGGCTCAGGAGCAGGATTTCCGATAATTCTCAGTATGAATGGACAGACACTTCATAATCATTCCCATAATGAAATTCTGAGGGATGATGCCATGATGGTTGTTGACTGTGGAGTTGAGACAAATTTGCATTATACATCAGACATTACGCGTACAACTCCTGTGGGAGGTAAATTCAATCAAAGACAGAAAGAAATTTATGAGATCGTTCTGATGGCTAACTCTGAAGCAATAAATGCTTCAAAACCAGGCATGTCGAACCATGACTTGCATTTTATGGCTTGACGGATTATAGCATCAGGATTAAAGGATCTGGGAATAATGAAGGGAAATGTTGATGAAGCAGTGGCCACCGGAGCTCATGCTCTTTTTATGCCTCACGGAATAGGACATCTTCTAGGGCTTAATGCCCACGACATGGAGGCTCTTGGCGAGAATTATATTGGATACAATGATGAGATAAAACGCAGCACTCAGTTCGGACTTGCATATCTTCGTTTTGCACTTCCTTTTAAACCTGGACATGTCTTTACGATTGAGCCCGGCTGCTACTTTATTCCGGAACTTATCGATATATGGAAAGCAGAATCCAGATTCAAGGAATTCATCAACTATAGCAAAGTCGACGCTTACAGAAATTTTGGAGGTGTACGAATTGAAGATAACTTGCTTATCACAGAGTCTGGACATAAGCTACTTGGTAAGCCCATTCCGAAAACAGTAATTGAAGTTGAAGCAGTCTGCAATTGATTTTTACTAATCTCACTGCCGGAACATAACCAAATCTTCAGCGATATTGAAGTTCTCGACCTTATGGGTATCTCATAATAATAAGTCAGAAAATGGATAAGTCACCTATATAAATTATATATACCTGGTGACTTATCTCTTACCCCACAAACTAACCAACTAACCTAACGCTTTATTGCAGTTTTCTTATTATATAATTGACAACACCCTAATTCATGTAATGTAAGCTTTTAATTATCAGTCAGATTGTACTTTGAAATGGCCTCATCGGGGGCTATTCCCTTTTTGACAACCTCACAAAGTGCAGCCTGAAAAGAAAACGGATCATTTACCTGAATGGCATTTCTGCCAAAAACAACACCACGTGCACCATCTCGTATTTCGTCAGCCGCAAGCTGG
>Ga0187886_1003521_pt1 | contig 11680 bp, 12 predicted proteins | sample June2016WEW_20_1_FD_133001 | JGI IMG/M metagenome (GOLD analysis project Ga0187886, IMG submission 133001) | Peatland microbial communities from SPRUCE experiment site at the Marcell Experimental Forest, Minnesota, USA - June2016WEW_20_150 | ecosystem: Environmental > Terrestrial > Soil >...
CTGGCGAAGGGAATACAATCGCTTCAGGCCGCATAGCTCCTTAGGCTATAGGCCGCCGGCCCCGGAGGCATATTTGGCTGGAAAATTCACTCAAGGGCTGGTACATTGATCGGGGGCGGGTCACGTCATCTCGGCCGTCAAGGCCACGGACCAGGACGGCCGGGACGTCCGGTTGGTGCTCGCAGCTCTCGACGACGACTTCCTGGCGACGCCGAACTCGGGCGGGCGAGCCGAGATCGTCTTCCCCGCCCCGCCGCTCAAGGACGGCCTCGACCGGACGATCCTCCTGAAAGCCGTTGGCTACTACGACATCCATATCGACCTGACTGCCGAGCCGCGGCTGAAACTCTTTGATCGGGCCGAAAATGAGCCCGGCTTCGCCGCCCGATATGCCCTGGAGGAATATAAGAAATGGGAAGTGGGGCTCCGGGCGAATGTGGAGAAACGCTGACCGAAGCGGAATGACCTATCAAGATCTCCAGAAATATCCACCATAGTTTTTCATAAAGGGCCCTCTGCAAAAACCTTGTCTCCGCCGCTGAGAGTCATGTTGACTTGGATCCGGGGCCGGCGATATCATCATTTCGTGATGGGAGGCAGCAGCTCCAAGCCTTATGGCCCGGGTTCGCGCGCCGCGAAAAAGGAATTTCCTATCTGTGGAATTCGAGGGGCATTTCGACTCCCGCCGCGAGGCGCGCGGCCGCGCCCGAGCGGATGAGGACGGTTGGCGGTCCTCACGGCGTGCTGGGCTTCAGGCCGGAAATCGCCCCGATTCGATAGTTCGCAAAGAATTGACGCATTCTTGACATTTCCTTGACAACTCCGGAGCCCGCCGGGCCGATGATGGCATTGATGAGAATCCTGGAGATGGAGATCAGCATGAAGAACAGGAATCGGAAGGGCACGGGGATCATAGCGCCGGCTGCGGCACTGCTGATCTGCCTCGCGGGAGTCCAGGCGGTCATGGGGGCCGAGGGGCGCAAGGGTGCGAACGTGATCGTCACCCAGGCCGGGAGCGTCCAGAAGGGCGAGTTGGTGGGGGTCAGGCCGGAAAGCCTCGTCATTCTCGCGGACAGCAGCGTGTTGACGTTCGCCACTGCGGACATCGAGAGCGTCCGCATCGTCAATAAGGTACCCAAGATACTCGCGGGCTGGGTCGGCTCGTTCGTCGGGGCTATCGCCGGCATCGGGGTGGCCAAAGCGTTCAACGTCCGGGCCGATGACCTCGGGGATGCGATCGGAAAGGGGGCCCTTTTTCTTGGCGGAGGCGCGATCGTCGGAGCCGTGGCCGGAGTCCTCCTGGCCGACAAAATGGCCCCGGACGAGCTCATCGTGTTCAAGAACAAGTCCAACGGCGAGATCGGGGAGAACCTCGAACGGCTGCGGAAAAGGGCCCGGGTGCACGATTACCGGTAATCAGTAGGTCGGAGGTTCAATTCCTCTCGCTGGCTCTCGCCTTATTCCCAAGAAATCAAGCAGTTAGTCATCATCCCCAGCGCCCCAAACTTGTCGCAATTTTGTACAACTTTACACCGTTTTAGGCCTCTGCTGAGCACAATTTGAGCACAGTCAGAGGCAGGTCATCTACGTCCTCAATGAATAAGAAAATCCTCTTTCGTGCCGCACGCCTAAGCCAGGCTCTATCAGGGACGAGGGATTGGGCTATTTGCCTATCGCGAAGAGCGAATCGTCGAGGGCGGCGTTGTAAGTGATCTTCGTGATTACCATCTTGGCAAATTCGGCGCCGTCCTGGACGATCCTGATCGAGTGGGCGACGAGGGCCGGGCCGACTTTCCGGTAATCGCTCTGATAGCTCTCGACCTTGGCTTCCGCGCCGGCCTGATTCACCCCTGTCGTCTCCACCTTGTAGGTTAGATATGTGGCGGGGTCGACGTACATGATACTCTTGTGGCCGTCGGCCATCGTCTGTTCGAGAACGATATACTCCTTGTTCTCCAAGCTGGCCTTGGGCTTGAGCGTGTAGGTGATGCCTAATTTCTCGGGATTGAGCAGGGCGCCGTTCCCCAAGGCCTGCCGGGCGATCGCCTTTGCCTGGACCTCAGGCATCTCCTCGGTGGCTCCCGTCTGGGGGTTGGTGACCCAGCCCTTCTGGCCGTCGTAGGCCTGCGTGATGACCATGCCCGCGAACTCCATGTCCATGCGCATCTTGTTGTGCTCTTTCAGGTACATCGTGAGGGTCCCGCTCATGCCCATCTGCGTGAGCTCCATCGTGCCCGACATGGTGGAGTCCTTGATCGTCTCTAGGTATTTACGTCCGCCCTGAGCTTCGATCATCTTGTTTAAAACATCTTTGGACGTCTGGCCGTATCCCGGTAGGGCAGAGAACGAAAGGGCGATCACGGCGGTCATCGTCCAGGCGAAGTGCTTTTTCATAGGTTCCTCCTCATAATGTTTAACGCCGCTGCTCGTTCGGCGCAGCCATTCTTTACTAAGTGTAGTGTATAAGAAAGTTCAGCCTTTGGCATCAAAAATCTTTGAGACGGGCGGCGACTGCTGTGAGATGCCCCAATGCTTGAAAATCTCACATCATGGGTGGTACTTTGATGCGGGGCAGGTCAAGTTGAGGCATATGATAAAAAGAAACGTGATTGATATAATCCTTCTCGCAAATCCGATTTATATAAGCGGGGTTGAAGGGGTACTGCTCATAGGCACCGGTATCCTGGGATGGATGTTTTCCTGGCCTAGGATGCCGCTGTTCCCTGCGTTGAATGTGATAGGAGGGGTGTTGTTTCTCAGCGGGGTGGCATTTCATCATTATTGTGAGCGAGTCCACCAGCAAGCCCATCATCAGTCAGATGATATCACGCGCATTGTGACAGCCGGAGTGTACTCGAAGATACGCCATCCATTGTACCTGAGCATGATATTCATAAACCTGGGGATTGGACTCGCCTTCGGCATTATCTGGACGTTCATTCTCGCAGTATTGATAAAAGTGCGTATCATCATGTCGGCTCTTAAGGAAGAAGAGTTCCTGCTCGGAAAGTTCCCTGAAGAGTATCGCCAGTACAAGCAAAGCGTACAGTGGCGTATGATCCCAGGCATGTTCTGATCCTCTCAGGCGCGCCACTCAAATCCCCCCCTGTTGACCCTAGAAAATCAGCGACTTACGGGCACTCGCCGCAGAAACTGACAGTAAGCTCGTTTAAGCCGATTTAGGCCCTTTTTAGCCCCCAACACGTCACGAATCTTGACAGCCATTAAGCCTGCCTCCGGTCTAGCAGTTGGGATTTTGATTTCTTGACACCTGTCCGGGGCCGGGATATCCTAATTTCGTGAGGGGATGGGTTGATTCTGAGCCCGAAGCCGGAGATTCCATGCCGCGCAAAATAACGAATTCCATATCCTTTTATCTCGTCCAAGAGGAGGTTTTCCATGCCCAGGCTCGAAGAAGTCTTCAATCGATCGGGTTTCTCGCGATTATCAACAGTCCGGCGGGCCGCATCTTTCGTTTGGTCGCCGGCACAGGATTCCTGGTGGTCGGCTATGTGTATCGGGACCATGCGCTCGGCGTGCTGTCCATGGCGTGGAGTGCTCTCCCGTTGAGCGCCGGAGCGCTTGACCTTTGCTACGTCAGCGCTCTGCTGGGTGGTCCGCTATCCGGCGCAAAGATCCGCGGCAAGTACAAGACTGGCTAAGACCCAAATGGAGTCGACGCGCCGGACGGTCCTGAGGGGATTATATCGCTGCGGCGCGCGACTCATTCGGAATCAGTAGGTCGGAGGTTCAATTCCTCTCGCTGGCTCTCGATTTCCCCCCGATCACAAATTATGCGTCCTTGCTTGTCGGGCCTTTTTCCTATAAGCACCCTGCGGCCGATCTTGGCCGAACGATAGGATTCTGTGCTATCCTTAGGCGTCATCGTCGGTGCTAGCTGAAACGGGCCTGTCGTGAACGTGGAATGAGGAGGTTGAGATGTTGATTATCGCAAAGCATGGGCGGGGGGCGGCATTGGCGTTTCTCTTGGTGGTATTGGTCATTTTTATCGCTGTTCTCACAAGAGCTACCGCGGCGGCGGACCCATTCGGCCAAGTGAAGCGGCTCGGCCGCGGGGTGAACATCCTCGGCTATGACCTCATCTGGGATCATTTCAAGGATGGCCGTTTCAAGGAAAAGCATTTCAAGCTCATCCACGAGGCCGGATTTCAGAGCGTCCGCATCAACCTTCACGCCCTCCAGCGGATGGACGCCGGAAACGGCTACAAGCTCGATGAGAGCTGGCTGAAAACGTTGGATTGGGCGGTCAAGAGCGCCCTGGAGAACGGCCTCATGGTCGTCCTCGACCTTCACAACTATAACGATGTCGCCGAGAACCCGGCCCTTTTCAAGCCCCGGCTCTTGGCCTATTGGAAGCAGATCGCCGAGCGATACAAGGACGCCCCGGAGACCGTTCTTTTCGAGATCCTGAACGAGCCCAACGGCCATCTGACGGCCGATCTTTGGAATGAATGGCTGGTCGAGGCGCTGGCGGTCATCCGCGCGACCAATCCGGCGCGGACGGTCGTCATCGGCCCTCCGGAATGGAACGGCATTGACCATCTGGATGAGCTCGTGCTGCCTGAGTCAGACCGGAACATCATCGTAACAGTCCATTATTACGAACCGATGAGCTTCACCCACCAAGGAGCGGCTTGGACGCCCGAGAATGTCCATCTGTCCGGCGTGACTTGGGGCACGGCCGCCGAGAAAAAGCGCGTCGAGGACGATTTCGCCCTCGTCCAGAAATGGTCGTCCTTGCATCGCCGCCCGATTTTTCTCGGCGAATTCGGCGCTTATGATAAAGGCCCGATGGATTCACGGGCGCGATACACAGCGGCCGTTGCCCGCACAGCCGAATCTCTCGGCTGGGCCTGGGCCTACTGGCAGTTCGACTCGGACTTCATCGTCTACGACATCGATAAGGACGGCTGGGTCGAGCCGATCCTGAAAGCCCTTGTTCCTCATCATTAGACATCTCTCATGAGGGCCTAAATTGCCCGGGAATCCCGATTCGACTATGATACTAGGGAGTTGAACGGCCATGATGCGGGGGGATAAGCAGCCCTGTCGTTTTGAGATCCCGGCATCCCGGCGGGCAATGGGATGACCATTCTCGGCTTAACGGCGGTCGTGCTCGGCGTTTCACTCGCGGCCGGCTTCCTGGGCGCCCTGACGGGCCTCGGCGGGGGAGTGGTGATCGTGCCCTTCCTAACGCTGGCTCTCGGCGTCGATATCCGCTACGCGATCGGCGCCTCGCTGGTTTCGGTAATCGCCACGTCGTCGGGGGCCGCCTCGGCCTATGTCAAGGAAGGGTTCAGCAACATCCGGGTCGGCATGTTCCTCGAGGTCGGCACGACTCTCGGGGCCATCGCCGGCGCCTTCCTAGCCGCCGTGGTCAGCCCTCCCGTGATCGCCGTCGTGTTCGGATCCGTGCTCATCGTCAATGTGTTCTTTTCCTTCGCCAAGCACTCCGACGCCCCATCGCCGCTTCCCGTCCCGTCAGACCGCCTGACAGCCCGGCTGCGCCTCGACGGAGAATATCCGTCGCTGAGGGGGAGAGTCGCCTACCATGTCCGGCGCGTGCCCGCTGGCCTCGGTCTGATGTCCGTCGCCGGCGCCCTGTCGGGCCTTCTCGGCATCGGCTCGGGGGCGCTCAAGGTCATCGCCATGGACCGGGTCATGGGAATCCCGTTCAAGGTCTCGACGGCGACGAGCAATTTCATGATCGGCGTCACTGCGGCGAGCAGCGCCGGCATCTATCTTCACCGAGGATATATCGACCCGGGCCTGACCATGCCCGTCATGCTTGGGGTGCTGGCCGGGTCCGTCCTGGGAACCCGGGTCCTGGTCCGGACCCCGACCCGGCACCTCCGTCTGCTCTTCGACGTGGTGATTTTCTTGCTTGGTGTGGAGATGATTTTCAATGGACTCACCGGAAAACTCTAGACCGGAGTCCGGCCACGGCTGGACCGGCGACCAGGTTGACAGGATCATTAGCAACCTGCTGCGTCTGGGGCTTGTCCTTTCAGCCGCCGTCGTGGCCGTCGGGGCCGCGATCTATCTTGCCCGCCACGGGAACCAGGCGACAGCGTATCGCGTTTTCCGCGGAGAGCCGCCGGACTTCCGTCTCGTCGAAAACATCTTCACGGCGGGCACCCGGTTCCGTGGGCGCGGCTTCATCATGGCCGGGCTGCTCCTGCTTATCGCAACACCCGTGGCCCGGGTCGCCTTTTCGGTCCTCGCTTTTCTCCGCCAACGAGATCACATTTTTGCTGCAGTGACGATTTTCGTCCTGGCCGTCCTGCTGTTCAGCATTTTCTGGCTGGGCGTGCGTTGAGGCCCGGCGTCCGCGCTACAACTGGAACCGGTAGGTGCATTTCAGCAGGAAGATGTTCTCGCCCGGCGCCCGGAAGGTGGCCCCCAGGTCGTCCCGGAGGTCGTACTCCCCGGCGAGGCTCGTGTCGGCCCGTTTCTGCGTCCAGACGAAATAAAGCATCGAGCCCGGCCTGTACTCCCAGCGGAGGACGACCGTGCCGCGGAGCGACCGGAGGCGGAAGTTCGGGTCGTGAAAGGTGAAGGACGGGGCCCAGCCGGCGGGCCCGTCGGGGTCGACCGTGTAGACCCCGTTCACGAACGAGATCGTCGAGCCGTCAGACTCCCCGAAAAAGTCGAAGTCGAAGGTGCGCGCGGCCTTCAGTTCCTTGAACCTCCGGTAGTCGCTCGACCCGATGAACGGTTGGAGATAGGCCTGCAGGCTCAGCCGCGGCGTGAACGTCCAGTTCAGCCGGATCTCGACCGGCAGCGTTTTCTGGACGATATCAGCGAGGATGTAGCGGGTCCCGTACGTCTCGATCTTGAGGGGGTCGACGACACTCGTGATCCATTCGCCGTTCGAGTAGCGCCAGGTGTAGCTTGGGCCGACCGAGAGGCTGATGTTCGTCCGGGGCTTCCAGGTCAGCCCGCCCTCCAGCGTCCAATTGTAGCCACCGCTCGGATGAGTGCGCAAGCGGCCACTGAGCTTGAAGACGAAGGGCTTGCGGTTGTCGCTCCCAACCATCCCGCTGTACGTGCTCCCCGCGGGGTAATAGGCCATCGGCCCGCCGCGCGTCAGCCAATGGCTGAACTTCGGCGGCTCGTAGTCGTAATGGAGCCCGGCCGTCCAGTAGCTCAAGAACTGGCCCGCGACGTCCAACGCGATGTCCTCGTCGGTCCGGTTGCCCCCGAAGTCGTAGTTCCGGTAGTAGGTCGCCGTCGCGCTCCAATGGCGGAAAATCCTGTCCGGGTGGAAGGTCTGGTAGCCGAGAACGGCGTGGCCGTTGATGAGATCGCCGCGCGTATGGTAGCCGAGGTCGTTGGCTTCGAAGCCAGGCGACATAACCCCCAGGGCGGCGTGTCCGGGACCGGTCGCCGTCGAGGTCGACCTCGGCATATTCCCGCTGGGTCAGGGCCGTGACGGCGCCGAGGTTGAATCCCTGGCCGAGCTTGCCCGTGACCTTGGCCGCGCCGAGGATGGTCGCCCAGTCGGGCACGTCGACGAAACCGGACCCGGACACGCCGCCCTGAGGCGAGCGTCCGATCCGGCGGCTGTAGAAGAACTGAGGGTCGGTCCAGCCGTAAGACTTGTTGACGTTGAACCCGCCCGCCCCGAAATTGAAGATGCTCGAGCCCTCGATGAAGAACGGCCGCTTTTCCGTATAGTAGGTTTCCTGGTCACTGATATTGATGATCGCCGGGTCCACCTCGACCTGGCCGAAATCGGGGTTGACCGTGGCGTCGAGGGTCAGGTTACTCTTCAACCCGGCCTTGAGGTCGAAGCCGGCGTTGCCGCTGAGATCGTGCCCCGTCCGGAACGGATTCCCCGGCTCGGCCGGGCTCGTCGAAGCCCCGCCGGCGGCGTAGGTGTAGGCCTCGACACGGCTGCCGCGGTCGATATCCCGGACGCCGGCGCGCCGTCCTGCGGGTCGGTCTGGTTGAAGCCGCCGTATCCAGGGGTCTGCCAGGCGTCCTCGACCAGCCGCCCGTCGATCTTTATGGGGCCCAGGGCCCGGACGGCCGTTATCGTCTTTCCGGCCGTAGGCTGAGCGCCGGCCGCGGCGAGGACGGCCGTGACCAGGACGGACCCGGCGGCGAGGGCGGCCCTGAAGCCGGCTTTATTCATAAGGTCCGTATTTATTCCTTCGCGCCCGGGATGTCAACGGGCAGGGGAGAGGCGGCAGGGACAATCCCCTGTTGTCAAGAATCCCCGGCTCGGATATGATTGATGAGCTCTAAGGTCCTGATCCGCGGACCTTCGCCGGGCCCGCGCCGGCCGTCCGGAATGGACATGCGAACCATCTGGAAGTTCTTTTCCTCGGTCAAGCTGGCCATCGCCCTCCTGATCCTCCTCGCCCTCGCCTCGGTCATCGGGACGCTCATCCCCCAGGGGGAGCCCCCGGCCGCCTACGCCGCCCGCTACGGACAGCTGGCCGGCCTCTTGACCGGCCTCCGGCTCACGGGGCTCTACCGTTCCGGATGGTATCTGATCCTGCTTTTCTTCTTCGCCGTCAACACGATCGTCTGCACGCTCGCGCGTTTCCCCGCGAAATGGTGCCGGGCCTTCCGGCCGGAGGTCGAGACGGAGACGGCCGGCCTTCTGGCCCTGAAGTTTAAGGGCCGGTTCGGAAAAAACGGCCCGGTCGAAGAGGTCCGGACGAAGTTTGAGACGGTCCTGAAAGCCCATCGCTATCGTGTCAGGAGCCAGGCCGGGCAGAAGCGTCTGTGCCTGCTGGCCCGGAAAAAGATGTTCGGGCTTTTCGGCTCGGACGCCGTCCATCTCGGCCTGCTGGTCATCATCGCCGGCGGGGTCGTGAGCGGACTGACCGGCTTCCGGACTCACATCGACCTCTCTGAGGGACAGACGGTCAAGGTCCCGCGGTCCTCGTTCGAGATCCGTCTCGACCGTTTCGAGACGGAGTACTATCCCCAGGGAATGGTGAAGGCGTGGAAAAGCACCGTGACGGTCCTCGAGAACGGCGCCTCCGTCCTCACCAAGCCCATCCTGGTCAACAAGCCCCTGACCCACAAGGGATTTTCCTTCTATCAGACGGGCTATGGCTCGGACTGGGACAACCCGAAGCTCGAGGTCACGGTCAAGAAAAAAAGCGACCCCTCCTTCGCCCGCACCGTCCAGCTGAACGTGGGAGAACGGGTCGCGGTGGACGCCAAGGACGTCAGCCAAATCTCTGTCAAGCGCTTCGTCCCCGATTTCGTGATCGGAGAGGGTCGCCGGGTCGAAACGAGGTCCCAGGAGCCGAACAACCCCGCCGCCGAGGTCGAAGGCTGGAAGAGCGCCGAGAAGGTTTTCTCCGGCTGGATCTTCGCCAATTACCCGGATTTAGAGCAGATGCATTCGGGGAAGCCGACGGACCTCTCCTTCGTCCTGAAATCCTATCGCGGCTCCGAATACTCCGTCCTCGAGGTGGCCTGCGACCCCGGGGTCTGGCTCATCTGGGTCGGCTGCCTCCTCGTGACCGCCGGTTTCTTCCTGGCCTTCTACTGGCCGCCCCGGGAGATCAGGGCCGTCCTGGAGGAAGGCCGGGACCGGACGGAAGTCACGGCCGGAGGCATCGCCTCCAAAAGCCGGGAAAGCTTCCAGGCGGATTTTGAGGACATCATGAATTCCGTGAGGAGATCCTGATGGTCGAATCGACCTTGTTCACCATTGTGTTCGTCTTGTATATCCTGGCCGTGCTCTTCTACTTGGCCGCGGCGTTCTCCAGGAACGACAAGTGGGCGAAACCAGGCCTTGGGCTGGCCTTCGCGGGCCTGGTGCTCCACTCGGCGGCGCTGCTCGTGAGGACCTTCGAGAGCGGCCACGCACCGTTCACCAACATGTACGAATCGCTCTCGTTCCTGTCGTGGGCGATGGTCCTGGCTTTCGTCCTCATCGACCGCAAGTTCCGCATCCCCCGGATCGGGGCTTACCTGATGCTGATCGTCGTCGGCCTCGTCGCCCTGGCCTCCTCGCCCCTCATGCCAAAAGAGGCGACGCCCCTCGTTCCCGCCCTCCAGAGCTACTGGCTCTGGCTCCACGTTTCGGTGACTCTCCTCGGCGAGGCGTTCTTCGCCGTCGCCTTCATCACGAGCATCCTCTACCTGACGGCCGATTCGGAGGAGAAAAAAGAGAAGATGGATTCCGTAAGCTATCGCTGCGTCGCCGTCGGGTTCCCTCTTTTTACCCTGGGCGGACTTGTCTTCGGCATGGTCTGGGCGTACAAAGCCTGGGGCACCTACTGGAGCTGGGACCCCAAGGAGGTCTGGAGCCTGATCACCTGGCTCGTCTTCGCCCTCTACCTCCACACCAGGATCGTCATGGGCTGGAAAGGGAAGAGGTCGGCGATCATCGCCATCGTGGGCTTCCTGGCCGCCCTCTTTACCTACTTCGGCGTGAACTATCTGCTCTCGGGCCTCCACAGCTACGCTTGAGGTCGAAAAGGGAATAAATCCGTCCGGGAGGTGTATGAAGGGATGGGAGCTCCGGTCAAGCCGCACGAGCATCCTGAGGATGCCGTCGTCGTCCGGAAAGCCCAAGAGGGAGACGTGGACGCCTTCGAAAGCCTGGTCAGGGAATACCAGCAGATGATCTATGCCCTCTGCCGGCGCCTGACGGGCGCTCACCAGTCGGCCGACGACCTCGCCCAGGAAACCTTCATCAAGGCCTACTTCGCTCTTCCCAAGTTCGACTCCCGGTGGCCCTTCTATCCCTGGCTCCGGAAGATCGCCGTGAACACGAGCCTCAACTATCTGAAATCCCGGAGCAGGGAAAGGCCTCTCCTGGATGAAGCGATGGCCGGCCGGCGGGACGACTCCCGCCCGGCCCAGGACCTGCCCCAGGCGAGGCTCGAGCAGGCCGAGTTCGAGGAGAAGTTCCGGAGAGCGGTCGCATCCCTTCCCGACGAGCAGAAGACCGTCTTCGTCCTGAGGTTTGACGAGGGATTGAGCTACGAGGAGATCTCCCGGACCCTCGATCTGCCGCAGGGCACCGTCATGTCCCGGCTCAACCGGGCCCGGCAGAAGCTGAAGGCGCTCCTGGCGGATTCCCTGGAGAGGAGAGCTTGAGATGAGACACCGTAAACTCCAGGGACTCCTCGGCGCCTACCATGACGGCGAGCTCAAGGGCGGGAAGCGCACCGCGGTCGAAGAACACCTCAAGACCTGCCCGGAGTGCCGCCGCGACCTCGATTTTCTCCGGGCTCTCGACGGGCTTCCGAGACAGTCTCCTTCCGTTCCGCACGAAGCGGAATACTGGACTTCCTTCTCCGGCCGCGTCCGGGCCGGGATCGCCCGCCGGCAGGCCGGGGCCCCCGCATCCCAGATCAGGGAGGACCAAGTGTTCAAAGACGCTTTTTTCCGGCCGGACAAGAATACGGGACTCAGGGCCACCGTCTTCCCGCTGTCCGTGGCGGCCCACGTCATGCTCATCCTTCTCCTCATCATGATCCCGCTCATGAAGACCGGGCAGCTGCCGAAGGTGGAGGTGTACAGCGCGTTCCTGGCGCCGCCGCCGCCACCGCCTCCTCCGCCACCGCCGCCGGCCAAGAAGAAGGCCGTGGCCAAGACGGCGAGGATCAAGCCGGTCCAGTCCCAGGCGCCGGTGGAGCCGGGCCGACTGGTGGCGCCCGTCGAGATCCCGGACCAG
>Ga0187886_1003523_pt1 | contig 11677 bp, 9 predicted proteins | sample June2016WEW_20_1_FD_133001 | JGI IMG/M metagenome (GOLD analysis project Ga0187886, IMG submission 133001) | Peatland microbial communities from SPRUCE experiment site at the Marcell Experimental Forest, Minnesota, USA - June2016WEW_20_150 | ecosystem: Environmental > Terrestrial > Soil >...
ACCAAGTTTTCCAGTCACCACCGAGCCCTGCCCGAGCATCGAAAACCACCAAGACCAGAAGTTGGTCGACTGCGCCGCCTTTCCCTCCATCATGATTGTTGCGGCCCCAGTCATATCCGTTGTTGTCCACGCCGGAGCGGACTTCGATAATTGGTACATTGACTTAGTGGCGTTGTAGGCAGCGTCTGTGTTGAACTGAGGGAGGTAATTCTCATCAAAGAATTTCCCCCCATAGCCCCAGAAGAACATTTCCCACGGAAAGAACGAAAATAGATTAGGGGTCGCCATCCCAGTGAAACCATACACACTTGGAGGATTGTTTGCCTTCTGCGCATCTGCGATCAGTTCATCAATGGTTGATGGTGCCTGTTGAATGATGTCATTCCGATAGAAGTAGGTAAAATCCGTGAGGAAGGAGGGAAGTGATGGTATTTGTCCTTGGCTTGTCGTCATGGCGTTCAGAATAGCCGAGAGTATATCTTTCTTGTTCCAAGCGGATGGAGTCTTGTTCTCTACATACGTTGCTAAGTCCTCTACCCACCCTTGGAGAAAGAATGCGTATGCGTAAGAGCCATAGCCTGTGCAATCGACTATATCATACTCACCAGACTTGGCGCCCATCATTATCGCAGCCTTACTTTGAACAGTATCTTCAGGAAATGAAGACACATTCACGGCTATCCCAGTGTCTGTTGTGAACTTCGCAATCAATGGTCCAGCAACCTGCATGTCAGGTTGAGGACACGACAGAAATGAAATCGTAGTGCCAGATAGGCTTGGGTCATAGTAGTAGTCTCTCTCAGTCGTGGTTGTAGGTGGTAGTGCTGCAGTTCCTGTCATTGTCGCTGTCGCTGTCTCTGTGACCGTTGTCACCTGGGCTGGGGTTGTCGGTTTTCCGAGCCACCCAGCGGCTGCACCGACGGCTAAGCCTAACACAGCTCCGCCCACCGTCTGGACAGCAGTTCTTCGCGACATGCCCTCTGGTTTCTTTTCTTTTTCTGGTGTCTTTTCCTTTTCTGGCATAAGATAACATCACAATTGTGTGTGAGAGCGACTCAGCATCTACTTAACATTTATGGTATTGGATGAATTTTCTTTTCCCGTAGTAATTTCACTACACATGTGGGTAGCTAGCTCATGTCTACGTCGGCTTGTACTGTACCACAACACATGGGGCACTATCGAACTGGGGAACTAGAGTATACTCGCATCGAGTAACTCCGACAGAAGCCTGCTTCGTAGAACGCCCGATGCCTTTCCAAAAGAAACAAATCCTCCTTCAGTGCTTCTTTTGCGCATGAGGCTAAGAGATAAAGTCACTATCGTAACGGGTGGAGGGTCAGGGATAGGCGAAGCTATTTGCGAGAAGTTCGCACATGAAGGAGCGAAGATTGTTGTCGCAGACATAAGCGCCGAAGGAGCCAACACCGTAGCAAGGAAGGTGACGACCATTGGACAAAACACACTCCCGTATACAGTGGATGTAACTGATTACGATCAGGTAGCCAAGCTCGTGCAGGCTACGACAGATGAGTTCGGAACGATCGACATACTAGTAAATTCCGCGGGATACGGGGAGTTTATTCCCACAGAAGAATTAACGTTGGACAAGTGGAGACGAATGATTGATGTCAACCTCAACGGCAGCTATTACTGTTGCATCGCAACGGCTAAGGAGATGATAAAAAGGAACTGTGGAAAGATCATTAACGTCTCGTCAATGGCGGGAATTGCAGGCGTGCCGGGTATGGCTCATTATGTTGCATCAAAGCATGGCGTCGTAGGACTTACACGCGCGCTGGCAATCGACCTGGCAAAATATCACATAAACGTAAACTGCCTATGTCCAGGAACTACGCTAACTCCTCTAAATCTTAGGATTATGACCCCAGAGTATATGGCCAGCAGAGCGAAGCGAGTGCCGCTGGGTAGGCTAGCTCAACCCGAGGATCAGGCGAATGCAGCACTCTTTCTCGCGTCACCAGAATCCGACTACGTAACAGGCCTTATAATGTACGTTGACGGCGGAATGTACTCTCTATTCTCAGGATACGTAAGCACATGACATCTCGTAGGTAGCCGACAAAATCGAAGAACAAAACGTAGCCATCTATCTCAGGATAAGCTCGCAAAGAGACGAGCAAGGTCATAGGTATCTCGAAAGCCTCAGTGAACTTCTCGGTCGGCTCGCCTAAGAGCTGACATGGAGAAACCTCCAAAACATATTCGGAGGCTAAGAGCCTCACAAAAGAGTTAGGCAAGACTTAGATAAGTGACAATCCATGAGGCCCCGATGTCTTGTGACACTCAGGGCGCTCTTGGAGCGAGAAAAGTTATCCGTTGTGCCTGGCGCGTACGACGCGTTAAGCGCCAAGTTAGTTGAAAGAGCAGGGTTCGACGCTGCATATCTAACCAGCTATGGGGTTACGGCCGTGACTCTATGTAAGCCTGACGTGGGTTTGATAACTTTATCTGAGATGGTAAGGCAGGCGAAGTATGTATGCCAAGCAGTGAAAATACCGGTGATATTTGACGGAGAAGCAGGTTTTGGGAACGCTGTTAACACGATACGCATGGTTAAAGAAGTGGAGAAGGCCGGCGCCTCAGGAGCAGATATCCAGGATCAGCGTTTTCCAAGAATCCACAGTGTGGGTACTGGTCAAAGCGAGCTTGTTCCATTAGAAGAGCATGTGAAGAAGATCAAGGCAGCGCTTCAGGCACGGGAGAGCGAGGACTTCATCATCATTGGGCGAACTGAAGCCTCGAATCTGGATGAGGCAATACGTCGCGGCAAGGCCTATGTGGAGGCTGGAGCTGACATGGTATTTGCACACTCAAGATTCTTCGTTTCAGAGCTCCAGAGGATCGCGCAAGCTGTCAAAGCACCCATGATAGTCAACTACCCCCTTCTAAACCCTGAAGGTAATCAGCTGCCAAGGGTATCTGAGTTAACGAACCCACGGTTTAGGATCGTACTCTTCCCCATATCTGCCTTATTCGCAGCAATCAAGGTTTCAATCAAAACGTTGAACCAGATAAAGGCAGACGGCACAGACTCTGGTTGCGATATGTCAACATTTGAAGAGTTCGACGAAGTCGTCGGCGCTCATGAGGTCAGGTCGTGGGAAGAGAAGTACATGTGTCGAAAAGACGAAATCAATGCACACTAGCTCAGTTACCCTGGAGTTGCGTTAAGCGACAAATCGATGACGATTACTTTGAGGCCATGACCTTGCTTTTCAACATAGATAGGGCAAGAAAAGCCATGGAGAAGCAAGGATTCGACTTCCTCGTCTCGACAACATCAGAGAATGTATTGTATACAAGCGACATATGTTGGTTCAATACAGACGTTTCGCAAAAGCTCTTTCCGATGGTAACTCTTATCCCATATGAGACGGATCTTGAACCGACACTAATAGCCCCGAAATCTCTATGCAGCTGCACAACGCCAGATAGTACATGGATACGGGATGTTCGTCACTACGGTGAATTCAAGTTTGCTACAGCAGATAAGGAGGCGACACTTTCTCCGACTGAACGCAAATATCTCGACATAGTGCAAGGAAGGGGCACTGATCGGTTCAAACTGCTACAAGAAGTCCTAGAGCAGAAAGCCTCCCGTCAGGCTAGGATTGCAGTAGACGTGTACGACCCAGCGTTCCCCAAGGAATATTCATGGAAACAAGCGCCAGAGATACTCACTGAGGTTAGAATGATTAAGACCGACGAGGAGATAGAGCGTATGATGCATGCTTTCCGCATAAGTGAGGAGACCGTAAATGTGTTGCTGGAGGGTCTTCGAAAGAACGAAAGACAGTCGGTGATCACAAGGATGATTGAGGAGAGCATAGCTTCTCAAGGAGGACACGCCGTAGTTATCGACATCGCCATGGGCAGAAGTGGAGGTATGGTTTATGCCCCTCATCCAGAATATAGGGCGAGGAGAGGCGAGCTTGTCAAGTATGACTGTATGATGACATACAAGTTCTACTGCTCAGATCTTTCTCGGATGATCTCTGTCGGCCTCCCTGACTCATACAGTCGGCAGCTCTTTGAAGCGATGAGTTCCGTGGGGGACCGGATAATTGAGATCGCAAAGCCGGGGATCAGAACTTCTGAGCTCTTTTCAGAAGGCATGCGGACGGCTCGCGACAAGCTTTCCGACTTCGATGCGCAGAATCTAGGCCATGGTCTTGGAATCACTTTCCGCGAACCTCCCATGATCGAGCTTGCTGACGAGACCCTCCTTGAACCGGGAATGATAGTGGTTGTTGAGACCCCTCACTTTGTTGTCGGAAGATTCGGCTTCAATATGGAAGATCCTATTCTCATAACGGTAAACGGATGTAAAAGAATTTCAACTCTTCCCCGGGAGCTCTTCATCGCTTAGATTATCTATCCCTTAAGCCACCACTGCGTAGATCACTCGATAGTCGCCGACTCTCAGTCGGAACAAGTCTCCTCTGCCTTTGGTTCCTCTCAATACCGCTATGCCAGCCCCAGATTCGCCCTTCTTGCCAAAGGGCCGCAAGTGTTCTCTGGTTTCCTTCGCCACTGGAATGGTCGTAACTCGCGTGATAGCTTGTCGGGAAATTGATGATTTGGAGGACTCTTTCTTTTTGCTGTGGGTCTAGTGACATGTGTCTGGCAACATACACTTCGGAGCCTCATCTAGACCATCGTAGATAGTGTTATGATTTCCAATTGAAGTTTCTCATGTTTGATTTCTTGACACCATAGTCGACTAGTTCTGTAGCTAGAACAAACAGCTCAAACTCGCCTTCCAAGCAGGTCATACATAGATAAGAATGGCCAGACGACGTATCAGATAGAAAGATGTCATGTACCCTAGTCTTCGTCATGGTTCTGGCTGCTTGTTCGTTCAGGCCTGTCCTTGCAATGCTGGTTGGGATCGGTGTCTCCACTTCACAGTCCAAGTGTGAGCCATGAAGACGCCTCGAATAGCTAGAGAATCTCTCGACTTCAGTCAAGGAGAGTGTCAATATCATCAACCGTTTCCCCACATGCTTCAAGCATCGTGCTTGGTCCGTTGTGGATGCGATAGAAGGTCGGTGCTTTTCTGTCGTTAAAGTCCACGAAACCAGAGAAAGGAGACCTGCAACGCCGATTGGTCACTTTGGCTATGCTTTCACTACGGCGTGAGTAGATTCACGGTGGCTTGCCTTTCTTCAGCTTTGCTCGAATGCAAAATGGGAAACCACAAGGAAACTACATTCTGCGCAAGTGTTAAATAGATAGTGCTCGGCGTAACTCGAAAGGATCATGCTGATATGTTATGTCAGAAAAAGAAAAGAAACCAGAGGGCGTGTCGCGAAGAACTGCTGTGCAGACGGTGGGCGGAGCTGTGTTAGGTTTAGCTATCGGTGCAGCCGCTGGGTGGCTCGGAAAACCAACACTCCCAGCCCAGGTGACAACGGTCACAGAGACAGCAACAGCAACAATGACAGCAACCGCAGGGCTACCATCTACAACTGCCGCAGCAACAGTGGCTGGCGGACCGGGAATAGACTACTACTATGATCCCACGCTGAAAGGCACCACGATCAACCTTCTGTTTGCCGATACTCCTGAGGTTACCCAGACCCTTGCACGCGTGACAGAGTTTGAAGATGAGACAGGCATAAAGGTAAACGCGGTCGTCGAACCCGAAAACTCAACCGAGGCAAAAGCCTCTCTTGAATTTACCGGAAAGTCGAGTCAATACGACGTAATCCACGCTTCGGGATTCGGTTCAGTCGCATACAGTTGGCTTCTGTCAAATTTCATAGAGTCCCTTGAACCCTATGTTGCGAAGACCCCGGCAGGATGGAACAAGGAAGATATCTTCGCAAGTGTCTTAGGGAACTGCAGTATGGAAGGAAAGTTGTTCACGCTGCCCCATGTTGCGGTCGACTATCCCTACTTCTATAGAACTGATGTTATTGATACACCTCCGAAGACACTCGACGAGATGATGGCAAATGCAAAGAAGTTTCACAACCCGCCCAGCCTCTATGGTTTTTGTGCGGCTGGCACACCAGACATCTTCTCATTCTTCACGTGGGAGGTGCTCCTATGGGCATACGGCGGTCGCTGGTTCGACGAGAACTTCCATCCTGAACTTAACTCAGATGCAGCGTACAATGCTACGAAGTATATGCTTGACATCGCGAAATATGCTCCCGCTTTCACAACCACAGATGCAGATGGCGCAGCAACCTTCATGGCGCAGGGAAAAATTGCACAACTCACAGACTTCGCAAGCGATTGGACTACAAGCATCATTGCAAAAAGTTCTAAAGTGATTGGCACGGCCGGGTACGCGCCTCATCCTAGCGCTGTGTGCGAACCACATATGCTTGCAGGCATCTCGATGGCGATCAACAGCTTTTCAAAACAGAAAGATGCTGCTTGGTCCTTCATATCTTGGGCCACATCACCCAGAGCACAACAAGAAATGGTGAATGTAGGTATGGGAGGAACCATTAGGCAGAGCGTCGCTACCAGTCCACAGACAAGGAACATCAATCCTTTCGTGGCGGATACGGTGGGGTGGCTAGTTGGGTCTAAGCCGACGGGCAGCGGAGCATTCAAGGTGGCGTGTGCAATCATGCCGCCAATGCCGAGAGTTGGTGACTTCGTAGCGTGTGTTGTCAAGAATCTTGCGGGCGCCATCGGGGGTACGGTAGGCTATAAACAGGCCATGGATACGGCTCAAGAACAAGCCACGAGCCTTATGAAAGAGATAGGTCTATACAAGTAACATGAAAGACCGTAACCGTATGACCGGGCAGTTCCTCCTCCTTCCCGCTACTTTTTATTTGACTGCAATGACCATTTTCCCGCTCGTCTATATGGTTTATCTTAGCTTCGTAGACTGGAATCTGACGGAAGCAAAGATAACGTTCGTTGGTTTGCAGAACTATGTCCAAATACTTACGCCTGGAAGTTTCTTCTACTATTCTGCCGAACTGACATTGCTGTATGGAGCAGGAGTCACCACCGTTGAGTTGTTCTTTGGCTTAGGTGTCGCCCTACTCTTGAATAGGGAGGGGAAGCTAGCTGCGTTCACTACTCAATTGACCATCCTGCCTCTTATGATGACACCCATCTTAATCGATATGGTGTGGAAATACATCTATAATCCCCTGCTCGGGCCATTCACATATTATGCATCTCTGCTTGGAATTATGGAGCCCAACTTTCTCGACGCCGCGCCGAACGTGTTCTACTCATTGATGATTGTTGACGTATGGCAGTGGGCTCCCTTTATGATGCTGATCTTATTGGCTGGGCTCCTCTCCGTTCCCCGAGAGCAGCTAGAGGCCGCCATCGTCGATGGCGCAGACACATGGACCCGGTTCAGACACATTATCCTCCCTTGGCTAGGGCCGGTTATACTCGTAGCAGTGCTCTTTAGACTGATCGACTCCTTCAAGGTTTTCAACAAGATCTACATACTGACGGCAGGGGGACCAGGCAGGCTGACTGAAACGTTAAGCTATAATATATTCTATTACAGCATAGGATTTACTCAAGATATAGGTTACGGGGCGACGGCTTCAGTGCTGTATATGCTCATTGTGATGGCCATATGCATGTCTCTCATCGTAGTGGTTTTCCGCAGAGTATCAGGGACCGGCGAAACCCGCTGAAAGCTACTATTCGTGAATCGATCATAAACTTCGGCCTAATCTTGGTCGCGGCGTGGATATTGTTTCCAATATTCTGGATGTTTATCTCCTCATTTAAGGACAACGTTTCGATATTTGATTTCCCCCCCACGGTGTTGTTTAGACCATCCTTCGAGTCCTATGGCCTCAAAGTATTGTCAGACTGGAGTCGCTATTTCATGAACAGCACGGTCCTTTCACTGGGCAGCACGCTGCTAGCCCTAGTCGTAGGCATACCCTCTGCATATGCTCTGGCACGATTCCCCGTTCCGCGGAAGGACTTCAATGCTATGACGATACTCAGTATCAGAATATTGCCACCCATAGTGACTCTCATACCGTTCTTCCTCATGTTCCTCTTTTTAGGACTAAGCGACAACTATCTAAGTCTGATTTTGGCATATGCGATGTTTGACCTTCCCTATGTGATCTGGATTATCCGAGGATTCGTCGAGGGTATTCCTAAAGAGGCGGAGGAGGCTGCGCAGGTAGATGGGTGTAGTGTTATCCAAGTCCTCACAAGAGTCGTCTTACCTATGTGCAAGCCCGGGCTGGCCGTAACGGCAGTATTCTGCTTCATACAGTCTTGGAATGACTTTCCCCTGGCATTTGCGTTAACGGGCATGCATACAAGGACAGTCCCCGTCGCTCTGGCCTCACTTATCGGTGTACGAATCGTTCTCTGGAATCAAATATTCGCCATAGGGGTTTTGAACATCATCCCTGCGATTATACTGGCGATGCTGGTGAGAAGATACTGGGTTAGAGGACTCACGCTGGGTATGGTTAAATGACTGGTTCTTGATGAGTTCTCTATCCGGCTGACCTGTTTCTCTCTTGCGTTATGGGCTTGCGGCTAGTCCTGTGAAGAGATTGTATAGCGAGGGTTTGGTCATAATCTCATTGACCATGTTTCGCATCGTTTTGGCTGAGACATATTCTCCGAAGGTTCGCTTCAATGACGAGAATGTGGACTCAACCATCCAGCGTTGGCCGTAGCTATGTTCATATTTCCAACCCCACCGCAAACTTGGCTTCAGTCGTGCAACACAGCAGCTCCACGCAAAACCTAATAATCGAATAGCGACTACAACGGGCCGCTAGTGAGCAGTACGCCATCACAATCAAACCCGCTTTCTCCTTGCAAAGTGACGCCTGAACTTCTGTTGGTGATGTACCGCGAGATGCTGACAATCCGAGCATTTGACGAAGCATGTTACGAGCAGTTCAGGTCTGATCCTTCTATGCGATACGCTGGTATTCATGCCTACATCGGGCAAGAGGCAACGGCGGTCGGCGTCTGTTCGGCCCTTCGAAAGGGAGACAAGATCACCAGCACCCACCGCGGTCACGGCCATCTTATCGCGATGGGCGCTGAACCCAGGCTTATGATGGCAGAGATCCAGGGCAAGAGTACTGGGTACAACAAGGGGAAAGGCGGCTCGATGCATATCGCCTCCTTTGACTTGGGGATTCTGGGCGCAAATGGAGTCGTGGGAGCTGGCATTCCGATCGCCACAGGAGTGGCGTTCGCGATGAAGCACAAGCAGCTTCATCAGGTTTGTGTCTGTTTCTTCGGAGATTCCGCCGCGAACGAAGGGGTTTTCAATGAAGGTCTGAACCTCGCTTCGATCTGGAAACTGCCTGTTGTCTTTATCTGCGAAAACAATCAGTATGCGGTTCATACGCCTGTGACAGAGTCAACCTCGGTCGCTGACATATCTGTTAGAGCAACCGGGTACAGCATGCCAGGCGTGACCGTGGATGGAAATGATGTCCTGAAAGTCTATGAGGCCGCATATTCAGCTGTCGAACGGGCCCGAGGAGGAGCAGGCCCGACTCTGATTGAATGCAAGACCTATCGGATCATGCCGCATCTGGGAGACATGCCAGACTACCGCCCCCCCGAGGAGAAGGAAGCCTGGAAGGCGAAAGATCCCATCAAGAGATTTGAAGAATTCCTAACGAAATCGGGTCTCCTAGACCAAGGAAAGAAAACAGCGATTACAAGAGAGGTTGCGGACACAATACAGGCTGCCGTAAGATTCGCAAGAGAAAGCCAGTGGCCTGATCCCAAAGAAGCTTACCAAGACGTGTACACATGAGGAGGCATGAGAACATGTCAACACGAGAAATCACGTTTGGCCGTGCTATCGGTGAGGCGATCCAGGAGGAGATGGCTAGAGACGAGAACGTAATCGTAATCGGCGAAGACTGCTGGAGAGCGCTAGGAGAAGATCCGAAACCGCGTCCGCGGGTCTTCAACACTCCCGTATCTGAAGCTGGCTTCACGGGCCTTGCTACCGGCGCGGCAATGATGGGGCTGAGACCCGTCGTGTACTTCTCGTTTGGTTTTTTCATGTTCTCAGGCTTCGATCAGGTTGTGAATCAGATTCCCAAGCTTCGCTACCTAAGCGGAGGCCAAGCGAAGCTTCCGATGGTATTGTACACGTCCAATATCACAGGAACGCGGTTTGCAGCGCAGCACGCATGGAGTCTGCACCCCATGTTCGCCAATATTCCGGGTTTCAAGATTGCATTGCCTTCTACTCCGTATGATGCAAAGGGGCTGATGAAGACGGCGATTAGGATCGACGATCCAGTGCTGTTCCTCTCTCACCTGCTCTTGGAGGGAACAAGGGGAGTGGTCCCCGAAGCAGAGTATACCATTGACTTTGGCAAAGCTGACATCAAGAGGCCAGGGAAGGATGTCACTGTGGTCGCGATTTCATCCATGGTTGACAGGGCAATGAGAGCAGCAAGAAGACTCGAACGTCAGGGAATAGATACCGAGGTTCTTGATCCTCGCACCGTGGTGCCTTTGGATAAGGAGGCGATCTTCAGATCGGTCGAGAAGACAGGTCACCTAGTGATCGTCGACGACGCGCACAAGACATGTAGTTTTGCCTCCGAGATCTCGGCGACTGTTGCCGAAGAGAAGTTCGACTGCCTCAAAGCGCCTGTGAGAAGAGTGGCCGTAGCTGACGTCCCTATCCCGTTCAGCCCGGTTCTGGAGGACGAGGTCGTTCCCACCGAAAGGAAGATAATTGATGCGGTTAAGTCGGTTCTCAACCGTTGACGACGCAGCTTCACCGACGTAGCGCGCCGTTCATCCCAGGGTACAATGTGTCGGTTTCTTCATCTTCGGATTTTCCATTGCCCTCATAGATTCCTCTCTCTCGGCGAAGTTCACGAACTTGATTGGAGTCACTTTTCTGAGTTCGATTCTTCGATTACCGTTATCATGAATCGCCTGGATCAACTCTTCCGTCTCGCTAGGATGCTACCCACAGCGAGAGTACAGTCCTCTCGAATCCCATCCAGTCAACCGTCAGTCTTTGGAGCGAGCCCCAGGGGAGGTTTACGATCGGTTCCGACCCATCGCAAAACATCGGATTTCGTCGTAGAGTGATCTGTCAAACTCGAAACTCTACCTTTTAAGGATGTAAATCATAGTCCGAAACTCTCTCACGCCTTTAAGCAAATATTCAGTTCGGTACGTTGACGCGTCGTGAACTGTTCCTGTCTGAACCTCTGTCAGCTTTCAATCACGCTTCTTCCTGGCTCATTTGCATACGCTACTCAGTTGGATACTATTGTCATCTGACGCTATTGGTTTCAAGTGGGTGTCTCCTCGACCTTTGAATCTGTGAGGGGTCGCAGCTTGCCCGAACAAATGTACACGTTCCCCTCGGTCAGATCCTCAAACCCGGCCACGAGGCGTAGAGTAGTCGTTTTTCCACATCCAGATGGCCCTAGAAGTGTCAGGAATTCCTTGTCCGCGATTTCGAGACTTACACCATAAACGGCCTTCACGTTACCAAAGGTCGATGTCACCTTGGCCAATGGGTATTAAGACCTCAGTCCGCCTAGCATCTTTCGAAGAAGATAATGGCTTTTCGCGTCACGCGTCGCTTGAGCCCAACTCGGCCAAATGCCGAAAGACTTTTTGAGGGAGCGCCTGTATCTCCAGCCTGGATCGAAATGAGCTTAGAGAATGA
>Ga0187886_1003524_pt1 | contig 11676 bp, 11 predicted proteins | sample June2016WEW_20_1_FD_133001 | JGI IMG/M metagenome (GOLD analysis project Ga0187886, IMG submission 133001) | Peatland microbial communities from SPRUCE experiment site at the Marcell Experimental Forest, Minnesota, USA - June2016WEW_20_150 | ecosystem: Environmental > Terrestrial > Soil >...
AACACGTGCTTCCAGAGAACCCAGGGACCAACTGGCCTAGTATCAGCCCCGAAGATGCCGAGGCGAACTTCCGGAAGCTCGGAAATTTGGCGCTTCTGGCTTCTAAGAAGAATTTGGACATTGGAAATGAGCCCTTCAGTGCCAAGAAAGCCATCTACAAAGCATCGGCGTTTAAACTAACAAAGGCGATTGCTAGAAAGGCGGATTGGGGCCTTGCCGAAATAGCGGATAGACAGCGAACCTTGACAGGGCTCGCACTAAACACATGGCCATCTCAGTGACTCGGCTATGTTTCGACGTCCACATAACAAATCGTTGCAGTTGTCCCCTAAAGTGCAACGTGAAACAGTGGTTTGAGTTCCCCTAGACGGTCGGTACGTGGCTTCGGGCGGCGGGGCAACTGAACTCTATGTTATGTTCATCAAGGTCGGCGGTGGTGCTATTTCTATTGACAAGAGGCAATTACTCTGATACAAGATATGCAGAAAAGAAATAAGTGATTCGCAGTGCAAGATAGTGAGATCGCTGCAATGGAGGGGTTCCATGCCCGACGTAGTAGCAAGCATTTCAAAGGAAATTGGAAAGGTTAGGTTAGATTCAAGGCTTGTGGACGCCGCCAAGCTCCTTGAATCGTTGGTTCCAACCGAAGACTATGTAGGGGAAGTCTACTCTCTAGGTTATGAAGAAGCTCTTGTTCAAATTCATGATTTTCACCGACGGAAGGTCGGCGGAATACCTGCCTTGTCTTTCCTGATAGCAACTAGGATCTCCCTAGAAGAGCAAATCGACATACGTGAAGAAGACGCTTCAGCAATTCTTCTTAGGGTACTGGATAAGGCCGATCTTCCTAATGCTCAGGAGGCACTCAGGGTACGAGTAGAAACCGCCCAGAGAGTAAGCGGAGAAGTTACGAAGACTTGGGATGATCGCGAAATAATGGATCCAACAACTCATCATTTATTGAGCTATGCCGGAATTCGTTGCCGTGTTCTAGGCACTTTTTACGCCGCAAATATTGGAAGTGACGCCAATCCGGAATATCGGATATCCTTTGGGTCAGACTTAAGCAACTACTACCCGAATCGAGGATTGAAAGTCTTCAGGCCAAGCGGTGACATACTTCAGAGAATTGTGAACTATCGCGATCCCCGTACCCATGCAGATTCTGGTAGCCTTCTGGTTCCTGTCGGGCAGGTGCGCTATGCATCAACCAACAGGGCATTCCAACGTATAGATGGGGTTCGTGTCGCTATTACTCCTATTGACCTGTTAGGGCAAAAGACGGCTCTTTTCGGAATGACACGAACAGGAAAATCAAACACCACGAAGATAATCCTGAAGTCGATTTTCGAATTGCGTTGGGCTGAGACCTCAATGAGAATTGGCCAAATTGTATTTGATCCGAACGGTGAATACGCGAACGAAAACACCCAGGACGCCGCACGAAATCAAAATCCCGCAGCCATAAAAAACGTTTGGGCCTGTGGCCCTATATCTCAACAGGCCGCTCTTAGGGATGATGTCATTACGTATGGGATTACTCCACACCCGAATGATCCAAATCGCCGACTCATGCTTCTGAATTTTTTTACCGATGAGAATCTTCAAATTGGAAAGCAGATCATTGACAGTGCATTGTCCGGAGATTCTGTCAAGTTCATATCAAATTTCCGTGATGTAATTTTCGACTCACCTGATCCTGCTGATCGCTCTGCAGTCATCAGGCACCAGCGCAGGGTCCTTTTTTATCGCGCCCTTCTCTCCAAGGCAGGCTTCATCGCTCCCACAGCACTACACCCAATCACAAGGGGCCTATTCAATCAGCAGTTGCTCGCTTCTTTGAACCAACCAATTGGCAAAGAGCCCACACAGTACGCTTTGTGTGCAACAATATTGTCAAAAGTGAATGCTTCGTGGTCTGAGATAGTTGAAGCGGCTGGAATTCTAAGAGATTTCATAGCTGATGGTCAATCTGGATATGTTCAATTCAACCAGGCTTACGTACAAAGTCATACTTCAGGCTCCTGGGCAGATGACGATTTGAAGAAGATTCTCGAAATGTTCGCGTACCCAAATGGGTCAAGGATGATCGGGCGGGTCCGCGACCAGCACACTAATGCGACCCACGTCGACTATGCTGAAGATATCTATGATAATCTTATTCAGGGAAAGCTGGTAATTGTTGATCAATCCAGTGGCAATCCGGATCTGAATAAGGCAGCAGCGGACAGGGTCATGTGGCGCATTTTTGAACTCAACCAGGAAAGATTTCGTCGCGGCGAGTTACCCCCTGAGATCCTTGTTTTCGTTGAGGAGGCCCACAATATCCTGCCCGCAGCAACAGAAATGGACAATTCTGATGTCTGGGTTAGAGCCGCTAAAGAAGGTGCGAAATATCATATTGGATTGGTATACGCTACCCAGGAGGTTAGCTCGATTCAGAGGAGTATACTTAGAAACACTGCAAACTGGTTCATAGGCCACCTCAACAATACAGACGAGACGAAGGAGCTTCGTAAATTTTATGATTTCGCAGATTTCGAAGGAAGTATCTTAAGGGCGCAGGACAAAGGATTTCTTCGCGTCAAGACACTTTCAAATCCATTCGTAGTTCCTGTTCAGGTTGACCTTTTTGCAATTACGACTGGGCGCAAAGGTGAACGTTGATGCCTTACGACGGCGAGTACGCCTCTTATCGTCCACTTCAACGAATCGTTGAGGCTGAGCGCGTACGGTCCCTGCTTGGGCGCGCTCGAACTCTCAATACGAGTTCAATTCCAATCGAAATACATATAAAGGCGGCGCCGCAGAACTCAAGCGTCCTGCCTGATCTTATTGTAGCCATTGATGGTAGCACCGCCGAGGTAGATGTAAAGACGGGCTATCCAGGCGCCAAAGTGGGATACTGTACGGTCGCGAGTGTATTGCTGAACCTTAGGCAGATTGAACAACTGGATGAAACAAGGCCCGTGGACCCAGTTGAATTTCGAAGAACTGAAGAAACTGCCACGGTTGACGCCGCTTTGCCTGGAGCAAATGTAGTGATTAGAACTCATAGTTCAGCAAGAGACTCTTTCCGTGAGGCGATGTATGAGATATTTCATGATGAAATCATCGATGAAGAGGACGGGACTAGGTTGCTCGATACCTACGAGGACTTGCTCGCATTAAAGCCGAAAGACCGTCCTTTAAATTGTCCATATGAGATCGAGGGTTGCGAGTTGCATTTTAACCCGGGAAAGGGCATCTCTTCCTGCATATGTTCCCAAAAGCGTGCAATCTACTCTACAGATGCACTGCGGATTCATGAAAGATTTCATGAATCCGGCATGAATGGCGAGGCTTATGGCGAAATGATGCAGGTGTGGGAACGATTGATTCTCATTCATCTGTTGAAATGTTTCGAGCGTCGAGGTTGGATTGATCAATTCAATCGGGTTGCATTTATTATTGATGGCCCACTTGCAGTCTTTGGTCACCCTGCGTGGCTTAGCGCTGCAATAAAAACTGAACTCAAGCGCCTCAACAAGACGGTGCGGAGCCAAACCGGGAAAGATATAATAATACTTGGCATTGAAAAAACCGGAATATTTGTCACTCATTTCGATGAAATAGATGTTACAGAGACCAACGCTTCCAGACTCCCGCCACGTTCGTTTGTCCTGCCAATAGATAGTTATATTAAGGAGCGAATTATTTTCAGTACAAGCGACAAAAGATATGGAGCAGACACGTATTTCGGTCGGAAGCTTTTCTACAAGACTTCAAGCGGTTCACGTATAGTGGCTGATATACCATTTCTTACTGATGAGCAAGATTCGCTAGATACTGACGACGTGACGGCTTATCCTCAATTCTCTACAATATGCAGCTTGCTTGACAAACTTGTTTCTTCACGCTATCCAAATGCGCTATCTCCTATAATTTCAGCGCACGCTCAAGCAGCAATTCCTCTTCAACTCGGAGCAAAAGTATTACAGCAACTTGCCCGTGCTCTAATGCGTAAGGATTGAGTGTTTGAGGCTAAGAAGGACTTTCCAAACTGCCTACGATCGATGGTCTGGATTGGGACCATACTATGCCATGTTTCCTGTGGCTTTCGCAGATAGCGTCGTTGAACGATTCACAAAGCCAGGCGACCTGGTACTAGATCCTTTCGCTGGGAGGGGAACTGCGATCTTTAGCGCTGCAGTTCGCGGAAGGTCCGGCATTGGCATTGAGCTCAATCCCGTAGGCTGGGTCTACGGCAAGACGAAGCTTAGCCCAGCGTCGTATGAGCTGGTAGCCAAAAGATTGCAAGAAATAGATGTCCTTAGCGCATCATATGGAATCACTGCTAAAAATCTACCTGAGTTCTTCGAACATTGTTATTGTCTTGAGATTAGAAAGTTCCTTCTGGCCGCTCGAGAGAACCTTGATTGGAGAAAATGCAGAGTGGATAGAACGTGCATGGCTATACTCATGGTTTACCTCCACGGGAAGCGGGAGGCCTCTCTGTCTAATCAAATGATGCAGACCAAGTCCATGTCGCCTGATTACGCCATAGCGTGGTGGAAAGGCAAGAACCTGAAACCTCCAGAGTTTGAACCAATTGACTTTCTGTCAAAAAGGCTGGAATGGAGGTATGCAAAGGGCGTTCCCTCCATCAAGGGTAGTGACATTTATCTAGACGATAGCGTAAAGCGACTTCCTAAGATATACAAACACATCGAGAGATCACAAGACAAACGCATATCACTTGTCCTTACATCACCGCCCTACTACAATATTACAAACTACCACTATGATCAGTGGTTGCGTCTTTGGTTGTTGGGTGGAGATTCACATCCAAGAAATATGCATGAATCATATCGCGGCAAGTTCTCAAATCGCGAGAAGTATCGAATCCTGCTAAAGGAGGTCTTCTCGCAGACTGCGAAAATGATGAACGAAGAGGGAGTGATTTATGTCCGTACTGACAATCGAACTTTTACCTACGAAACCACGGTGAACGTTCTTTCAGAAATATTTCCGCAAAAAAAGATTCACAAGTTTTTAAGGCCTGTAAGCGGTCGTACGCAGACGGATCTATTTAACAAAGCAAATGATCAACTCGGGGAAGTGGATCTTGTCTTAATTTCCGCATGATTATTTCGAATTGAATGAACATAACAAATCGTTGGAGTTGACCGCCGGCAGGCCAAGTAGTAGGGTCCAGATAGATACGTCGAACTGTGAATGTATGGCTTCGCTCGGGGCGGCAACTCACTCTTCCGTTATGACTCCTTAGTGGGAAGCAAATTTGCAAAGGCATATCTGAATGCTCGAAGATCACAATTGCGAAAGATCAGACAAGATGATATTATTCGGGCAACTAACACCGTCGCAGGAGGACGCCATGCATTCGGAAGTCAAATCTATGAATCTGGGCGGAGTCAATTGCTATTTGGCAAAGTGCGCCGATGGATATATTTTGATGGACACGGGCTTTCCAACAAAACGAGACGCTTTGGTACGAGAACTTGACAAAGCCAGCTGCAAGCCAGGCAGCCTCAAGCTGGTGCTGATTACGCACGGGGACATCGACCATGCGGGAAACGGCGCTTTTTTGCGAGAGAAATATCGGGCCAAAATTGGAATGGATGCCAATGATGCAGACATCGTCGAACTAGGGGATATGAGTCGCAATCGTAAGACCAAACCAGATAAGATGTCGCTGCTGTTCAGACTAATTAGCCTTGTCGTCGGATTCGTCTCAAGGGGAGGACAATTCGATAGATTCAAGCCCGATATCCAATTCGAGGACGGTTTTCATCTGTCCGCGTATGGGTTGAACGCAAACGTTGTACATATCCCTGGCCATTCAAAGGGATCAATTGGAGTACTAACAGCAGACGGAAACCTGTATTCTGGGGATTTCTTATACAACTTGCCAGGATTCAACTATATCGATGACTTAGAGACCCATAATCAAAGTATGGATACACTAAGAAAGTTGAATGTTAAAATGATCTACCCTGGTCACGGTAAGCCAATCTCTGGAAGCAAACTCTTTTTGTAGTTGGAATCTATGGCGGATCGGAACTGACAGACTGGCGTTGCAGGGCGCAGATCTGCGGTGCGTCTCAACTGGGCTTTATCAGAAACCACTCCAAGAATAGACGAAACAACCATAAACCTGATGCGGCCTCATCGGCTCGGTTGCTGAGAAAGGAAGAGTATGTTATGATGTGTCCTTGGTGAGAAGGAGTACAAAATGGCGAAAAGCAAGACAGTAACTGTTCCTGACATGATTGAGGCAAGCACTGACACACCAGCAGCCGCATTGGCCATTCTGAGAAAACACCTGAAGTCAGGGATCGGCGAACGGTACGAATCAAGAACCAACTACTTGAAAGTCATCCTGGATCGAAACTCGAAGAATGTGGAGATCATGACTCAGGCAAAGGAGACTCAATGGCGAGTGGTGAACTATGCAATCCTGCTTCTCATTGCCGTTACCGGAGCAGTTCAATTGATACGGGCTTTGTTGCCGGGAGATATCTATAAGGCAGTCGTTGGTGCATCTGCCGCAGTTTGCATTGCTTTGATTTACTACGCGGCGAGAAAGCTGATGGGCAAGATAAGTGATGATCTGGCTTTCTATCGCGAACACAGTAGAATCAATGAGGAAATGCTGAATATTACCGTAGGGATTCAGACTCTGGCGAATAAGGTTGTCTCATCCAGAAGAGAGGCCCTGACCAGCAAACATGATTTCTCATTTAGTTCTGAAGAAAATAGATTGATCTTCACAAAATGGGTAAATCGCATCACTACAGGATCAGCAGTCGTGGCCTTGATAGTCTGCGAGCTTCTAGTATGGACTGCGACCAAGGCTTGACCCCTGAAGGATGCTTTACTCCTGAATAGCGTGTTGCTTTAAGACTACCGTGGCCAAGATCCGTCAATGCTCGGCAGCCCTATGCCAAACAAAGGGAGTAGCTCAACACGCGATAGCTTACTCGCATCGATGTAGGGCATAGCTTCCGCAATGGTACTCTTCACAGAATCATCTTGCAGGGACATATCATGTGCATTCTTACTCGTCCAGATCTCCGTGATCCACAAGAAATCTTTGTCATTGAGATCTTCGAAGACAACGTAGAGTAGACAGCCTTCGAGCCTCGCTACGCTCTCCGAGGCTTTTCTCATGATGGAGGCCAAGTATTCGCGTTTACCAGCAATTGCGGCAAGCTTTCCCAAAAGTCCATATCTCTGCATGAGTCAATGTTACATTGCACATTGCCTGCAGACAAGACACATGATTCATAGCAATCAGGAAACCTCATCGCCTGTGGGCTGTTATAAATGTTCCTTCATGCCCAAAACTGTGCGCTTGATGGTCGATCTTGCAGAAACCTACTCCGCGAAGCTTCTCTACGATTTGCAGGACCTCGGACCGTTTCGAGCCAAATTCCATTGAGTTCAGGCACATAAGGAATTGACCACCCTGCCGAAGGACGCGAAAGGTTTCCACCAGGCCTTTTTGACGGTCCTCCCAATGGTGGAAGCTATGAATCTCAAATACAACGGAGAACTCGCCGTCGTGGTACGGGAGGCTGATTGCAGAACCTTGCTTCAGTTCTACGCGACCAGCTCGAATCATAGCGCGATTACGGCGAGCTGCCTGTCGAACCATCTCAGCAGATGGGTCAATGCCAGCTACGAAGCCCGCTTGTTGGGCGGCAAGCTTTACTGCTGTGCCGGGTCCAAATCCGATCTCCAGCACGTGGTCTGTGTCTTTGAGCTGAAGCCTTTCGATAGCGGCCTTATGGAGCGACTTGTGCTCAAAAGCCATCAAGTGTCCGACAACGGATCCAAGAGGACCGTTGGGACGTCCAAACTGGCGATCGATTGCTTCCATGGCGTTTTCTCCCATTGTCTACACGAGGAAAGACGAATCGGGCCACTTGATTATTGCATAAATGTTGAACGAAAATAGAATTGGAGGTCGTGCAAGAGAAGCGGACTCGGACTACAGATGATCAACATAAGCTCAGAGATCTGTGAAGAACTTTTTCGAAAACTGCCGTCGACATACAGGCTGCTTCGCGCCTCAAACCTGAGTGTTCATCCGGCAGTCTACCTCGTAGTGCTCACGGGATCTCGCGGACTTAAAGGCGGGTATCGCGCAGACTCAGATGTAGACCTCTCTTTGCTCGTTGATTCGGATTTCATCTCGCGTTCTCTTGACAGAGAAGGTTTGTTAAGAGAAGTCAACGAAGTGACACTTCGCAGCTGGAAATCTGATGTCGAACTCGACACCGCGGCGGTTTTTGACAAATCGAATTGCGGGCTCAAATGCTTCAAGCAGAATGCCTTCTTGGAAGGAATATGCATTCGTGCCCGACCCGATTGTGCAGGCTTGTACAAGACCCAGAAGGGCTTTAATGGATATGTACCTGACATTGGTCTTGAAATGAGAAATGTCTATCCAATGATTCCAATCTGGAGTCGCCTTTCAAAGTCTCAGGAAGTATTGTAGATTTGGTACCGGAGAGGAGAATGGAAAAGGCGAACTATCAGAATGAGCTTGAATTCGAGGTGAGAGACTACGAATGCGATCTGCAGGGTGTCGTCAACAATGCAAACTTTCAGCATTACCTCGAACATGCTCGCCACAAATGGCTGGAGTCCATAGGCTTGGATTTTGCTGCCCTGCACAATGAAGGAATTGATTTGATAGTGGTCCGGATTGAAATCGACTATAAGTTCCCGCTCCACAGCCGCGACCGTTTTGTGGTGCGTTCCAATATCCTGAGAGAAGGACGACTCAGGATTATCTGCAATCAAGACATATATAGACTGCCCGATGAGAGGCTGATTGCTCAAGCAAAGGTAATTGTTACCGGACTGCAGAATGGAAGACCGGCCGTCCCGCAGGAGATTGCTGAAAAAATAGACAAAGTTCTCAACACCAACAGAAGCTGATCCCCGCTGAACACGAAACGCTTACGGGTGTGAAAAATTCAAGCCAAGCATGCCCCTCCAGATGAAGAGCGTCAGGGTGGACGTTGCGAAGGAATGGCCAAATCAGCTACCTTCAAGCCCAAGTAAGGAGGTGGTATGCATGCAGGGTTGGCCAGTGTAGTCGGCTACCGAGCGGCCATCGCCGTCTCGGCGGAAACCATTCTTTTCGCCGTCTCTCTCATCATAGGATTGTCTGTCCGATCCAGCGTGGGTCCGATCGCCGGATATATCATTTGTATATTCCTCGCAGCGAGCGTGATCGTGCTGATGGCCGCCGCGTACTTGCGGGTCCCAGAAGAGCACCGCATCCTCGGATTGCTTGCTCTGTTGGCAGCAATTGTCTATGCCCCCTTCTGCATGGGCAATTACTTCATCCAAATTGCCGTTGTAGTACGCAACCCTCTCAACCTGCCGCCAGATGTGCTCAGACTCGTGACATTCGTTCCCGGCTCCCCCATGTTCGCGCTCGACATGCTCGGCTATGCATTCCTATGCCTTTCCACGGTGGCCGTTGCATTCACAATTCTTGATCCACGGGACAAGCCGCTGCGCATCTTCTGCATCGTCCATGGAGCCCTTGTGCTTCCCACGCTCGCCGCTCCGGTTTTAAGCGGATTCTTCATCTCGACAAGCGGGCAGGCGAACGACGTCGGTAGCTGGGTCCTGCTCTTTTGGTGCGCACTATTCACTCCCATTCCGCTGCTTTTCGCATCGATGTTTCGCCGCGAAAGGGAATCTCAGTAAGAGGATGTGTACCTTCAATGCAAAAGGTCTTGCACCGATCCGGTATTACATCAGGCAGGCGGTCAAATTTGATACGCAGTGATCGAGTCCAATCAGCCTCTTTGACCGGCTGCTTTCAAAAGCGGTAGGATATCGTAGAGACCACACCATGCCACCCTTCTCTTCACTTCTTGTGTTCCTTCTGGCTGCGCTCGTGCTTCTCTTGATCCCCGGGCCGGCGGTTCTCTACATCGTGACTCGCAGTGTCGCCCAAGGGCGAAAAGCCGGCATGGCCTCGGTCTTGGGGATCGAGCTTGCAACCCTCTGCCATTCCATGGCAGCAGCATTTGGGCTTTCCGCAATACTCCTGGCATCCGCCCTGGCGTTCAATGTTGTCAGGTATCTCGGCGCAGCCTATCTCGTCTACCTGGGGATCAGGACAATTCTCTCTCGGGCACCTTCCCACGCGAGTGACAATTCCCCGACACCGAGTCTTTCACAGATGTTCAGGAAGGGGTTCCTGATGAACCTGTTGAACCCCAAGACCGCATTGTTCTTCTATGCATTTCTTCCACAGTTTGTCGATCCTGCGCGCGGATCGTCTGTCCTGCAGATCCTGTTGCTGGGCGCGATGTTTGTCGTCCTGGCCACCATTACTGACAGCACGTATGCACTCATCTCCTCCGCTGCAGGCCGACTGCTCACTCAAAGGCCAGGATTCCAGCGAATCCAGAAGTACGTCACTGGGTTTATCTATATCTCACTTGGAGTAGCTGCTGCCCTGTCAGGCTCAGGACGCCAGGATGCAACGCCAGGAGGTTGACACCTCGGGCGGCCTTCACTACATTTGACTCAGAAGTAGACAATTTGTCGGGGCGCTCGGTAGCGACCGGGCTGAGATGGCGGCTGTTAGCCGCCGACCCGTTGAACCTGATCTGGATAATGCCAGCGCAGGGACGGTACAAAGGCACACAGAGCCGCCCCGCATGGGGCGGTTTTTTTTTGAAGAGGAACGCATGACGCAGATTATTCCGCGGTTCCACACTCCTCCCGAATGGGGGATCGAGCCGGTCCCCCGGGGACAGCGGGTGCTCGGCTTCTTGGACTTCATGGTTCTCTGGGGTGACCTGGGCATCGGCCTGCTCGTCATGCTGACCGGCACCTTCCTCGTGCCGGGGCTCGGCCTGGGAAGCGCCCTTCTGGCGATCCTGATCGGAAGCGCGGCGGGATGTCTCCTCCTGGCGCTCATCGGGGCGGTGGGCAGCTCGACGGGCGCGCCGACCATGGTGCTCCTGCGGCCCGTGCTCGGCGTGCGCGGGTCGTACGCCCCGACGGTCCTGAACGTCCTTCAGCTCATCGGGTGGACGATCTTCGAGTTCGTCGTGATGGGAGTGGCTGCTTCCGTCATCGCCCGAACCGTCTTCGGGACCGGCAGCTACGCTGTCTGGACAGCGGTGTTTGCCGTCATCGTGATCATCATGGGAGTGGGCGGTCCGATCGGCGTCGTGCGCCAGTGGCTGGAGAAGTTTGCCGTCTGGATCGCGCTGGCGACCGGAGTCTGGCTTACCATCCACGCATTCTCCACCATGGATGTGGCCGCGCTCCTCCGACAGCCCGGAGACGGGTCGCTGCCCTTCGGCTCCGGGGTCGACCTCGCCGTCGCGCTTCCCATCTCGTGGCTTCCGCTGGTGGCCGACTACAACCGCTTCTCCCGCTCCATCCGACAGGGGTTCTGGGGCACCATGCTCGGCTTCTTCATCACCAACGCCTGGTTCCTCTCGCTGGGCGCCCTCCTGCTGCTGGGATCCAAGGTGGCTCAGGAGCCGAAGGACTTCGCCTCCGCCATCGCCCTTTCCGCCGGCTGGATCGCCCTCCTCATACTCCTTGCCGACGAGACGCACAACGCGTGGGCCGACCTCTACTCCTCCGCCGTCTCGCTGCAGAACCTCTTCCCGAAGGGAA
>Ga0187886_1003525_pt1 | contig 11674 bp, 9 predicted proteins | sample June2016WEW_20_1_FD_133001 | JGI IMG/M metagenome (GOLD analysis project Ga0187886, IMG submission 133001) | Peatland microbial communities from SPRUCE experiment site at the Marcell Experimental Forest, Minnesota, USA - June2016WEW_20_150 | ecosystem: Environmental > Terrestrial > Soil >...
ACCGTGCCGGTGAGATCCTTGAATCGTCCATGCACGGTGTTGATCACCAGATGGGCAATGGAGAATCCGACCGTCGTGTGGGCGGGGTCAACCTGATAAGTGTCCGCCGCAATAGAAGGACCCACGGATAGAATCATTCCCAACGCGATGATTGCCTGTCTGATAAGTTTCATTGCCAGCCTCCTGTGTTGGTTGTGTTCCCAATTCCGTAACAGCTTCGACAATTAGGTGCAAGCGGTCAAGAATGGATGCGATGGGCCGGTTCTGTTTGAGAGATACCTCGCGCAGGCGAAACGGATCTTGCAGAGCTACCACGAGTTAATCGAAGGCACGAGGCACGACGCCCGCGAACTTACCCACGAACGACGATTAGGGTCACATCTTCACATTTCACAATTGCCTCGTCGTGAGACCGAGGAATGCTGCAGGTATTTCACAGGAAATGTAGAATGAGAAGATGTGACCCCGGCTTCTACTCTTGGCCCGAGGCAAACTTCCGGGCGCGGCCGGCTCAGAGGGGCAATCCTCCGCGTAGCTTTTCGTAGACCCGTTTCATTTTCACTGCGGTCAACGCGCCGGGCTTCAGGAATGGCTTGTCGATGGAGAGCTCCCAGCGGTTACCTCGCTGAGTTGTCGCGTACAGGAGCGCCGTCGGCTTGCGAGCCAGTAAACACCTGAGAGAATCGCTCAACAATCGCTTGACTTTCACGGTCGTTCTTGGTTTAAATCCTCCTTCGCGAGGCACCTTGTAGATGTTTGTCTGCGGGGGTTCCTTTTTCGGGTAGCGTAGCAGGACCGTCGGTGAGAAAGATGCGACACGTACGCGACAGATGCTGCCTTCTGTCTCAGAAGGTGCAGCAAGGGAGGTTTTGTGTTTCATCGCCCGCGTGCCGCAAGCTCATCCGTTTCCCCGCAGCCATTTCACCCGTGGTTTTTTGCTGTTCAACTGACTGCCAGATCGGAGGAAACAATTATGAGACGATGTGAAGGCGTAATCTCAATCGTGATGTGGGTTGTTGTTCTCGCCGGATCGGTACTTGCCCAGAGCATACAGATCACTGCGTTTGATCAGAATGGGTCGCTGACGTGGACGAACGGTTCGACCAATGCGGTCTGCACGGTGCAGTGGGCTAGCGCCTTGACCACCAACACGCAGTGGAGCCAAACGTGGGCGAATCTGCTGGATATCATGGCAACGAACGCCACGACGACAGTCAATGTCCCCATGTTCTATCGCGTAAGATGCTGGACGAATGGTCTGCTGGTCCGTCCCATGAGCCCCGGAGCCGTCAGGACCTATGCCGCGTCAAACAGCTTGGGCGAAACGTGGATGTCGCAAGATAAGTTCTTGGGCTATGCGACGCTCCCACTGACGTCGAACGAGTACAGCGTCCTTTATTCAACAGGAGCTTACGAGAATTTCTACATATTTGTCAGATCAACTGATCATCAGATTTACACACTCGTTGATCCCCAAAGTGAAGGTCTGATGTTTCAACTCGCACCGCCCGGCACGACTTGGTCGAATGCTGCCGAGCCTTCGGCCGTCTATAGTGTTGCTTCAACGAACGAAACTGTGACTGTGCCAGCCGGTACGTTCACGGGTTGCCTCAAAATCAGGCGTCTGCACACCGACGTTCCCGGTCCTGACAATAACGAGTGGTATTGGATCAAACCGGGCTTCTGGCTGATCCAACAAATCACTGAACCTGGTGTCGGGGACCTGTATTACCACTTGCAGTCTTGGAGCGATCAATAGCCCGGCGCGACAGCAGTGCCGAGGCGGTTGCTCTCTCGGATTGCGATCAGCTATCGTCAGGGTCAGACCTGTATTCGTGACAAGCCATCGTCGGCTCATCAACTCGTGCGGCAGTTCGCCGTTAAGCCCATCTACATCGCTACGGGAAATCGGCCGGACACACGCGCCTGTGTTTCGGGCGAAACATGGTCAACTTGCGAGCAGGTTGATGGCTGATTGTAACCGGTCCTCGATGCTCGCCAGACGGTCGGGATCGGTAATCTTGCTGCCGAGCTGGTCCTGAACGTAGAACGAGTCGATGGCCGCGCCCTTTTCGGTCGCAATCTTGGCGAAGCTGATGTCCAAACCGAGGTCGCTCATGGTTTTGGTGATTGTGTAGAGCAAGCCGAGACGATCCTCGGTCTGGATTTCAATGATTGTGCGTGTCTTGCTGATGTCGTTATCGAATTCAATGAGCGTGGGGATGCTGACCTCGCGGATTCGGGGCACTTTCCCGCGAGAGGCACGCATCCTGGCCAGGAACTGGGTAAAATCGATCTCCTCCCTGTCGGTTAACGTGCGCTGCAACATCGATTCGGCGGTCTGGATCGTGCGCGGATCGGTGACGGCAGCCAAATGTCTGTCGCACACCTCGAAGGTGTCGAGAACCACGTGGTCGCTGCGGGTGTAGATGTGCGCGCTGAGGATGTTCAGTTCAGCCAGCGATCCGCAGATCCTGGAAAACAATCCCAGCCGGTCCCAGGTACAGATAGAAACCTGCGAGTAACCTTGCGCTGGGAATGGTTGCCACTCGACGACCGGGACAAGCGCGTCCGCGGGCACTTCGACCTCCAACTGGCGCATGAGAAAACGATGGATGAGCAGGAGGTGGCGCGAAATCTCCCTGGCGCCGGTGTTGACGTAGTAGCTGGCGGGCATCAGTTCGAAGTGGGAGTAGATTTCCTCCAGTGCCAGTTGCCCCTTCAGCTTCGCACTGACTTCCGTGTAAAGTTGCTCGATGCGGCGCGAGAGAATATCCTTGGCGCGCTCCTGGCCCGCCAGCAATTGCCTGGTGCGACGATAGAGTTCCCACAGCAACGCTTCTTTCCATTCGGTCCACGCCTTAATGCTCGTGCCTGCCCCGTCGGCAAACGTCAGCAGGAGCAGGCTGTCGAGGTACGCCTCGTTTTTCGTGATGCGCGCCGCGGCTTCGATGGTGGCGTCATCGTCGATGTCGCGGCGCTGGGACAGCATGCTGAGCTTGAGGTGGTTGCGAACGAGGAACAGCAATTGCGCCGTTTCGTCGGCGCTCAAGCGCAGCCGTTGCGCCACTTTGCGGGCCATCTCGTTGCTTGCCTCGGCGTGATGCTCCATATTGGCAGCTTTGCCGGCATCGTGCAGCAGCACGGCGAGATAAAGGACGTGTGAACGCTCCAATTGCTGGAAAATCTTCTTGTAGCTGGCGTGCGGCGGCTCGGTGGCGTCAATGATGCGATCCAGATGCTCAATCACCTGCAACGTGTGTTCGTCCGCCGTGTAGCGATGGTAGAACTCGTGTTGGACCAGACAAGTCAAACGGCCAAACTCGGGAATCAGTTTGCCGAGAAACTCCACTTCGTGCATCAACCGCAGAATGCGGGCGACCTGGCCTTTCCGCTGCAGTATTGCCAAGAACGTGTCCCGCGTCTGCGGCGACAATTGAAACGAGCGATCAAAGAGCCGCAGGTTCTGGCGGATCACGCTGCGCAGTTCGGGACTCAATTCCGCTCCGCGCTGCTGGGCATACAAGAACACACGGAGCAATCGCTGCGGATCTTCCTTAAACACTGTGGGTGTAACGGCTGAGATCAGTCCGTCGCGGAAAACGAAGCCGTCAAGCGTCTCCTCTTTGTGCCTGCGGCGGCCAAACAAGGCAACCAAGCGCGAGATCTTCGGCGGTTTCAGCGCCATGCGCTCCGCCAGCGCATTGGTCAGCAAAAAGATGTTCCGCGAGTGGGTGTAGTAATCGCGCATGAACGCCTCGGTGCGCCGAAGCAAGTCGTGATGTCGGCAGCCAAACTCCGTGGCAATCTGCGGCTGCAACCCAATGCCGATGACGTCGCAGGCGCGATTGGTCATGTAGTGCATGGAATTGCGTACGCGCAAAATGAAATCGTAAGCCAGTTCGAGCTGACGTTGCTCCGACGCCTCGAGGAAGCCTTGTTTGCGCAAGTCCGACAATTTCAGCGTGTCATACTTGAAAAACGCCATCCAGATCAGATTTTGAAAGTCACGCAATCCGCCGCAACCGCTCTTGACATTGGGCTCTTGCAGGTAAATCGTGTCGCCATACTTTTCGTGACGCGCCTTTTGGTCCTCCATTCGGGCGGCGATGTATTCGTCTTCGTGTCCGCGCACGCACTCTTTGACGAGCGCCTTGCGAAAGGTTTCGTAGAGTTGCTTGTCGCCAACCAGCAGCCGGGATTCGATCAGCGAAGTCTTGGATTGCATATCCTTGTTTGCTTGTGTGACCGCGTCGCTGATGGAGCGAGTCGAGTGGCCGACTTTCATATTGATGTCCCACAGCATGTAAAGCACTCGCCGGACAATCGCCTCGATGTACGGATGCTGCTTCGGACCGCGTCGGCTCGTGTTGTGCAGAAACATGATGTCAATGTCCGAATATGGACTCAATTCGCCGCGGCCGTACCCGCCAATCGCTACCAGAGACATCGGCACTGTCTCGGCAGAATGATTCTGGTGGAAATGCTCGGCAGCCGCCTCGAAGATGTGCCGCAGAACGATGTCCATGACCTGGGCGCGTCCCGAAGCGATTTCGCGGCCATCAGCGCCTGCGCGATGCGCCATCCGCAGCCTGTGTTCCTCGACCTTGAGGAACTTCTTGTAGAGATTGAGGATCTCGGAGGGTTTCGCTCCGGACTTCAAAACGAGCCGCTCGGCGGCGTGCCTGCGGACTTTCTCCAAGTAGCGCGGCTGCGTCATGCGGCACACGATACGGGACAATCCTGCGGGCCGCAAGTTGGAAACACCCTGCGCAAGCAATTGGCGGCCAAGCTCGTGCAACGACACAAGAATGTTTCATTCACCAACTTGATTTTGCACTTTTTTGAGTTATTGTCATTGGCATGTTCCGCCCCTGAAGGAGGGGGACAGAAATGACTCAAAGGACACGAAAATCAGATCCTCTGGCTGAAATTGTTCGGTCCCAGCAGTAGGAGATTGGAAAATATAAGTGGATCGAAAGCGAGAAGGTTGGTCAAGACATCGGTTGGGAGCGCGCAGCTCGGGAATGGATGCAGAAGTATTTCCCCGAGTGGAAACGGCATCGATGGGACCGCGCCATCCGAGACGCGTTGCGCCAGCAGATCAGCAATTCTTCAAGCGCCAACGGCCTGAACTAACTCCCGAGGCCCAACCCTTGGTGACCGGTTGAGATTGCGGCCAGGGGAAGAAATGTGTACCCTGCCCGCGTGATCAAGCTTGGAGTCAATATTGACCATGTGGCCACACTGAGGCAGGTGCGCTACAAAACGGCCACGCACCAGGCTTCGCACGAAGCTTCTGGTCCAATTCCCGAACCGGACCCCGTCTGGGCCGCCGTCGAGGTGGAACTGGCGGGCGCGCACGGGATCACCATGCATTTGCGGGAGGATCGTCGGCATATTCAGGAGCGCGACGTGCGGATGGTGCGCCAGATCATTCGCACGCGGTTGAACTTGGAGATGGCTGACGTGCCGGAGATCGTCGCGGTTGCCGAAGAAGTCCGGCCTGATGAAGTCTGTATCGTGCCGGAGAACCGGCAGGAGGTGACGACTGAGGGAGGCCTCAATGTTGCGCGTGCCCCCAAATCATTGTCGCGCACCATCGCTCGATTGAAAAAAGCGGGGATCGCAGTCAGCCTTTTCGTCGACCCCGATCCGAAGCAGGTGCGCGCGGCAGCCGATGCCGGTGGTAATTTCGTCGAGCTTCACACGGGCGCGTACGGCCACAGCCGGAGCGAAGGCGACACCGCGGCGGAACTAAAGAAGTTAATCGTTGCAGCGCGGTTGGCACACGATCTCGGCTTGCATGTTAACGCGGGCCACGGCCTAAACTACCAGAACACACCTGGCATCCTCGCTGTGCCGCATCTGGAAACGCTCAATACGGGCCATTCGATCATCTCGCGGGCGGTGTTTGTCGGTTTACGGCAAGCCGTGCGGGAGATGCTGGCCGTGATGGTGCCCTATAAAGGATGAAGGCGGGATGATCGACCTTGTCGCAGCTTTCTGGCCGTTCCTTCATCCCTCATCACGCATCCATTATGAGCATTGCTCTTCGCATCCTCGGAACTGGCGTTGACATTGTTGAAACTGCGCGGATTCAGGACGCACTGGACAAATTTGGCGAGCGGTTCTTGAACCGCTGCTTCTGGCCCGACGAGGTTGCTTACTGCCAAAGCATGAAATTCCCGGCGGCTGCATTTCGCAGCGCGTTTTGCGGCGAAGGAAGCGATCTCAAAGGCATTCGGCACAGGGATCGGCAAGCAGTTAGGCTGGAAAGACACGGAGATTCGCAAGCGGGAAAGCGGCGAACCGTATGCCGTGTTGCACAGCAAGGGCGAAGAATTGGCCCGCGCACGCGTCGTCGTGGAAATCTTCGTCAGCTTGTCCCATTGCAGGGAATACGCCGCAGCTCACGCCGTGATTGTTGGCTGTTCAACGGACGCGCGCGAGTAGCACCGCGCCCACCGCCGCGAAGATCGCGTTGGTCAGCCACGCCGCCAGCACGGGCGGGATGCGGTCGCCTCTGCCCATCGCCAGCGTGATGCTGGTCATGAAATAAAACGTCACCACCAGAAGCAGCGCGATGCCGACGCTGAGCATCGGTCCGCTGCGACTGACGCGCATGCCCAACGGAATGCCCAGCCAGATGACGATGAAACAAGTCAGCGGAAAGGCGTAGCGATAGTGGAGCGTCACCTGGTACTGCGCGATGCGCGCGGTGCGCCCCGAGCGTTTCAAGGCCCGGATGTAGCGGCGCAACTCGCTGGAACTCAACTCGTCGGGTCTTCTGCCTTCCAGTGCCAATCGATTGGGTGCATCTTTGATTGCGGGAAAATTGGTCTCGGCGACGTGGGCGACAGAAGCCAGCGTCTGTCTGTAATCATAAATATCGACTTGGTAGAAAGCCCATGCGCCGCTTGTCCATCGGGCTCGCTCCGCGAAGATGTCCAGTCGGGGCGTGCCGTCAGGTCTTTGCTCGTGAATTTCGACGTTTTCCAGCACACCAGTGCGCGTGTTGAAGCGGCGGGCGTACCAGTCGCGATGTTCGACAGAGTTGGAGAAAAAAAAGTTCTCGAGGACATTTCTCTCCCCTTTGCCCCGAAGCTCGTTCATGAACGCGTCGGCGCGCTCCTGCGATTTGGGCACGAACGCTTCGTTGACGCCGAAGACCAGCAGTGAGGCCAACACGCCCATGGCCAGCAACGGCATGGCCAGCCTGAGCACGCTGACGCCGCTTGCGCGGAGGGCGATCAGTTCATTGTGTTTCCCCAGAGTGGCCAGGCAGAACAGCACAGCCAGCAACAGGGACATGGGAATGATGAGCACGAACGCTTCGGGCAAGACGATCAAGTAGTAATGGAGAATCTGTCCCAGCCGCGCGTGAAACTGGATGAAGTCAGAAAGATTGCCTAGCAGATCTTGCACGATCCAGAGCATCAGGAACGCGTCAAAGCAATACAGCAACGGCAACGCGAACTCGCGCAGGAGATATTTGTCCAGGATTCGCACGGCGCGAGAGTAGGCAGACGAAGCGGTGCGAGGCCAGAAAAATATTCCGCCCAGGCGCTTCAGCGGCACGCGGTCTTGAACTGATACACCGCTCGAGACACGCGCTGCGCGTTGTCCATCCGTTTCAGAACGCTAAGGATGTAGCCCGTGCCCTTGTGGCTGTGCGGTTGCATCCGTTCATTGTAGAGCCGGGTCAGTTCATGGAAATGCAGCGGCTCGGAACGGCTGCGCATGACATCCGCGATGACCAGCGGCACGCCGGCCGCGGGTAGGAAGTAACGACGATCGACCGTTCCGCAAATCTCGGGATGATGATCGAGCAGCACGGTCACCAGCCGCGGTCGCTGGCCGTCGAGAAAACTGAGCTGATCGGAAACTGTTGCGAGGATTTCCTCGAAAGGCAGAGGTTCGCGGGCTTCCTGTAGCAGTTGCAGAATCCGCTTCTCCACCTGATTCAGAACCTGCGGCGGCAAGGTGGAAAAATAATCGTAGCGGAAATGAGTCCGTGTCAGCGCCTCGCTTAGTAACAGGAGGACTCCCCATGGCTGATAACCTCCCAGCATCGGGTCGTCCACCCACCCGGCCAATTCTGCGGAAGTCACAACGCAGCCTTGTGCTTGGATTCGATTCGCCCAGTAAATCTCCTGCGGCTCAGCAACGGCACGGCATAGCTTCGACCGCAGTGTGGCGATCGCCGCTTGTTCCACCTGACGCACGCGTTCCCGGGTGATCCTGCCGCGCATGTCCGCGATTTCCTGCAAGGTGCGCCGTCTCATTTGCGGCCGGAAAAGCGGGTCAGTCAGGCCGAAACGCTGCTCGACGACAAAAACCTCCTGGCGATTCAGGAACTCCTCCAGCAGCATCCGGAAGTTGGGCAATTTGCCAGTGCCGCCTTCCAGCCGGTTTGTCCAGTGGAAGAACCAATGAACATTCCTGAGTGAGATTGAACCGAAGCTCCGCAGACTCAGAAGCTTTTTGTCGTTCCACTTTCGTGATTCCCTAATCGTATACACGCCAGCCTTTTCGAGGCAGTGCACGACGCGGGCACTGAGTCCGGAGCCTGCCACTGGCCACCGGTCAATCTCTTCTCTTGTTATAACTGGCTTTTCGATCGGTTTAAGGTGCGATTGCATGGAGCATCACTCCACAGTTGATAGATTACCCGAGGTCACCCCCAACAGGTGACAACATGCCAGAAACCTCTCCGAGATCAAATGAATTCTGGATGCTACAACCTTGCGACAATGTGACCCGAAGGTTGTCAACCGCTGGGTCGGACATTGGCGGGGAGGTATTGGGGGCGGCGGCGGAATTACAGGTTGAGACGGACGTCCACCGGCAGCGCCTACCCCCATCTGAGCCATGTCCATCACTGGCACGCCGGGCGGAGGTTGGTACTTGAAGGAATCGTCAGGGATGTCCTCATTGAACTTCAGATTGCTGAATTCCATCGACATGATCATGTTGGTGCTGGTTTTCGCATATTGTTCGTACCTGTGCACGAAACCGTCCTTCTGGCCGATGCAAATGACCGTCTTGCCGAGGAGACCCGCCATTGCCGCAACCTGCTTATTGGTGAGGGCGTCTTGTTTCCAAGCACCCTCGACGACGTACATCGGTTCGCCGTGGAGATCGCGGTGCCCTTTGCGACGAAATCCATCATTTCCTTGTTGGCCGCCCATTGCTGGCTCGGGTCCATGGCCTTGAGTGGATCGACTTTTATTCCTGTCTGGGCCATCGCGTTGCTTAGAACTTTGGCCATGTCCATTTTGATAACCTGCTTGCCTCCCGGCATCTCCATTTCCTGCCACATAATGCCGTCGTCGCCCAACACCATCTTCATCTGCTGGCCCATCATCGGCATGTCCGTCTGCATTCGCATCTTGCGCGGTTGCTTCTGCGTAATCGACCCTTTCGTGGCGACCTCGCTCCCAAACATATTCATGGTCTGGACGATATCGCCTGACCAGGTTTTGTAGCTGGTCATCTTGGCAGTGGAGAAATTGAAGATCCCGTCCGCGCTCTTCGACTCTTGCGCATACGCGACGAGAGCGACGGCGAGACCGGTCAGCAAAGGGACGACGATGGCTTTGGTTCGCATTGGAAGTCTCCTAAAAGTTCGACCGACGCTAACGCGCACCGCAACCCTGAAAAACAGTTTTCCGTTTGACGTGTATGCGACCCTCGCTTAGGATGCACGAGGCGTAACGAGTCTGGTGCGCCTTGAAGTTTTTCATCCCGTGCATATCAGGAGGAATCGAACATGGCAATTAAAGTTGGAATCAACGGATTCGGTCGTATCGGCAGGCTGGTTTTCCGCGCTATATGTGACCAGGGCTTGCTCGGAAAAGAGATCGATGTCGTGGCGGTCAACGACATCGTTCCTGCCGACAACCTCGCGTACTTGCTCAAGTACGACTCCACCCAGGGACGTTTCCCCGGTGAAGTTCACAGCGAAAAATCCAGTCCGTCGCTTGCCGAGGACGACACGCTGGTCGTCGACGGCCACAAAATCAAATGCCTTGCGATCAAGGAAGGCCCGGCAGCAATGCCGTGGAAATCGCTCGGCGTGGACATCGTGGTGGAATCCACGGGTTTGTTCACCGACGCCGAAAAGGCCAAGAGCCACATCGCGGCTGGTGCCAAGAAGGTGCTGATCACCGCTCCGGCGAAAAACGAGGACCTCACGGTCGTACTCGGCGTCAATCACACCAAGTACGATCCTGCCAAGCATCACATCGTTTCCAACGCGAGCTGCACGACCAACTGCCTCGCACCGGTCGTCCACGTGTTGCTGAAGGAAGGCTTCGGCGTCGAGGAAGGACTGATGACCACCATCCACAGTTACACCGCAACGCAGAAAACCGTTGATGGTCCATCGCGCAAGGACTGGAAGGGCGGCCGCACGGCGGGGGTCAATATTATTCCCTCCACGACCGGCGAGGCCAGGGCGGTCGGCCTGGCGATTCCGGAAGTGAAAGGCAAACTGACGGGCATGGCGTTTCGCGTGCCGACGCCGACGGTCAGTTGCGTGGATCTCACGGTGCGCACGGTCAAGGAAACGTCGTACAAGGAAATCTGCGCGGCGATGAAGAAGGCCAGCGAGACGTATTTGAAAGGCATCCTCGATTACACCGACGACGAGGTCGTATCGAGCGACTTCATCCATAACCCGTACTCCAGCATCTTCGATGCGGGATCGGGGATCGAGTTGAACAAGCGCTTCTTCAAACTTATCGCTTGGTACGACAACGAGTGGGGTTACTCCGTCCGCTGCGTGGACGTCATCCGTTTGATGGCGAAGTAGCTCAGAAGCCTGGAAGGCACGCCCAACAGCGGCAGCACGCTCCAACGTTGCGATGGCCGCGGCGCCATCAACTCGCACATCATCGCCGGCTACAACGCCGCGGTCATGATTGTTGGCGCGCCGACCGCTGCCAGCAACATCACCAACACCGCCACCGTCAGCGCCAACGAGTTTGATCCCGCGCTGAGCAACAACACCGCCAGCGCCGTGACCACGATCTATCTCGACACCATCGGCGACGGCATCCCCGATTGGTGGCGGCAGCAGTGCTTCGGCAGCGGCACGACGACCAACGGCAGCTCGTGCGCGTCGTGTGATCCCGACGACGACGGCTTCAGCAACCTCCAAGAGTATCTGGCCGGCACCGATCCAACAAATGCGGCCAGCGCGCTGGTCATCACCGCGATTACGCCCAGCGGCGCCGACTTCATCGTCAGTTTCACTACCGTGTCGGGCAAGACCTACGAACTCGATTGGATCGACGATCTGGTGACCGGCACCTGGACCGCTGTCGCCACCAATATCGCCGGCACCGGCGGCATCGTCCAAATCACCGACCCCAGCGCCGCCGCACAGCCCCAACGCTTCTACCGCGTGCGGCTGACGCCGTAGGCAACCCGGAGAGCAGACCGAACTGTTCTCCTCCAGAAGTCTAGAACTCTGGCGGCGAATTTAGGAGGCCCGCTAACCTGACTTATTCATGAAGTTCTGCGCAACGAATTGCCCCTCACCTCAGGGTGAGGGTTCGAGCTGTGACAGACTGTCGAGCTTTCAAGCGCATCGTGAATAATCCGGGCTAATCAGAGCAACAAAAGGAGAGTCGAACTTGAAAACCTTCTCTGCCCTACCCTTTGC
>Ga0187886_1003526_pt1 | contig 11673 bp, 10 predicted proteins | sample June2016WEW_20_1_FD_133001 | JGI IMG/M metagenome (GOLD analysis project Ga0187886, IMG submission 133001) | Peatland microbial communities from SPRUCE experiment site at the Marcell Experimental Forest, Minnesota, USA - June2016WEW_20_150 | ecosystem: Environmental > Terrestrial > Soil >...
CTGACCGTTTTGCGGCCATGGCCACCCTTCCCCTACAGGTTCCGGATGAAGCCCTGAAGGAGCTGGAGAGGGCGGTCAAGAAACTGGGCCTTCGAGGTGTTGAGGTCGGTTCCCATGTGGGCACGAGGGAATTGGGAGACGAAGCCTTTTGGCCCATTTATAAGGCGTTGGAAGATCTTGCCATCCCCATATTCATCCACCCCCATCATGTGGCCGGATTAGATCGACTTGAAGATTTTTATTTGAGCAATCTCATCGGGAATCCTTTGGATACCACGATCGCCGCTGCCAATTTGATCTTCAGCGGTGTGCTTGAGAAATACCCTGGCCTCAAAATTATCCTTGCTCACGGCGGTGGGCAATTTCCTTTCATTATGGGAAGGATTGAACATGGATACGAGGTCCGGCCCGAATGCAAAGAAAAAGTTCATCAGCCTCCCATGGCGTTTTTTGAGAATTTCTATTTTGACACCATCACCCACAATCCTGACGCTCTTCGATATCTCATTGCTTTTGCAGGAAGCGATCATGTCCTTTTAGGGAGCGATTATCCTTACGATATGGGAGATTCAAATCCTGTCCAAACAGTTTCCAAACTTTCAGGGATCAAGGCAGCAGACCGGCGAAAGATCATGCGAGACAATGCGATTGGTCTTTTCGGATTAACGTCTACCTGATAGGAAGGCTCATTAGGCCCTGGGCTTGAAAATCACATGCTCGAAGAGAAGGGCAAAGAGGATGCCCACGACCAGACCATTGCTGACGAGAGAGACGATGGCGCTCGGAAACAATTGAAAAAATGGTTTGGGGATAATTGAGACGGTTGCTCCCATAAGGAGAGGGAGACCCACAGTAAAATAATCCCTTCGTTCGATCTTTTCTTTTTCGGACATGATTACATTCATGCCTGCCATGAGCTGGGTCGAGAGGGCCACGAAAAGGACAGAAGCGGTCACCGACGGAGGAATGGCGTTCAAAAGGGCCCAGAGCTTTGGGATGAAGGCACAGCTTATCATGATGGCCCCGCTCATGGTGAGCACGTAGCGGCTGGCCACACGAGAAACCAATACAACTCCTGGACTGATGGAAAAGCTGACCAGGCCTACAACCCCTAAGAAACCCGCGGCCAGCCCTCCAGCACCGGTGATCCCAATGCCGCGATGGATCCGGTTATCCAACCCCTCTTTCCCGACGATTTCAGATATTCCTTGAATGCTGCCCACCGTGTTGATCATGACAGCTAAGTAGGTGCAGATGAAGACGAGGATGGATGACAGAGAAAACGTTGGCCATACTCCCCAAAGAGGGGATGGCAAAGCCAGCCAGCTTGATTCCCGTACCAAGGTCAACGAGACCTTCCCCTGTAAAAGGAAGAAGAACAGTCCAAAGACAATGCCTGCCAGCATCGAAGTCGTCTGAAGAAAGCCTCTTAACCAGTGGGATAGAAAGGATACAAAAAGAATGATTAGGAGAGAAGATCCGAAGATATTCAGGTCGCCATGGGGATGGACCTGGTTGATGCCGATGAGCAGCGGGGAGGTGAAAGGGAGAAGGGTGACGGCAACCAACATGAGGATGACCCCCACGACGTTCGGGTTGAAGAATGGAGAAAGCCATTTGAACCACTTGAATTTACCCACGGCGATGAGCAAAAGGCCTCCGACAATCAGTCCCCCTTCAATCGCAGAAAGGCCGTTAGGAGCTAAGACAATGAAACTCAGTAAGAGGGCCTGATGAGGGGCCTTCCAGTACTGGGTAGCGATGCCCTTTGAGGCTCTGGAGAAGGGTCATCAGCCCTGTAGCGATCAGCAGGCGTTGAGAAAAACTGATTTGGGCAGCAGGATCGAGTCCCAAAACAGTCGAGCAGATGGTGGAAAAAACGACGACGTTCGGGATGGCAATCATGACCCATTGAAGGCCATAAATTAGATTTTTATGGATGGGCGGGCTTTCATTTAATTGAAAAAGGAAGGTGTCTTGTCCCAACTGTCTTTTACCCCGTAAACATTCCAGTTTTTACCCCCCTCGATATGGAAAAGAGAATAACATGAGACCGACCTTCCTGCAATTACAAAATTTACGTTCAAGCGTCAATTAAATTGTGAAAGTCAGGATTTGACCTTCCACACACTGTCAAGTTTGGTGTTGATTTCTTCCTGTAATCCACAAACGAACATTTTGGTGATGTTTGCTTAACTTCAATCAGTAATAAGCAAGTATTTCAATATTAAAAATATTTCGTCAGGGTACTCCCTGAACACCTAAAGAAAGCACCCATATCTTGTGGTCATTTTTCCTTGACAGACCACCCCCTTTTTTGTATATTCAACCCATCTCAAAGCAAGTTCTTATCACTAAATTGTGAATAACAGATCCTTAATAGTTACAACAATTGAAACAGGCCTTCTGACGGTCCGAGAGGCGTATGGGTTTCTTTCTTTGACCTTGGCGGAATGCCGGTAGCGCCGCCTCACTCAGGGTGAATGCCACCTGTCTCTGAGGGGGAAGGAAGTTTGTGGAAGTTCGAAATCTAACAAGCCGTCGAAATGGAAAGGAGGAAAGCATGAAAGACATGAAGGACCAAAAAACAATCACACGGAGGGTTTTCATGAAGGGTGCCACCGTTGCTGGCGGGGCTATTGCAGGCGTGGCCATGCTGGGCGGGACGGTGGAATCAAAAACCACCCCCAGATCTGGAGCGAGGAAATGGGACCGGGAAGCCGATGTGGTCATTGTCGGATCGGGTGCGGCGGGATTGTCAGCAGCCGTTGAGGCGGCGGGCAGCAAGGCGAAGGTGATTGTTCTCGAAAAGTTGCCGGGCATCGGTGGCACCTCCAGGATGAGCTTTGGAAACTACGGTACGCTCAACTCGCCCGAGCAGCGGAAGGGCGCGGAGAAGGATCCTTATTGGTATGCCAACGACTCCACGGATCTCTTCATCAAGGAAAAATTATTGCTGGGCGGATATCTGAACGATGCGGCGCTCGTGCGCATCTTCGTCGAGCAGTCCCTCGACGCATACAACTGGCTGACCAACCTCGGATTCACGCATAACGGCATCGCGGTTTACCACAGCCTCGGCCCCAATCCGATGCCCGAGAATCCCCAGGCGATGCGCATGAACATGCTCTGGAACACCCCCTTCGTCGATGGTGCGTGGCAGGGCCCCTACACCAAGGGCAGACAGCACACCGGGGGAAAATACCTGGACTACCTCAACGGAGAGGCAGGGATCATGTGTCTGTCCGATCATGCCAAAAAACGCGGGGCAGAGATCCTGAGCCAAATGGAAGTGATGGAAATCATCCGGAAGAGCGGCCTGTCGGGGGACGTGCTCGGCGTGAAAGTCAAGGACATCGCATCGAACAAGGAGATCTTCATCCGCGCCAGGCGGGCCGTTGTTCTCGCCGCGGGCGGTTTTACCGCCAACGGCAAGATGTGTAACCGCTACGACCCCCGGTTGAACCCCGCAGTCAGGGCTTCCTGCCAGGCGACCGGCAAGCCCGGTGCAGGATGTACCGGAGAGGTTCTTCTGGCCGCCATGGACGTCGGCGCCGACGCCACGCTTCTGAATATGCAGCAGCTTCGGATGTCGGGGTCGGCGGTCGCCTTCAGCGGACCCGGGTCCGCGCTTATCGCGGATAAGGAGGGGACTTTCATCGACGTCGACAACCAGGGCAACCGCTTCTGGATGGAAGGCGGCGACCAGAGTGTCTACCGCCAGGCCCGGCTCACCATTTTGCATGAAAAGGGCATCTACCAATGGTGGGGCATCTGCGATTCCACAGCCGCCAACAAAGTTCATCTCAAGGGCGCCCTCGAATCCAAAAGCGCCCTTGCCGCGGATACCCTGCCGCAGCTTGCGGAGATCATCAAGGTCCCTGCCGCGAACCTCGTTGCCACTGTGGATCGCTACAACAAGTTTGTGGACCAAAGCTATGACGCGGATTTCGGCCAGTTCAAGAAGTTTCTGGAACAGAAGATCGAGGCCGGGCCTTTCTATGCCATGCCCAAGACCTATTACCGGCATGCCAGTGTCGGCGGGGGGCGCATCAACGTCAATTCGCAGGTTCTGGATCGGCACGATCGGGTCATCCCCCGGCTTTACTCCGCGGGCGAGATGATCGGAAACCTCCAAGGATGGGAACGAGACGGGGGCTGCGGCTGGACCACGTGCGTTGTCTTCGGCCGCATCGCGGGCAGAAATGCCGCCGCGGAAAAGCCGTTGGCGTGACATTGCTCCTGTCTGAGGCGTTACACAGGGCGGGCTAGTAACCCCAGCCCGCCTTCGGCGGTGCCCGACCAATAGCCGAGCGCAACCCCGGATCTATGGATAGAAAGGCCTTTGAAACGAACAGGAGCTCACGTGAAATTCAGAATCTTGATCCCTGCGATGGCTGTCTTGTGGGTCTGGGGATTTTCCGCTCTCTCGCCGTCCGGTCCGGGCTGGGCCGCCGAGGGCCTTTTCCTGGCAGACAAACACAAGCACAGGGACATCGACTGCTCAGGCTGCCACAAGGAAAGCCCGCCGAAGCAAAATGTTCCGATGGCGGTCTGCCTGGGGTGCCACGGAGATTACCGGAAGGTGGCGGCGAAAACAAATAAACTCGATCCGAATCCCCATGACTCCCATCTGGGGGAGTTTGACTGCGGGAAGTGTCACCACGCTCACAAGGCCTCCGTGAATGCCTGCGCCGCTTGTCATCCAATGGATATGGAAACCAAGATTTACCCCGTTAGAAAGCCCCGCCATTTATGGCGGGGATGACGTAGATGTAAATTTCATTCCTTATAGAAAGGGTGGGGTAAAAGCCCCGTCATTTCTAACGGGGTTTACTCCTATGCTGGTATGTTCCTCTGAAACAAAAGAATATTTTTATCCAACTGAACTTTGCCACTCATGTCTAACCACAATATTGGGCAATGCGTTTCGCGACAAGGAGCGACTATCGAAGATACCTTCCTCCACTTACATCAATCGTTATCCCTGTAATGTAACTCGATTCCTCAGAGGCAAGGAATACAACCACTGAGGCCACTTCTTCTGGAGTTCCTAATCGACCTAATGGAATGGCCGAAAGTACTTTCTTCTTTTCCTCCTCGCTTTTGGCATCCCAGAGCGATTGAACCCTATCCCCTGTCAAGGTCACGGTGGGTGCAATGGCATTGACCCGTATCCCTGCCTTTCCCCAATCATAGGCAAGCTGACGGGTTAACCCTTCAACTCCGGCCTTTGCTGCCGTATATTGGACACCTGCTAAGGAGGCCCGCCAGTGGGCTGCCAAGGCAGAAATATTGACGATCACCCCACCCCTCTGTTTTACCATTTCTGGAATGCTCGCCTGACAACATATGAAGGTCCCCTTTAAATTGACATCAACGACGAGGTTCCAGTCTTTCTCCTGGATTTCTTCAAGGAGATAAGGTGTGTTCAGGGCACCTCCGGCGTTATTCACCAATAGATCGATCCTGCCCCAGATGGTTTTTACCTCTTGGATCAATGTATTCACCTCGGTCTTGTTCGTCACATCAACCCTTCTGCCTAAAGCGCGGCCGTGATCCCCACCCAGTTGCCAGGCTGCATCGATTACAGCCTTTTCGTCGATATCGATGAGAGCAACCCGTGCCCCTTCCTGATATATTGCCCGAGCGATCGCAAAACCCATACCTCGAGCTGCACCAGTCACAATAGCATTTTTATTGTAAAGGCGTTGACACATATTTTTCTCCTGCTCAATGGCTATGATTCGTTCTATCTCCCCATTATCGAAAGAAAGGCTTCTGTCACGGGATCGATAAACTCGGGATCATTGATGTGGGCATCCAATTCTATCATAGGTATCGAGGGGGTGAGATAGGTTTTTAATGAATTGATAAATGCCTGGTTTCCCTCTGGCTCCCAGTGAGGTAAGTTTTCTCTATCTGGATAAGAAAATCCCCTCAGTGGAATGAATACCCGAGTCGGTCCCTTTGCTCGATTAAGTTTTTCGGCTACTATCTTTCCTACGTCTTGAAGTTCCCGAGAATTCAATCGAACCAGCGTTAGATTTGGATTATGCACGATGAGTTTACGAGAGCGCCATTCCTCAGTAAGACTGTTGAGAGGGCCCAACACTACATAATTGATGCTTCCCGGAGCCACCACCTGGGGAATGCCAACCGCACCAGCAGCCTCTAATCGATCCTCCCTGATCGCGCCGTGCAACCCTCCTACATAGCGATCTCCAATCTCATGCAGGTTCAAATCCAATACAGCCTGAAAGGCGCCTTCTCTGATCATATCCTCCATAGCGATGCCGCCCGTACCGTTCTGGTGGAAGGTGACCACCTCAAAGCCCCGGTCCTCCAGAATCTTTTTGCAACGCAAAGCCCCTGGGGTTGTAGTACCTAACATGGATAAGGCTACCGGAATTCCTTCGGGTCTTATCGAATTTTCTTCGAAGTCCTTAATCATTCCGCAAATGGAACCCGCTGCATTTTCAAGAATGCGCTTGGTTAAGAAGTTTAACCCCTGCATGTCTGCTACAGAATGCATCATCGTGATGTCTTTGGTTCCCACATAAGGACCAAATGTGGCCCGGCCTGAAGCCACAGTAGAAACCATGAGTCGAGGGACGCCTACAGGCAGTGAACGCATTGCCGAACAACCAATGTCCGTTCCCTGGGCCCCTCCAATGCCGATGACCCCCTGGAACCGACCCTGGGTATAAAGCTCTCTGCAAATGGTTTCCGCTCCCCGAATCATGTTCAAGATGCATTTCCCCTTGTCACCTGTGGCTATGATTTCCTGAAGCGGTATCCCGCCGCGAAGAGCGACCTGTTGTTGATCGATATCGACCGGAGCACGAGGAGGAGCAAGGATCCCAGCATCCATGGTCAAGACGCAAACCCCTCGGGCCTCAATCCTTTTTTTAAGAAAAAGGGCTTCTTCTTCCTTGGTATCGAAGGTTGCAATGAGAAGGACCGTCTTTTTCATTACTCCGATTCCGACTCCTTTATCCAACCAGCGCCTTTCCTTTGTTCTTAGGGTTTGATCAGAACCTTGATGGCTCCACCTTCTCGTTCATTGAAGACTCGGAATCCCTCTCTGATTTGGGAAAGGGGGAAGTGATGGGTGATCAAGGGACGAGCCTTGATCTTCCCTTGACGCATGAGAGAGATGGCCCGTGCACAATTGGCACGGCCCTCTCCTCTGACACTGTAAATGTGAATGTTATTGATCCCCATATAATTAAAATCGGCAGGTGTGGGATCATGCGGAAGTCCGATAAGCAGTACCTTCCCCATTCTTCTACATAAGTGCAATGCAAGATCAGGCCCCTCCTTGGCGCCCGAAGCCTCTACCACCACATCTGCCCCTTGTCCTTTAGTGTGATCCCTGACAAAAACAATGGGATCTGTCTCTCGAACATTGACTAAATGATCTGCACCCACTTCTAAGCCCACTCTCAAACGGTCTGGCCTTGTTCCCAAAAGAATGACCTGGTCTGCTCCCAATGCTTTTGCGACCTGAACCGACATGAGTCCTAAGGGACCAGGCCCTATCACCACCACGACCTCGCCTGCCACCAGACCTCCTAATGACTCAAACCCATAGACCACACATCCGGCATTGGTTACCAGAGAAGCCTCTTTTAAAGAGATCTTCTCAGGCACCAGGTAGACTGTATTAATATGATTGACCGCATACTCGGCATAGCCTCCATTCGTAGTAAAACCATTGGCCCGATGGCCCTTGGCTCGGTTCCCGTAATTGAGACAGGAGGTATAGTTCCCGCGGCGGCAGTTGAGGCAACGGCCACAACCATAATGGGCCTCCACTGCCACCCGGTCTCCCAGTTGAAACTCATCCACAGTCTCACCCAATGCCACCACCACTCCCGAATATTCATGACCTGGGATAAATGCACCATAGGGAGGTTGACCTGGCCAAGGATGGGCCATCAAACTTACGTCACTACCGCAAATAGCACAAGAGTCGACTTTAATCAAAACATCTGCAGGACCAGGCTGTGGAGGGGTCACCTCTTTAATTTCTAAGGTATCTGGAGCCATCAGCACCGCTGCTTGCATTTTTTCCGGGACATTCACTCTCTTCTCCTCCTTGTTGGATGTCATTTCTAAATGTGATTTCAAAAAAGAATTTTCTGGGAACCTTTCCATTCTCCATTTTTTGATCCCTTGGCCGGTCCTTCTTATTAATGAACAGATACAGTCCGGCTACTATTCTCTCTTCGATCGAGCCGATGCCTCAGGCCGGTATAGAATTTTCACAAACTCTTTTTCGATATCAGCTAAGTGGGCTGACATGATCCTTCGAGACTGAGAAGCATCGCCGTCCTTGATGGCTTCAAAGATTCGTTGGTGGTAACGTAAGGATCGTTTGCTGATATTGGACCGTTGGATGATCGATGCAATGTTGTCTCTGAGAAGATCACGGATTTTTTCAATAAAATCTCTCAGGATGCTATTTTTAGCCGCTTTGGCAATGCGGAGGTGGAAATGATGATCAGAATTGATAAAAGCCAGTGGATTATTCAACTGAACCTTCATCTCTTTAAGACTCTCTTCCAAGGCTTTAATGTCTTCGGGCTCTGCTCTTTTTGCAGCTAAGGCACAGAGTTCGGTTTCAATGATCTTCCGTACCTCAATCATCTCTGCCATGTTAAGTTCCTCTTGGGATCTTGAAAAATGAGAGGAGAGGTCCATTCGCCAATGGGTCTCTGGAGTCACAAAAAGTCCCTTGTTTCGGCGTTGAAGATAGCCAATATGGACAAGGGCATTTAAGGCTTCCCTTAACGAACTCCGGCTAACAGAGAGTTGGTCTGCCATCTGAATCTCAGAAGGGAGTTTCTGACCGGGAGAGAATTCGCCGGAATGGATGAGGTCTCGGATTTGTTCCAATATGCCATCCGAGATCAAAATCTTTTGAACCGGTTTTAACGCCATGAGGTCATTGTCCCTTTCAGGCCCGGTTGTTAAATTCCCGGTTTGTCGCTTTGATGGGAAACTTCTTGACCTCTTCCAGGAAGGCTGCGAGGTGTTTGGCGCTGAACTCAAAATATTTAATCCCTTTTTCCTTGCTTCCACGGAAGGGATTTCCAATAGTGGAAGTGTCCGAGTACTCATGATGTTCCATAGGGACCCATGCCTGCTCTGTATCCATGAATTCGACCATCCCCGAGCCATCCCTTTTGGAGAAGGCCGGTCCCATCCATTGGGGGGCATGGGTACGATCCTGAACGGCCAGGCTCATATCCACCAGCGTCTCATCGTAGGCTAAGCATGTAGAGGTTTCGATCTCTCCAGAGTGCCACCCTGGGGTCTCCTCAGGGGGGCCTTCGATAATTCCCTTCAGGGCATTATACTCTCTTTCTGTGGGTGTCTTGTACCAGCAGGTAAACGCCCCTGTCTCATAACGAATCAGACGGAGAATCTCATCTACGACCTTTGAGTTGGATCCATGGTGAGTAACAAAGACGACCTTGTTAAAACCATGGTAAAGAAGTGATTTGCCAATGTCGTAGACAACCCGCCGGTAAGTTTCACCAGAGAGGGTGATGGTACCAGTCCCTTCGCCTATATGATGCATATGATGGGGCGAGTAACCATAGGGAATGATGGGGGTGTAGATGACGGAAGCCTTTTCAGAGGCCCTTTTGACAACTTCCCAGGTTGTCAGGGCATCGCAACCCAACGGGATGTGAGCCCCATGTCTTTCCAGACTCCCCATAGGAACCATGACGACGTCACACGCCTTGAGATAGTCAGCGACCTCCACGTAGGCCATATCATGAAGATAGAGTGTTTTTCGTTTTGCCATTACCATTCTCCTTCCTTTATCTGTTCTGGTTAAACTTCTAAGAAACACTTTAGCTGTTTGAAATGCATTGGGATGGTCCCCCGGTCAGGGATGGTTCCCTGCCTACCGGCAGGCAGGCAAAGTTTTAGTCAAATGGAGTGGTCATAGGAGCAAAGACTCCAGAAAGCCTATCTGAATGGATTTCTTCCCTCTCTCGTAGATTTAAATTTAAGATCAATTCTTTAATTCAACAATTAAACTTCCGTATGATAGTCTATTTGTCTGACAATTATATTTAATTCCTTCAATTTTTTCAATAGAAAGGTTTAAAATGTTCGGCTAATAAACTACCCCGCAGCTCTGCTGTGGGGTAGTTTATTCTATTCTGATGACAAATAAGCCGTATCCGAATCTGATTTTAATGCACCCGATAGATTTTGATTCAATGAAAAAACTGAGAATTGGGATAGGAGGGAGTGAGTAGGTTTTAAGGGTGGTTCATTTGATTTTAAGTAGATGTGAGCCGGTTCTCCCGTCCTTTTCCCTCAAAGCCTCAACACCTAACAGTTCTAAGACGACAATTTCTGAGAGAAGAAATACCTTCGATTTTTCCCTCAAGCATCCCGCCAGCAAATTGTCTCCATGAACCAGGGTTGCGTGGACGTGGATCTTGGGTTGATCCTCCTCCTGGAAAATCGTTCCGATACCGAGGATTTCATGATTCCTTGTGAAATGCTGCCAAATGGGGACAATGGGAAGGCTCTCCGTTTCAGCCCCGCTGACGAGGCTTCCTTCCTTTAGATTTCCGATGACAAGGAAGAGGGCACTCTGAATCTTTTCCTTCTCGGCAAGGGTACCGAGGATAGATGAAAGGTCTTCATCATCTTCGAGTCTTACCACGACAACCCTGCCGATATGACCAACACTATATTGCATGTCGAATGTCTTTCATCCTCATGAAGCCCCAGGAAAAAACCATGGTACTCGGGCTAACGCCCTTGGGGCAACATTCCTGCCTACCGGCAGACAGATCGACCAAGGACCGCACCTTCATCCACGGACAGGGCCATGGCCTTCTGGTGCCGGGACAAGACGTCTTCTTTTCTTCCCTGGCTTAACACTTTTCCCTTCTGAAGGCGCATCACATGTGTAATGCAGTTTAGAATCTCATCTTTAAGGTTTGTTACGTAGAGAATATTGGTCTTTGTTTCACCGATCATCTCCACGATGTTTAAGATCTTTCTGCGGTTAAGAAGATCCAGGCCGTGGCAGGGCTCGTCAAGAATCAGGAGAAGAGGGGGCTTCACCATGGCTCTGGCGAGAAGGATCATTCGCTTCTGTCCGTAAGAGAGGCGATGATAAGGCTCCTTGGCGATATCGCCGATACTCAGGAGCTCGATCCATCCATCCACGACGACCTTTTGCTTATTTGTCGGGTATTGATAAAGTCCGATGGAATCGTAAAATCCCGAGGCAATCACATCATAACCACTCATCTTCTTGCGGTATTGGATCTGTAGCTCCGATGAAACGACTCCAATACGTTTCTTAATTTCCCAGAGGGTCTCTCCCGTTCCTTTTCGCCTCCCAAAGATCATGACCTGATTGGCATAGCCCTGGAGATTTTCGCCAAGAATCAATCTCAGGATCGTCGATTTCCCAGAGCCATTCGGTCCAAGAATAGCCCAGTTCTCACCTCGCTTCATTGCCCAGTTGAGCTGATCGAGGGCGATGAAGTCACCGTATCGTACCGTGGTGTCTTTCATCTCGATCAATTGGTCTGGGACTTCCTCGGTGATATCCCTGTAAAAGGAGGGGAGAACGACCTTTTCGCCCTTTTCAATCCCGCAGGAAACCCGGTATCCTTCATC
>Ga0187886_1003527_pt1 | contig 11673 bp, 12 predicted proteins | sample June2016WEW_20_1_FD_133001 | JGI IMG/M metagenome (GOLD analysis project Ga0187886, IMG submission 133001) | Peatland microbial communities from SPRUCE experiment site at the Marcell Experimental Forest, Minnesota, USA - June2016WEW_20_150 | ecosystem: Environmental > Terrestrial > Soil >...
AATGATCCCCCGACCTCATGATTATGAATCATGCGCTCTAACCAACTGAGCTATCTCGCCATAATTTTTTTACACGTAATGAACTCCGACCTTCCCGATCTACGATCGGGACGCTCTAACCTCCCGATAGCAATCGGGATGAGCTATCTCGCCATAATTTCTTTACATGTAATGAACTCCGACCTTCCCGATCTACGATCGGGACGCTCTAACCTCCCGATAGCAATCGGGATGAGCTATCTCGCCATAATTTCGCTACTCTTAAAGAACTTATGAATCATGCGCTCTAATCCCGATAAACAACGCAAATCAAAGATTTCAATTTTTTCGGCACTATTCCGCCAATATCAGCGGGTGCAAATATAAACAGATTGGAGTAAAATAGCAATAAGATTATTTTACGATTTCAATATTTTTTCTATATTGCATAGAAGTAAAGCAGGGTTCGATAATGAGAGTAAAGTATGAACTGGAATTTAATCTGAATTGTTCGCCAAAGGTGCTGTTCTCCCGGCTCAGCACACCTGAAGGGCTTGGTGAATGGTTTGCTGAAGATGTGAACGTTGACGGAGACATTTTTACATTCCTGTGGAATAAATCAGAGTCAAAAGCGAGGTTATCGGCCCTCAAAGAGAATAAGTTCGTGAGATTTGAATGGCTTGATATCAGCGACGAAGAGACAAATTACTTTGAATTCAGGATCAATATTGAAGAACTCAGCGGCAGTCTTGCCCTTATCATAATCGATTTCGCCGAGCCCGAAGAGAAGGAAGATGCAGTGAATCTGTGGGATTCACAGATTGCTGATCTGAAAAGGGTGCTGGGGATCTGACGGTGCGGACATTTGCACCATTCAGCCCTTAAATCATCATCTCTCTATTCACAAATGAACAATATGATTTCTCCTAAAAATCCAGTAGTTTTGCGGTCTAATCCATTCATCCGGTGAAGAAAGTTGACAAATTCGTCATAAAATCATTCATAGGCCCGCTGACACTCACATTCTGCATTGTGCTTATCATACTCCTTTTGCAATTCCTCTGGATGTATGTCGATGATCTCGCAGGAAAAGGACTTAACTTTAAAATACTTGCCGAGCTGCTTTTCCAGTTTGCCCTTTCATTCGTTCCGATGGCCCTTCCTCTGGCAATTCTCCTTGCCTCTCTTATGACTTTCGGGAACATGGGCGAATTCAGCGAACTTACCGCCCTGAAATCGTCCGGAATCCCGCTTCAAAGAATAATGGCGTCCCTTATAGTATTGATAGTATTGCTCGTGGGAGTCTCATTCCTGTTCTCCAATTATGTACTGCCTTACTCAAACCAGCAGGCAAGATCGCTGCTGTATGATATACGTCGTAAACGTCCCGATATAAACCTGCAGGCAGGTACCTTCAACGACGATATTGACGGATTCAGCATAAAGGTGACAACTAAGGATCCTGTTACAAACAGACTTGAAAAACTCATAATCTATGATCACCGCGACAGGCGGGGCAATGTGTCGGTTACTACCGCCGACTCAGGATATATGAAAGTCACTCCTGATGAATCTGCAATGATAATGATCCTCTATAACGGAAGTTCCGTTACCGAACTCGAGGAAAAAAATGTTGTCCCGGCAGAAAGAAAATACCCTACACGAAAAGATAACTTCAAAGAGCAGAAGCTTGTTCTCTCTCTGTCGGGATTTGATCTGGAACGCAGCAATAATGAATTATTCAAGTCCAACTCATGGAGTAAGAATATGGCTCAGCTCTCAAAAGACATTGATTCATTGAACAGAGGTTACAGAGTGAAACTGAACTCCCAGTACAATGAATTCAAAAGCTTCAAAATTTTTGAAGGCCGCAATCAAATACCAAATTATGCAGTTCAGACCGATACAACAAGAGCCATAGCAAAAAAGACGAAATTTGACACCAGAACCATCTATGCATCACTTACCACCAATGATAAGAAGGTCGCCCTGACAAAAGCCATTGAGGACATCAAGGATGCAAGCAACTTTATTGAAGGAAACAGCGAGGCCATGAAGATGGAAATGCGTAGCATGAAAAGATTCGATGTAGACTGGCACAAGAAACTCACTCTCCCATTTGCCTGCCTGATCTTTTTCTTCATAGGTGCGCCGCTTGGTGCAATAATCAGGAAGGGAGGACTTGGAACACCAGCCGTAATATCGATATTCTTCTTTGTAATCTGGTATGTAATTTCGATCACCAGTGAAAAAATGGTTGAGGAAGGACTTATCAGCAGCGCTGTGGGTTTATGGGCATCATCCTATATACTGCTTCCGGTTGGGTTATTCCTCACTTACAAGGCATCAAACGATTCTTATATTTTGAACATTGACACTTATATTTCGTTCTTCCGTAAGATTAAAGATTATTTATACAAGATTACAATACAGGGAAAGATTAAGAACCCAGACAATATAACAACTGAAGATGAGCAATTATAAATTAAATACCATTGAGGAAGCTATTAAGGATATCAGGGAAGGCAGGCTTCTTATTGTAGTGGATGATGAAGACCGTGAAAATGAAGGCGATTTCATATGCGCCGCGGAAAAGATCACTCCTGAACTGGTCAATTTCATGGCAAAACAAGGACGCGGACTTATTTGTACAGCGCTTCCCGAGGATAGATGCGAAGAACTGGATCTTGATCTGATGGTTGGGATCAATACCTCAATCCATGAAACACAGTTTACGGTAAGTGTCGACCTGAAAACTAAAGAAACCTCAACAGGTGTTTCAGCAAAAGACAGGGCGCTCACCATCAAGTCGCTCGTTAATCCTTTGACAAAATCGACCGATCTTGGAAGGCCAGGACACATTTTTCCGCTAAAGGCAAGAGCAAAAGGGGTCCTCAGAAGAGCAGGGCATACAGAAGCTGTTGTTGATCTTACCAGATTAGCCGGACTTCGTCCCGGAGGAGCACTGGTGGAGATAATGAACGATGATGGTACAATGGCACGCCTTCCCGATCTTGTGAAGATCAGGAAGAAATTTGGCATCAAAATAATCTCAATCCGCGACTTAATCCGTTATAAGCTCGACAGGGATTCTATAATCGAAAAAGGCGAAAGGGTCAAACTGCCCACAGTTTTCGGAGACTTCGAGTTCATACCCTTCAGGCAGACCAGCAATGGTATTGAACACAGCGCGCTTGTTAAAGGAACCTGGACAAAGGACGAACCGGTGATGGTTCGGCTGCATTCATCATGCTTTACCGGAGATATTTTCGGTTCAATGAGATGCGACTGCGGACCGCAGCTTCACAAAGCGATGGAAATGGTTGAAAAAGAGGGAAAAGGCGTCGTAATTTATCTTAGCCAGGAAGGACGAGGAATCGGGCTGTTCAATAAGATAAAAGCATACCGTCTGCAAGATCAGGGAATGGACACAGTGCAGGCAAACCTTAAACTTGGCTTTGGTGAAGATGAAAGGGATTATGGTGTTGGCGCCAGCATAATGAGGGAACTGGGACTCGGTAAAGTAAAACTCATATCAAATAATCCAGTCAAACGTGCAGGCCTGGAAGGTTACGGTATCCAAATTGTGGAGACAATCCCGCTGATAATAGAACCGAATCCATTTAATAAGTTCTACCTCGAAACCAAAGCAAAGAAGATGGGGCACGATCTTACATGCTATAAGCACATTGTAAAGGATTGATAATTTTTATTAGATTTGGCTGATAACTATTTTACGCCTGCAATGAAGTCCATCAGGATCGTGTTTATGGGGACTGCTGAGTTTGCCGTAGCCACTCTTGGCTCGCTGCTTATGAACGGCTTTAATGTTGTTGGTGTGGTAACCGCCCCTGACAAGCCTTCCGGAAGAGGAAGAAAAATATCAAAATCACCCGTTAAATCATTCGCAGAATTCAGCTATCTGCCGATCATGCAGCCTGAAAACCTGAAAGATCCTGTCTTTATCGATTCCCTCAAGAAGCTTAATGCTGATGTTTTTATAGTTGTCGCATTCAGAATGCTTCCGGAAGCAGTATGGAGAATACCGCCAACAGGCACAATCAACCTGCACGCCTCCCTCCTTCCCCATTACCGCGGGGCTGCTCCAATAAGCCGTGCCATTATCAATGGCGAAACTATGACAGGCGTTACGACCTTTTTGATTGATGATAAAATAGATACCGGGAAGATCCTGCTCAGGGAAGGGATCCAGATATTTCCGTTTGAAAATGCGGGCGATCTTCATGACAGGCTGATGAAACATGGTGCAAGGCTTGTGATAAGAACTCTTGCCGGCATCGCTGATAAAAGCATCATTCCTCATCTTCAGTCTGATTTTCTAAAACCAGGAGAGTTGCCTAAGGAGGCTCCAAAGTTATTTCCTGAGGATTGCATTATAAACTGGAACAAAGACCCGGTGAAAATCCATAACCTCATACGGGGCCTTGCTCCAAATCCGGGTGCAAGATCATTTCTTTTAACAGGTGGTAAAAAGCTATCCTTCAAGATATTTGATAGTTATCCTGAATCAATTGAACATAATTTCAAGCCCGGGTTCATTGTTTCCGACGGCAAGCATTTCATGAAAATTGCCTGCGTTAAAGGGTTCCTGAATGTTGTTAGCCTGCAGGTTGAAGGTAAAAACAGGATGTCAACTGTCGAATTCCTAAGAGGCTTCAATATATCAGACTGCTCAATTGTCAGTTGACAGGTTTCATTCCTCGCAGCCATATCTCTTCTCCCGGTGCAGGCTCAGCGCCTTCGTTCATCCTGTTATACTCATATAATTTTTTCATCTTTACACCGTATATCTGCGAAATGATATACATGGTATCGCCTGCGCGGACGACATGAGCTTCCTTTCCGGGTTCTGCCTTGTCACGTTTAGGCTGAAGGTAAAGTATCTGGCCTGCAACAGGACTGAATGAGGCATCCAGTTCATTGTATTTTATCAGCTCCCATTTAAGAAGCTGAAACTCATTCTCAATCATTTCCCGTGTCTCGCCATCCTTTACGACAATATACTGAATCCTGTTATTCTCCATTACCCTGGAAACACGTGCCGGAACGGCGGCATTCCCATTATTGACCTTTTGCTGATCACCCTGGCTGGAAGAGGGTGCAGACTCGTTCATTGTCTTTTCCTCAGGCACAATATTTTTTGACTCCGGAGCTGGCAGTTTGCCGGTATCAAAGTAGTAAAGATTATTTTCCTCTATTTTCCTGATCAGCATTCCGGCATAATCGGGATTCGTGGCATATCCTGCCTTTTTAAGTCCATGCGCCCACCCTTTATAGTCTGTCTGAGAGAGATTAAAAAGCTCCTTATAACGTGACTCTGACTTCAGAAAATCAGAATGGTCGTAGAAAGAATCTTCCGGACGAGAGTATTTTCTGAAACATTCATTCCTTCTTTCATCATTATGCCTGATTGCAGGTCCGGTCCAGTCATCATGGCATTTTATTCCAAAATGATTATTTCCCTGCATGGCAAGAGTGCTTCTGCCGAAATCAGATTCAATCATGCCCTGGGCAAGTGTTATGCTAGCAGGCACTCCGGTCCTTTTCATTTCACTTACAGCCAGGCTGCCAAATCTTTCAATATACGCCTGAGCATCTGCGTCAGAAGCATTCACTGAAGATGCAGTCCTTCCTGCTCGGCAGGAGGTAAGCAGAGGGATAATTATAAGCAGCAGTAACGGGGATGATCGTTTGAACATATTTTAAAGTTTGCGCAAAAATAGAAAAAAGTGCCTAAAGTGCATAAAGTTTGGAGTGACTAAAGTTTGAAGTGACTAAAGTTTGAATTGAACTGAGGCTGTTTTATGTATACAACTCCAGTCACTTAAAACTCCAAACTTTAGTTCACTTTAAAATTACTTTCTCCCGTATAAATACTACATTTGTAACCCATAATAGATAAGAGTGTTATGATCAGAACAGAAAACATAATATTTTCGTACCAGGAAGTTGATAATTCAGGTGAACTAGAACCTGCCGATCGGGAGCTTCTTGGCAATGCCCGCAAAGCAGCAAGAAATGCATATGCGCCATATTCCCGGTTCAGGGTGGGTGCTGCCCTCAGGCTTGAAAGCGGTAAGATAATCTTAGGTACTAATGTTGAAAATGCTGCATTCCCGTCAGGGATATGTGCTGAAAGAACAGCAATTTACAGTGCGTCATCCAATTTTCCGGGAGATAAGCCGGTTGCTTTGGCTATAGCAGCGATGACCGGGGAAGATCTGTCTGATGAGATTGTTTCTCCATGTGGAAATTGCCGACAGGTAATTGCAGAAGAAGAACAAAGAAACGAGAACAGTATCAGGGTAATCCTTAGCAGCAGGGAAAAAATATGGATCATTAAAAAAGGAGGTGATCTCCTTCCCCTTCAGTTCAACAAAGGTCACCTCAAGTCTGCTCTTCGCTGATAACCAGCTGGAAACCTGCCCCGTGAATATTTTTAATATTCAGTCTCGGATCTTCTGAAAGGAATTTTCTCAATTTAGTCACGTAAACATCCATACTCCGGGCAGTGAAATAATCATCATTGCCCCAGATCTTCTTCAGAGCCATTTCCCTGCTTATAAGCGAATTGGGATTGGTGACCAGCAATTCAAGCAATTGTGCTTCCTTCGGGGAGAGTTTTTTCTCATCATCGCCAGCTGTAAGCGTCCTCAGCCTGGCATTGAAGATGAACTTGCCAAGTTCATAGATGTCTTTGGTACCACTCTGAAAATCACGGCGTGCAAGAATTGCCCGGATCTTGGCTAGCAGGATATCTGTATCGAAAGGTTTTGTTATATAATCATCACCTCCTGCACCATATCCTTTAAGAACATCATCCTTCAGTTTTTTAGCTGTAAGAAAAACAATAGGGACAAGGCTGTTTATCTGCCTAATCTCATTAGCAATAGTAAAGCCATCGACGTGCGGCAGCATAACGTCAAGAATACAGATATCGAAGAGCCCTTTTCTGAAGTGCTCAACTGCATATTTGCCGTCGTCAACCCATTCTACGGTATAATCGTTAATCTCGAGGTAAGATTTCAGCACTGAGCCAAAGCTCAAATCATCCTCGACAAGAAAAATCCTGATACTTTTTGAACTCATTTCTAATTCTCCTGATTAAATGGTAAGAATACATCGAACCGGGTTCCCTTACCCGGTTCACTGGAAACAATAACATTCCCTTTATGGGCCTCAATAATAGCCCGGGCATAGTTAAGCCCAAGTCCGAATCCCTTTACATCATGCACATTACCCGAGGTTTGACGATAAAATCTCTCGAATATCCTGCTTTGAATGCTTTTGCTCATTCCAATACCCTTGTCTTCCACCGACATTATTATTCCTCTTTCATTATTCTTCGTAGTTATGGTAATATCAGGCGATTCAGGTGAATACTTAAGGGCGTTATCAAGAAGGTTATTAACCAGGTTCAGCAGGTGTTCCTCGTCGCCACAGATAACCGGACTGGCAGCATCAAGATTCAGATGTATCTTTCCATTACGCTGCTGAACATGGATATCAATTGTATCAACAACTTTTTCAATAACAGAATGAAGAGAAACATTTTCAAATTTAAAGTCAATCTCCTTCTTATCAAGGGAAGCAATTTGCAGAATAGTCTCCACTTTCTTATTCATCCTGCTGTTTTCCTTTTTTATCATACCGATGAAGTGCCTGATACTCGACTCATCGTTTATCACCTTCGGGTTTGTGATAGTATCGGCAGCAAGCGAAATAGTGGCTATAGGCGTCTTGAATTCATGAGTCATATTGTTAAGGAAGTCAGATTTCATCTCTGAAACCTTTTTCTGCCTGATAATTAAGAAGAGGCTCATGGCAAATGTCGCCAGAATGATGAGCGAGAAAAGAAGAGAGCCTCCCAGGATCCATGCCATTGAACCAAGAACATAATTAGCTCTCGCGGGAAAAACCACAGAGAGGACAAGATTCTGAGGGATTATATTATCGGGGAAAAGCATAACCTTATATTTGCTTTTCAGAAAGTCATTCTTGTCCGATTTCTTGTACGATCCGTCGGTCACTTTGCCGTTTTTCATTACTGCAAACTCAAAAGGAGTCTCGATCCCATTATAAAACAGTGAACGCCCGAGTGCGTATTCTATTTCCCTATTGTCAACCTCCGTAGTTTTTTCCCATTGGTATACCTCGGCGATCATCTGATCGCTCATATTCTGAAACTCGCTTGATCTCTTCCTCAACATATTGATAAAATCTTTCTGGGGGATGGAGATGCTGCCACTCCCTGAAGCAGGATTGTCAGAATGGCTTACAACCACCATTCTGCCAGGATCGTTAACCGATGAAGATGATGAATCTGTCGTCAGAATTGTATCATGTATCTCAACCACAGGTTCTTTCCCGGGAGTTTGTTTCACCGACTGATTTGTAATTCTTACACTTACATTGCCGGTATTTCCCATCGAATAGCTTTGAGTTGTTACATATCGTGTAATGTTAGCGGAGGTGTCGCTCACTATATCAGTATCCGGTATTAGAAAATTATTAAAGAAGCTTATTTTCCTTGAAGATTCAATCTCTGCGGCTGCATCATGAAGACTTGCTTTGGCATAATAATCAAAGTTTTCATTTCTTATTCCCATTGCCTTTTTAATCCATACCATCTGAACCCATATAATACCGATTATCGAAACAAGCATCATTATTATAAGACCTATGAATTTCTTCCTGTTCATGGCACAAAATTAACTTATCGTACCATAATTCAAATATGTTTTAACTTTTCATTAACTGTTATTAACCTCAAATTAACGTCATTATGCAGGTCAAAACCTAATTTTGATTTATAATTAAAACCAGTATGCCATGAAAATGAACTTACGAAACTTATTTTTGATTTTATCAGCCTTGGCAATACCGCTGTCAGCTGCGAGAGGCCAGGATGAAAAAACTGAAAAGAAAATCAAAGTGATAGTGGATGACGGATCGGGTGCAAAAACCGTGATAGACACTTCCTTCACCAATGGTTCCCTGCCCGATTCGGTAATTCTCAAAAACGGTAAGGTGGTATATTTTACCGGATCAGGGAAAGAGGTAATTACAGGAAAATCTCCGAAAAATATGTATGTAACGGTAACTTCAAGCTGTTGCGACAAAAAGAATAAGGAACAGACAGTTATTGTAACTTCGGATGATTCGACCCGGATCCGCAAGCCAGGCGGAAATGGTACTAAGCATATTTATGCATATTCCTCTTCGGGGACGAGTGGAGAGAAGCCGGAAAGCCAGACCATAATAATAACTGATGGCGATAAAGATCTAATGGCTGAAGGAGAAAAAGTCATGATAATCAAAGATGGAAAGGTTATCAGAGATGAGAGTGATAAGGATTAGAATACACTGGAAAAGCTTGAAAAAAATGATAATGGAACCGAAATGACAAAATATGTCATTGCAAAGGATGGAGTAGTTGTTACTGTTGAAAGCAATGATGAAGCCAAGGCAAAGGATCTAATTAAGGATATCGAAAACAAACTCGGTGTAAATAAAGAGAATATTGATAAAAAAGAAATATCAAATACCGAAACCAGCAAAACAGTGAAGAAATAGTTTATTCCGATCAGGTGTTCATGTTCATTTCTGAAAATGAGTCCGGTTTCCGGGCTCATTTTTTTACACCACGACATCCTTAAAAAGATCCCAGATATCGCCTTCCGGAAAAGGCGCAGTAATGACCACTTTCTCTTTTTTCACGGGATGGATGAATTCAAGCCTTCGGGCCATTAAACTTATGCTGCCATCGTCGTTTGACCTTGAATAGCCATATTTAAGGTCGCCTTTTATCGGGCATCCTATCGCTGCCATCTGTGCCCTGATCTGATGGTGACGACCTGAATGGAGTTCAATCTCAAGCAAGTAATATCTTTCAGAACGACCGGCAAGACGATATGTCAGGCTTGCTTCTTTGGAACCCTTAACCTCCTTTTCATAAACATAAGTTTTATTTTGAGCTTCAATCTTCTTAAGGAAATTGGTTATTGTCTGGGAATCTTCAGGAGGTCTCTCCTTAACAATTGCCAGGTAGGTCTTTTTGACCTGGCTGCCCCTGAACATCTCATTCAACCTTTCAAGCGCCTTTGATGTCCTCGCATACAGAATAACACCGCTGACCGGGCGGTCGAGCCGGTGAACAACGCCAAGGAATACATCTCCGGGCTTCCTGTACTTTTCAGCTATGTATTTTTTAACCTCTGAATCAAGAGATATATCGCCCGTTTTATCGCCCTGGGAGAGATCGGAAGAACGTTTAAGGACAGCGATCAGGTGGTTGTCTTCGTAGAGTACCCTGACCATGATCAGTACTGTTCATTTTCATTTGGAAATTCCTGCCTCCTTACATCACTGATATATGTTTGTACAGCTCCTTTTATTTCCTGATACAGATTAAGATACCTGCGCAGGAATCGGGGTGAAAATTCCTGGGTAATGCCAAGCATATCATGAAGTACCAGCACCTGGCCGTCCGTTTTGCCTCCTGCCCCGATACCGATTACCGGTATCTTAAGGCTGCCGGTGACCTCTTCTGCCAGTTTTGCCGGAATTTTCTCTAGAACAATTGCAAAGCAGCCTGTTTTTTCCAGAAGTCTGGCATCTTCCATTAGTCTTCTTGCTTCCTCTTCCTCTTGTGCTCTTACGACATAAGTGCCGAATTTATGGATAGACTGGGGAGTAAGCCCAAGGTGCCCCATCACAGGTATTCCTGCAGAGAGTATCCTTTCAATTGACTCAACCACCTGCTGTCCGCCTTCAAGCTTGACTCCAGCAGCCCCCGTCTCCTTCATTATCCTGATTGAAGATGCAAGCGCTTCCTTTGAATTGCCCTGGTAAGTTCCGAAAGGAAGATCCACAATGACCAGGGCTCTCTTTATCCCTCGCACAACAGAGGCAGCATGGTAGATCATGTTATCAAGGGTTATTGGAAGCGTAGTGTCATAGCCTGCCATGACATTCGAGGCCGAATCGCCGACAAGAATGATATCAATCTCAGCTTCATCAAGAATCCTGGCAAATGAATAATCATATGCCGTAAGCATTGCTATTTTCTCGCCTTTTAGCTTCATCTCACTCAGAACATGAGTAGTGACCCTTTTTACAGACTTATGTATCGACATAATTATTAGTTTGTTATTTTCGGTTCACAAAGTTACTATTTCTTTTGTTTTGACAGCTGGGGAGTATCTCTGCCGTTTTGTCATAAATTTCAAATGGCACAATCATTGCATGGCATCTATATCAAATTTAAAATTCATTAATTATCATAAAATGGGAAAAATAATTGGTATAGACCTGGGAACAACCAACTCATGCGTTGCAGTAATGGAAGGTAATGAGCCTGTGGTTATCCCTAATAGCGAAGGTAAAAGAACAACTCCTTCAATCGTTGCATTTGTTGAGAACGGCGAGCGCAAGGTAGGCGATCCGGCCAAACGTCAGGCTATAACAAATGCTAAAAAGACTGTATATTCTATTAAGAGGTTCATGGGTGAGCCGTATGAAAAGCTTACTCAGGAGATAAAAAGAGTTACGTACACAGTCGTAAGGGGTGATAATAACACCCCAAGAGTGCAGATTGACAACAGGCAGTACTCTCCGCAGGAAATATCGGCAATGATCCTTCAGAAGATGAAGAAAACAGCAGAAGATTAT
>Ga0187886_1003528_pt1 | contig 11669 bp, 9 predicted proteins | sample June2016WEW_20_1_FD_133001 | JGI IMG/M metagenome (GOLD analysis project Ga0187886, IMG submission 133001) | Peatland microbial communities from SPRUCE experiment site at the Marcell Experimental Forest, Minnesota, USA - June2016WEW_20_150 | ecosystem: Environmental > Terrestrial > Soil >...
AACCTACTACCTATGCCTGCCACTGGAAATATAGCTTTTTTTATCGATAAATTTGCCATAATTATAATTTATATTGAATATATTAAAAAATTATACCAACTTCATATACTGTTAACAAGCAACACTTTTAGTTTTTAAATTAACTGATCTAACCAAAGTAAATTTAAAAAGTTTTTCCATGGATAAACTTGGATCCCATCTATAATACGCATTTCTGAATCTTGAGATACAATACAAAATTTTTGAATATTTTGTTCTTCCCGAAGAGCTTTTAATCCTTTTAGATGTTTTTCTGTAACTAAAGTAGTTGATTTAAATTCACATGCTAAATTATTACCAATAATACAATCAACTTCAAATTGAGAGGTGCTACGCCAATATGATATCGTTATGTTTTTTCTTCGATAATTTAAATAGGCTCTTATTTCTAAGACAAGAAAATGTTCAAAAGCTTTACCAAATAATTCACTACCAGACAAAATTTCAGTTCGTTTGGAAAGAGTATTTACTATACCAATATCAAAAAAATAAAATTTTGAGCGCGTAATCGCTTTTCGTTTTTTAGTTTGTAAATAAGCTGGCAGCTGAAAACCAATTAAAGTATCTTCTAGAATTTGAATATAATTTTGAATTGTTTTTACTGGAACACCAGCATCACTAGAAATGGATTGAAAATGCAGTTCTTCCCCATTTTGTAAGCCTATAATATCTAAAAAACGAATAAAATAATCTAATTTACGCACAAGAGCTTCCGCAACAACTTCTTCTCGTATATACAAATTAATATAATTATTTAATTCTTCATAATAATCTTCTGACAAAAATATGTGGGGTAATCCCCCTCTATTTAAGTACTTAATCAAATCAAAATTTATTATTTCTTTAGAAGTTAGCCCATAAAGATGAGCTTCCCATGCTCTTCCGCCTAATAAATTAGCTGCTCCTCGTTTAAGTTTTCTTGCGCTACTACCAGTTAAAAGAAAAGATATTTTATATTTTTCAATTAAACGATGTACTTCGTCTAAAAGTTTTGGTAGTTTTTGGATTTCATCTATTATAATAATTGGTGTTGTTTCAGAAGTTAAAACTAATTTTTCTTCAATTAGCTTTGGCCTTCTAAGTAATTCGGTGTATATATCCGCATCTAGCAAATCATTAAAAATAGCGTTAGGAAATTGTTGGTGAATAAGGGTTGTTTTCCCAGTCCTTCTCGGGCCAAATAAAAAAAAACTTTTTTTTTGTAAAAGCGAATTCATATTAAGCAATCGTTGATAAATCATTGTAGTTCACCTTTATTTATTTTGATGATAATTGGAATCATTGTTTCTGTTTATCATGACAAACGGAAATAGTCAAATATCTGTTAGTCATACATTTTTAATATTACAATTTTTAACAATTACACCATTTTTTTGGCCTAGTACTTTTTTGACCTGGTACTTTAGTTGTGCTATGTTTAGTTTGGGAACTAATTTACAGTGAGAACTAAAATGAAATTTAACCTAAGAGCATTATTATCATTAGATTTTGTAGAAGTTAACAAAGCACAAACATCACCAATTCAATATGATAACTTATATTTGGTTTGCCACGATAATAAACCTAAAGATGATATAAAGGCAGGCCACACGCTTCCCAGACTAGGGGTAGTGGACATTTCAAGTGGTATATATGATCCAATTTTATTACCAGATACTGATCCATTAATGAAATCAAAAGATTTAGAATCTGTAACATGGCTGCATGGAAATGAATATTTAGCCTGTGAAAGCAGCGGAAAATGTTTTCACGTAAGACTTATTCATCGAGCAAATGGGTATGCAACAGAAACACTACGAACCCTCCAACTTCCTGTGCCAAAAGACAGATTTTTTAATATTGAAAGCGTGGGAATAAAAAGAACAAAAGATGATGTACTAAATAATGTCATTTGTTATGATCATCGAGGTGGTATTAATCCTGGAGAAGAGCCATGGAGTCGTTGTGCACCATTCGATATTGAAACTGGAGAAATTGGCAGTTTTAAAGAAACTTCACCATCCGACCCATTTGCCATAGCTAATAAGCTAAATAGAGCCATTTCAGATCGCACTATTGGAGAAAAAACAGGACAATCTTACTTTGTTGCAACAATAGACACAGAAGGATCAGAAGGGATCCCAGCTACCCAGGATAATGCATACAGCTTCATCTATACGGTAGATCAATGTATAAAGTATGTTGATGGAGATAAAATAGAAGCATTATATGTTACTCCTGATGAACAACAAGCTATTATTACAACTGATAATGACAGGCCAAACTCAGAAAAAATCTGTTTATTTTCATTAAGAAATCCAAATGCAGAACCCATATGTCATCACACAATTCCATACGGGATTGGTGGGATTGCGCCTATAAAAAAGTTGTTAATTCCTAAAAGCTAGAACAACAACAAAAAAGTAATAAACAGTTTCACTTTTAAAAATCATTAGGATATAGTAATAATTATTTGGCAACCCATTGGCTGCTTGGCAACAGGATGTTGTAAACCCCGTGAGGCCCGGAAGGGAGCAACGGTAGCAACTTAGCGTGTGCGAAGTTTTGTCTTTGGGTGCCTTTATGTAGAGAGATATGTCCTATCAAGTTTTAGCTAGAAAATGGCGCCCACAAGATTTTACTGCAGTTGCTGTCCAAATCCCCACTATTCAAGTACTACAAAATTCTTTAGACAGCCAAAAACTACATCATGCTTATTTATTTACTGGTACTAGAGGGGTTGGTAAAACTACTATTGCTAGAATTTTAGCTAAGGCTTTAATTTGCGAACAAGGCATATCTTCGCAACCTTGTAATAATTGCTTTTTTTGTAAAGCTGTTACCGACGGTAATTGCGTAGATGTTATAGAAATAGATGCAGCTTCTAAAACTAAAGTCGAAGATACTAGGTTAATACTAGATAACTTGGCATATGCACCAAGTGCCGCTAGATTTAAAATATACATAATCGATGAAGTACATATGCTATCTACTCATAGTTTTAATGCCTTATTAAAAAGTTTAGAAGAACCTCCAACTCATGTTAAATTTCTATTAGCAACTACTGATCCACAAAAATTACCAATAACAGTATTATCTAGATGCTTACAATTTAAATTAAAAATGTTTTCTAGTGCGGCAATTACTAAACAACTTGAGCATATTTTAACTATGGAAAACAAACTATTTGAACAAGACGCTATTTTACAGATAGCACTAGCTGCTAATGGTAGTATGCGAGATGCGTTAAGTTTATTAGAACAAGTATTGGCTTTTAGTGAGCATACTGAAAAAATAACAAAATTAGAAGTCTGTTCAACATTAGGGATCCCTGATTCATTACAGTTAATTAATTTATTAACTGCGGTTTTAAAATCAGATCTTGCACTAATTTTAGTTATAATAAATAATTTTGCTGAAGCCAATTTGGATTTAACTATAATATTGCAAGAAATCCTAGTTATGCTAAAAAATATTACTATTTTACAGATTGCCCCAAATGCTTTGTTACAAGAAGAAACTATTTTACATAAAGATTTGTTATTAAATTTAGCTAATATAACCACTAAAGAAGAAATTCAATTATATTACGACATCGCTATTAATGGTTTTAAAAATTTAGCATTTACTCCAGATCCTAAAGTGTGGTTTGAAATGATTATGCTAAGAATGGCAGCCTTTGTACCTGTAACTACTAAGCCAATAGAAGCTAAAGATTTAACTGTGCCTGTTACAATTACTAAAGATCAAAATCTAGTTATTAAAGATCCTAAAACTACAGAAAATAAATCTCAATTAAATTTTTATGAAATTATTAACCAATTAAATATTTCTGGTTTAACTAAAGAATTAGCTGAAAACGCTGTGTTTGAATCGATTACTGATACTAAAATTAAACTTATCATTGATGAAAATAAAAAACTTTTAATAACTAAATATAATATAGAAAATTTGCAAAGCGCTTTTAATAAACATTTTGCTAAAGATATTAGTTTAAAAGTGGAATTACAAAATTTTCAAGAAAACCAAGCTTTAACTAAAGCAACTGTTAGATTTCAAAAACAACTTGAACTACAAAATTTTATTAATAACGATCAAGATTTACAACAATTAATAACTTCTTTTGATGGTCAAATAGAATTAGTAGAATAACATAATGATTTTTAGCCCTTTAATTGATGATTTAATTATGGCATTTCGATGCTTGCCCGGAGTGGGACCTAAAACTGCTCAACGTATGGCGTTTTATATTCTACAAACAGATAGAGAGGGCGGTAATAACTTATCAACTGCCATAAAGAAAGCTTTACAACAAATAGGCAAATGTCAGAATTGTCGTACTTTATCAGAAAAACCAATTTGTACAATTTGTAATAATCTATCTAGAGATAGCCAATTATTATGTATAGTAGAAAGTCCGGCCGACATTTTAGCTATAGAACAAACAAAAGAATACTATGGCCTATATTTTGTGTTATTAGGTAGATTATCACCATTAGATGGTATTGGCCCAGAAGATTTAGGTGTAGTAGAATATCGTAATTTATTACAAAAAGGTAATATAAAAGAAGTTATTATGGCTACTAATTTAACCGTAGAAGGAGAGACTACAGCGTTTTATTTCGCTGAGGTTACTAAAGAATATGGTATAAAAACTAGTAGAATTGCTCAAGGTGTACCTCTTGGTGGCGAATTAGAAACCACAGATAGTGGTACTTTAGCCAGGGCATTATCCGATAGAGAATTAATTTATTAAGGAGTATAAATAATATGTCAACAGCAACCAATAACAAACAAACTTTAAGCTTTCAAGCAGAAGTAACTCAATTATTACATTTAATGATCAACAGCCTGTATAGCAATAAAGAAATTTTCTTACGAGAATTAATTTCTAATGCCTCAGATGCTGCTGACAAATTACGATTTGAAGCACTAGCTAACCCTACTGTTTACGAAAACGATTCAGATCTAAAAGTATGGGTGGAACTCAATAAAGATGCTCGTACTATAACTATTCGTGATAACGGAATTGGCATGAACATGGACGAGGTTATTAAAAACTTAGGAACCATCGCAAAATCTGGTACTAAAGAGTTTTTATCTAAACTTACTGGAGACCGAGCTAAAGACTCTCAACTAATTGGTCAATTCGGGGTGGGATTTTACTCTGCATTTATAGTTGCCGATGAAGTTGAAGTCACCAGTAGACATGCTAATGACAACGTTGAAAATGGCGTTAGATGGAAATCTACCGGTAACGGGGAATATGAAATCGAAAATATAAGCAAAACAACTCGAGGTACCGAAGTAGTATTGCACTTAAAACCAAACGAAGAACAATTCTTAAATAGTTGGCATGTTAGACATGTTATTACCAAATATTCTGATCATATTAGTCTACCTATTGTGATGGCAAAAGAAAACAATACTGAAGAAACAGACAAAGAAAAAGATAGCACAATTATAGAAGTTCCGGAAGAAGAGGTAATAAACAGAGCGATAGCTGTATGGGCTTTACCTAAACAAAACATTAAAGACGAACAATACATTGAGTTATATAAACATATCGCTCATGACTTCGAAGAACCACTAACTTGGACTCACAATAAAGTAGAAGGTAAATTAGAGTATATAACTTTATTATACATTCCTAAAAGAGCACCTTTTGATTTATATCATGTTGCAAAGCCTAAGGGATTAAAATTATACGTAAAACGAGTATTTATTATGGATGATGCGGAACAATTTTTACCACTATATCTACGTTTCGTGAGGGGAATTGTCGATTCTAATGATTTACCATTAAACATTTCTAGAGAAATTTTACAACACAGCGACGTTACGGCTTCTATTCGCAGCGGTGTAGTAAAACGAGTATTAGAAATGTTAGAAAGCATGGCAGAAAAAGACTCAACTAAATATTTAGTATTTTGGAAAGAATTTGGGCAAGTTTTAAAGGAAGGTCCAGCTGAAGATTTTAGTAATCGTGAAAAAATTGCTAAGCTATTAAGATTTAGTTCTACTTATCTAGATAATACTCAACAAGATGTTTCTCTAGATAATTATATCGAGCGTCTTAAACCAGAACAAGAAAATATTTATTATGTAACCGCTGATAGTTTTAATACTGTTAAAGCTAGTCCACATTTAGAAATTTTTAGAAAAAAAGATATAGAAGTATTATTGTTAAGCGATAGAATTGACGAATGGATGATGAGCCATTTAACAGAATATAATGGTAAAAAATTTAAATCTATTGCTAAGGGGGATCTAGAACTTGGAAAATTAGAAGACGAACAGTCTCAAAAAAACCAACAACAATTATCCGAAGAATTTAAAGATCTAATTGCTGATCTCAAAAAAGAATTAGGCGAACATGTTAAAGATGTGCGTATTACGGTACGACTAACAGATTCTCCAGCATGTATAGTTACAGATCAAAATGACGTAACTCCTCAAATGGAACGGATCTTGAGAGCTGCTGGACAAGTAGTTCCTAAAACTAAGCCAATTTTAGAAATTAACCCAAAACATACTACCATTACTAATTTATGCAATTTAAAATCTAAAAATCCTAAAAAATTTACTGATTTATGTTTTGTTTTATTAGATCAAGCAATTTTAATAGAGGGTGGCCAGTTAGAAGATCCCGCTATGTTTGCTAAAAGATTTAATAATCTAATGTTAGATTTAGTTTTTTAATAACTTTTTATCAAACTAATCTAGGTTTTTTTTCCTGTCTACTAAGTGGGGTTGAAGAAGAGGCGCTAACGGCTTCTGCTTCAACCGCTGTTAAATCGGCAACATGGTGATCCATGCTGGTATTGGTGTTAGGTATTTCTCTTGTTCTACGTATTTTACTTAATACCATAGATGCGAATCTTCTTAACAGACCACCATTACTACTAGTTGCTGCTCTTTCCGTATAGCCTGCTCTATCATTAGCAGAGCTTAACCTTCGTATAAACATTAACCTAGAGCGGCTATCAGATGGTTCTAATGAAGGTGGTTCTACATTTGATGAGGAAGAAGATTCTACGATATATTTTTTTAATTTATCCCCAGCTGTTGATACCGTATGTTTTGTGGTTATTTTTTCAAGAAATTTTTTAAGATTTTTAATTTTACTAACTTCCCTGGGCCTTTCAAGTTCTTTTAACACCCCTAATATAAAAACCGCATTATTAAAATTATTTATTTTTTTTTGTAAAAATTTTAGATCAAATTTAACTAAAAAATTTTTCCAACAATCTTTAGGTAATGCATGTAAAACTTCAATAAGATCGTCAGATATTTTTATAACATTTTGTAAATATCTTTTGTTAAATTGTTCTAAAAAATCAAGTTTTAATCGCAATTGTTCTATATAATTAACACAAGTATAATCTGAACGCGGTAAAGTAATTAAAATTTTTACAAAAGTTTGAATATTTATTTTTTGTTCTGGTAATTTACCAATAGAATAAAGCTCTTTTAAACATTCTATTCCTCTAGATAAATTCTCTAAATTTAACAAACGTAAAATTTCAAATTGTTGTTCTAAATTTAATATCTTAAAAAAATCTAGTTGTCTTTTAAGAGAACAAATACGTAACAATACTTCTTTTGGCAATTCTTCCATAGATAGTTTTGATTTTAATTCTTGCACCAAAAACGAAAGTACTGCAGATTCTTCTGAATGTGCCCAGTAATTATTTTCTTCGATAATATTTAAAAAACTTATTAAGATGTTAAAATGTTTTCCTAAACTTAATAATCTTAAAAAATTAAGCTGTTTTTTTAAGGATAACAACTTTAAAAACCCTTGTGTATATAGATCTTTTTCTGGTAATTTTATTAATTGTTGTACAACAACAACTAATATTCTATGTTGTTTATGGGACAACGTATCGAAATCTTCTTCCAGCAATTTTTCAAACCCTCCTCTAGAGGGATATTCACAATCGCTACTACTCGCAATTACCGGAGAAAGAGCCACCCAACCAGAATCGCTATCTTCACTTTGAGTTTTATGAAACATAAATTACCCATATCTAAAATTAAAACACCGGTATTATATACTTTATAAAAATGAATTCTAGTTTTATTTTTCAATATAGTTTTTTAATAACTTAGTAGTTTCATCTGCTGTTGCTGGCTTTCCAAAAAGAAACCCTTGAGCTGCATCAGTAAATATTGCATTTACAGCCGCTAGTTGTTCTTTAGTTTCTATACCTTCTGCAACCACATGTAACTTTAACCCTTCTGCAACAGTGGCTATAGATTGAATAATTGCTCCAAGTTCAGGATGTTCGGTAAAACTATTAATTAGGGTTCGATTAATCTTAATACAGTCAACAGGAAATTGTTTAACAGCAGCAAACTTTGAATAGCAGGTACCAAATTCATCAAGGGTAATACCAATTCCTAACTGTTTTAGTTCGCATAACTTAGGCACCATAGTATTTCCGTTAATTAAAAATATTTTTTCGGATATTTCAATTTCTAAATATTTTGCATCAAGTTGAGTTTCTTCTAATACTTGTTTGATAATTTTTGTCATATCTTCTTGTTTTAGCTGACATTCGGAGATATTTACTGATATTTTAATACGAGGTAAATTACTATCATGCCAAAATTTTAATTGAGCACAAGCAGTTTTTAATACCCACAACCCTATAGAAAATATTGTACCACTAGATTCGGCGATGGGGATTAAAGTACTTGGCGGTACCATACCTAATTGTGGATGTTGCCAACGTATTAACACCTCCACACTTTTAATTTGGTTAGTATTTAAATCAATAACTGGTTGATAATGCAAAAACAGTTCTTTTTTTTGTATAGCAATATGTAAATCATGTTCTAGCTGCAACCGCATTAATAGTTGCGTAGACATCTCCTCATTATAAATTCTAAAAGTGTTTTTTCCTTTTTCTTTAGCATGATACATAGCTGCATCAGCATTTTTAATAAGAGTAACTGCATCGGCACCATCTTGTGGATAAAAACTGATCCCAATACTAGCAGTAACTATAAGTTCTTGTTCAACAAAATTATATGGTTGAACAATATATTTAAAAAATCTATCAATTATTTTATTAAAGTATTCTAATCCAATATTGTTAGATGTCATTGTTACTACAAATTCATCCCCACTTAATCTAGCAACGATGTCTTCTTCTCTCACATATTTTTTTAATCGTTGTCCAAAAGTTTTTAGTAATTGATCACCAACATTATGACCAAAAGTATCGTTAATAGCTTTAAACGAATCTAAATCAATAAAAAATACTGCAATATAGTTATTATTACGTTTTGCATAAGCAATCTCTTTCTGTAACTGATCTATTAATAAATGCCTATTTGGCAGCCCAGTTAATGAGTCAAACATTGCTTGTTGTTCTAATTGGTTTTCTAATTGTTTCCTTAAAGTAATATTTCTAAAACTATATACAATACCTGTAACTCCTGCTTCAATATTTTTAACCATTATATATTGTTCAAGATAAGTTTCGTTATGTAGTCTAATTTCACTTGCTGCTTCTTGTTGAATGTTTGGCGAAAATGTTAATGAAGTGTTTGCCTTAATTTGCATATGTTTAAAAACTTCCACTGCGCTGCCTTGCTCTAAGATATTAAGGGGAAGCTCCCACGATTCAACAAATGATTCATTATATAACAACACGTTTTCTTGGTTTTTATCTACAACTAAAATGCCTAAACTCATTGTTTGAAATATAAGTTTAGTTAAAGCTAATTCTTTATTTAATTGGCTTGAGCTTAATTGAGCTTGTGTTGACCTATTGTCAATATTTTTTTTAGGTTTATGCATAAAAAAAATTAAGATTATTAATTAAGATGATTAAGTAGTCTAATTAATATTAGTTGATTAAATACCAAACATCAATGTGTATAAAACACATTGCATTTAAAATTTGAGTATTTTAAGATGAAAATATGACTGTTATTTACAATAAAATTATCTGGTTGACAATCTTTTTAAGTATTTTATTAATTTCTTGTGGACAGAGCGGACCTTTATACTTACCATAATTTTTTTAAAAATAAGATAATGAGAGCTACATGCTAGTTAATTTTACTAAAATGCACGTCTTGGGTAACGATTTTATAATGATAGATGCTATTACTCAAAAAATTAAACTACATAGCGCCTATATTAAAAAAATTGCTAACCGTAATACCGGGATCGGTTGCGATCAAATTATCTTGTTAGAGCCACCCAAAGAACCAACGGCAGATTATTATTATAAAATATATAACGCTAATGGTAAAATTGCTGAACAATGCTTAAACGGCGCTAGATGTACAGCTAGATTTGCTTTAGATTCAGGATTAGTAAATAAACAAACGATTGTTGCAGATTGTATGGCCGGCAGAGTAACTTTCTCTGTAGAACACAACCTGTTAATTTCAGCTAATTTAGGAATAATTAATCCTGCTATAAATAGCTATTTATTAAAGCTAAAAAACAGTAATATTGATTGTAAAATACATAGTTTATCTATTGGTAATCCACATGCTATTGTTTTATTACCTAACGAAATATCAACAGAATACCCAGAAATAGAACACCCAAAATACTGTTTATTAGCAGAAGATATTAATAATCAAGATATGTTTTCTTCTGGAATAAACATTGGTTTTATTAGAGTTATTGATGCTAACAGCATTAGATTACGCGTGTTCGAACGTGGCGTTGGTGAAACTTTATCTTGTGGAAGTAATACCGTAGCTGCATTTTTAGTAGCAAAACATTTAAAATTGATAGCTAATCGTGCTAAAATTTTGTTTAAATTAGGAACTCTACATGTTAAATTAGAAAATGATTGTTTAATTATTAGAGGCCCAACAAATTCAGTATTTATTGGTAAGTTTAAAATTTAGATTTTTAACAAGGGGAGTAACATGAAAAAATGTATTACTATGCTAAGTTTAGGTTTGGGGATTATTTCTTCATTTTCAGTCCACGCTAACACTAATTATAAAGATGGTTTACAATTTGGCTCTCAAGATGATCCGTATTGGTTTAAAGTCAATGGAGCATTAATGCTAGATGAGCGACTTTTTTTTGGGAAAAAACAAGGAAATCTACATAGCGGCGCTTATATTAAAAAATTTGATGTAGATCTTTCTGGTGGCCTTGGTTAAGATTTATCTTTTACTACTGGTGTTGGTTTTAAAGCTCATCATTCTAAGGTAGAAGTTAACGATGCTTATATAACCTATAGTGGATTTAAATGGTTAGGAGAAAATTTTAATGTTTCTGTTGGTAAAGTAAACCCTAGCTTTTGTCTAGAAAGTACTAGCAGTAGTAAATGGACCCCTTTCTTAGAAAGAAGCATAGCAACTACTGCTTTTAGTCCGGATCCTGGTTTAGGGATTAGCGTCAGTAAATGGCAAAAAGATTACTCTATTAGTGTAACTCTAACTCAACCAAAACCAACCGATAAAACTAACGATGAAAACGGTAAAGAAGTAAAACATTCTGATCGATTACAACTAAATACTAGGTTAACTAAAGCACATTTTTTTGGCGATCATAAATTTTTACAATTAGGTTTTTCTGGTCATATTAAAGATGATGGGCATAATGGTATAAAATTCTCTACTGGCCCAGAAGCTAACTCTCGCCATTCTACTGATACGCT
>Ga0187886_1003531_pt1 | contig 11667 bp, 9 predicted proteins | sample June2016WEW_20_1_FD_133001 | JGI IMG/M metagenome (GOLD analysis project Ga0187886, IMG submission 133001) | Peatland microbial communities from SPRUCE experiment site at the Marcell Experimental Forest, Minnesota, USA - June2016WEW_20_150 | ecosystem: Environmental > Terrestrial > Soil >...
CTGAGTTTTGCTTCCAGCAGCAGCGTGTCCACCGTGGGACGCTGCCCGTTTACCGAAGAAACGAGTTCGGCTGCCTCGTGAAAATCGCCCGCCTTAAACATCGCCTGGGCAGCCAATGATTTCATCCATAACTGATTTTGATAGCGGTTGGCGATATGAACGTAAATTTTAGCGGCCTGTTTCAAGTTGCCGTTATTCTGCTCCGTCCTCGCTACTTTCAGCAGGGTATCGAATTGGAACGGTATTTCTTCCGGTGTTATACGTCTGATTTTAATCCCGCCGGCCATCAGACCCTCATAAAGTTGCAACCGGGGGTATTCTTTGCAGGCAAGCTCGATATGTTCCCTGCGGGCAACCACTGCCCGACATTGAGATGTCGAGTGCTCCAGCTCGAATGCCTCTCGGTTGTTTTGGCTGTTGATAAGGGCGTAAAGTGAATCCTCGACCCACATATCCCGGACCGGAAAGCCGGCCGGGACAACGGCAATATATTGACCCTCGCATTGAGCAAGGGTTTTTTCAATTTGCTGGAGCTGTGTGGCTGCCGGAGCGACCGAAACCGTTACTACGTTCGGCATATCGGTTTTGAACCTGCCAATAACATCGTCCGGCAGGGGGATATAAAGCTTATAGGGATAAAATGTATGCTGCCAGATAAGCCCGATAGTGGTTCCTGCATTTCGGTTAAAATTTTCAGTCAAAAAAATGATTGATAAATCCGCAAATTTGGTCCAGGGTTTGGCGGGCCGGGTGGTGCGAATAGTCAGGACGTTTCGGGCGTATTCCTGCTTATCCTTGCGCTGCTGGACTGATATTCTGTCGCACTCACCTGCCGGATGATAGTACTCACCGGTAATCTGGTGAACGTGAAGGAAGTCCGTGAAAAACGCGAGGCGCCTGGTCATATCCCAGTCAATCATTACGTTAAGTTTTTCGTTATAAAGCCCGGTTTTTTCCAGCAGGTCTCGCCGATGCATTAAGCTGACGTGCAGGACGTTGTTAAAATAAAGCATTAAAAACGGGTCGAAGTCCCTGCTGACTTCGACAACCTTGCTGTAAACCATCCGGCTCTGGTCGGGATTAACTTTGCAGTAAACCTTGTATAAATCGCTATAGGCAGCGAGGTATCCCGGCGCGCCGGGACTATGGCTCTCAAGGGCGTTTACGAGTGTGCTGACGTGCTCGGGATAGTAGATATCGTCATCGCCGAGGTAACAAACGTATTTACCGCGCGCCTTTCTTAAGGCCTCGTTTAGCGTAAAAGGCAAGCCCCGGTTTTCTTTCCTGTTAATAAACACGATTCGCCGGTCATTAAATTGCTCAACAATGCCGGCTACGTCGCACCCGCCGTCGTTTGCGACGATTATCTGGATTTTGCGGTAGTTTTGGCGCACGATGCTGTCCAGCGCCTGTGCCAGATATAAAGGCCTGTTGAACGTCGGCAAAAGGACGCTGACAAGCGGTTCTGCGAGCTCAGCGTTCAGCGTGCAGCGTTCAGCGTGCAGGTTGCAACGTGCAGGTTTTTTCTGTTCGCTGGACGCTGACCGCTGTCCGCTGAGATTATCTGGCAGCACAGTGCTGAAGTCGATTCCCAGAGATAGCCGGTGCTTTAGCCGCATCGATTTCTGCCTCGAAACGCAATAAGAGGTTGTTGATTGTGTTCAATTGCTGCCGGAGCGGGTATCTTTGTTCGACGTAAGCGCGGTATTGCCTCGGATAGTAGTGCTCGCTGCATATATGCTGACAGAACTGTTCTGAGATATTGAATAAGCAGTCGCCGGGAAATATCTGGTCGGCGCCGGGGAAATTGTGGACTACGGGTTTTAACCCGCAGGCCATCCCTTCGAGGACCCCCATTCCCTGGCTTTCGCCCAAACTGGCCGAGACGATAAAGTGTTTGTCCTTTAACCAGTTGTTGACGTCGTCCTGCCAGCCGTCGAAAACTACCACGTCGTCGATATCCATCGCCTTGACCATATACCGGATATACTGCTCCAGGGCCGCGTCCTGGAATACGCCGGCGAAGAACAATTTATACTGCGGGTCGATGTAATTCAGCTTTTGCATACACTGAAGCAGGAACATCGGATTTTTTCTCGCGTTGAGATAGCCGATACAGGCGATGTTTTTGCCCTTGGGCCTTTCGATAAACTTGAACTTGTCGAGGTTTATACCGTTGGGTATGGTTAAAACCTGCGTGCGTGCTTCCAGCGCAGGCACCTGTCTCGATAATGCGTCTTTCACGTATGAGTTGCCCACCGTGATTAGCGTATCGATATTTTCCCATTGAATTTTGGAGGGCCAGTCGCAATATGCCTCGAAGCGATGAAGCCGGATGATGTTTTTGCAGCATTTCGGCAGTCGCGACGCCTCTACGGCGATGTCCGTCGCCCACTCGAACCACGAGATATCGCTCCATTTCATAAGGTCGTGAATATGGTTGATGTCCCTGCCGTCGTAGAATTTGACTGCGAAACGCTGCTCGACAAACGAGTAAATATCGGTAAGGAACATTACGTCTCCTGCAAGCCCGCAGAAAAATGCGAGCTTGGGCCTTTTGTGGCGGATGACGTCGAGCATCGGCTTGAGCACATCCTGATTCGGCGATATTTGGAGCGAGCGAAGGAGGGTCTCCAGTGCGCCTGCCTTGTCGCCCTGTTCGAGCAGTATGTTGGCGGTGCGATTGAGGACGTCGGCGCTGAGAATCCCGCGGCCAGCCATCTCATCGAAAAGCCCGGAGGCGTGTTTTGCGTTGCCGACGGCAAGATACGCCTCGGCCAGGTTCCAGATTATTTCGGCCGAGTCGGGGGCAAGCGCCTTTGCCCTGCAAAAATAATCGAGCGCCTCATCGGACCGCCCCAGGCAATGCAGAATCGCCCCGGCGTCGTTGGTCGCCTGTGCGTCGTTGGGGTTGTTTGCCAGATACAGCCGAATGCATTCGAACGCCTCTTTGTGCCTGCCAGCGTCGGCCAGCTCCAGACCCTTCTGGTAATAATTCCGAAGCGGGCCCTGCGCTTCGCTACGTGTCTGAATCGTTTCCATTCGCTTGCTCCTAACTGGTTTTTCAGTCCGTGGTAACCCCGGCGAGCCGGGACCTAGCGACAGTGAATCTATAGAACCACCGTGTAAATTGATGCAAATCCCGTGCCTGCCTTGGTTTACAGCCGAAATAGCGAAAATCAGCGGTTTACCTCAAAATCTGTATAATTATCGAACATCGATGCTCTCAGCTCCCCAGATTGACAGGACGGTATGACCCTACTGGATGAAATCCAATAGCGACATTGACAATAGCTTGCCCGCCACTGAAAGCGACATCTGGTATAAGGCCTGGTGGCGTGCCAAATCGATGGAAACCTGGGCAATATCGGCCTGCTGCAACTGGTCGGTTTGGGTCTGGTTATTGGATTTGATATCATCGAGGCCCGTCTGCAGGTTGCTTAAAAAACCGATTCTTGAACCCACTGAAACCTGTTTTTGAACGAGGAGATTTTGTATTTCATCGAGAGAGCCGCTGCTCGCGCTGCGTAACTGCTGTAGTTGTGCATCAGACAGGCCTTTGGTATTATTCAGGATGTCCCGCAATGTGATAAGAACGCCGAACACATCGTTGGTTCCAGGTACCTGCACAAGGTCGGTGCCGGCGCTGTTTATACCCGTGGTATCGACGTAAAGCACCTTTCCGGTGCGGGAATCCGTAACCTGCAGGTTTGCGTCTGGCGCCGATGGGACGGGTGTCCATGTGGCGCCGTCGTCGATTGTGATTTTATAATTTGCCCCGTCGAGAGCGACCGTCAGCCATACGTCGCCTGTTACGCTCGACGTTCCCGTGCCCGCGGCGGCTCCCGTCTGGCCTGAGAATACCGGTGTGCTCCTTTCATCGGAGTAGAACAAATCGGAACCTGCGTAAAACGCGTTGGATGTAACGCCGGGAGCGACGTTTATGTTCAGGTTTTCGGAGCTGCCCTGATAGGTAACAGAAGTGATTTTGCCGTTGCTGCGACTGACGGCAAACGGCGCCGAACTGGTGTCGGCGCCGCCGAAAAGGTATTGGCCGTTGTTTTTGGTATTGGCTAACTGGACTAATTGTTCTAACGTGTTATCAATCGCCTCGGCGGTTCTTTGCCGGCTGTTATCGTCGTAAGTGCCGCTTGTAACCTGAGTGATACTGGTCTTTGTCTGGTTAATCGCGGAAGTCATTTGCTGGAGGACCGATGAGCTGATGTTGAGCGTGCCAACTGTGTCTGCCAGCGAGTTGAGATAGTTCTCAAGCGTCCCGTTTTCGGACTGCAGATTCAGGATGCTGGCAGCGGCAGTCGGGTCATCCGACGGGCGATTAATCCGCGAGCCGGTAGTCGCCTGCTCCTGTAACGCAAATAGCGCCTCGGTATGCCTGCTGAGGGCAAAAAGTGTGTTATTGTATATGCTGTTCATTATGCCGCTCATACGTTGTTACCTCTCGGGATAGCTATCCCGTCGTCGAACCCGTTAAATTAAAAAGGCTTGTAAGTGTGGTCTGCACAGTTGCGAGATACTTGGCCATTGCCTGGAACATCTGTTCGTAAACCAGCATCTGTGCCGCCTCTTCGTTCATATCCACGCCGCTTATTTCGCTCTGCTGGCTGGTCAGGTTCTGCATAAGGTTCTCGGCATTGGTTTTCGAGGATTGTTTACCCGATAACTGCTGACCAATGTCGGTAACCAGCCGGCGATAAAAATCTCCCGGCGTAAGCGAGCCGAGGTCGCTTGATTTAGTATCGGCCAGCGCCGCCAGACGCAGGGCGTTTGTGTTGTCGGTCATATCGGCCCCAAGCGACGTCGCTATCCTGCCTGGCGAATCGGACACGTTGCCCGCAATTGCGATATTTGAGGCGTTGGTGCCTGAGAAAAAGGCGTTAAGTCCTGTGGCCGCAAGAAATCCCGATGTGTCGGCGCTGGCGTATGCGTTGACTTCAAATTTGTCGCCGGCGTGAAGGTCGCCTGCGCCTATGGCAATTTTTATTCCGTTTCCAAGGTCGAGCTGGTCGCCCGCCGCGTAGCCGGAGCCGATGTTGAGCGTATCGACGGGTATATCTACGGTATTTCCATCTTCATCTTTGGCTTCAACGTGAAGCTGAAGATTATCATTGCCGACGGCGTCTGTGCCGACGACCGTAAAAGTAAAGGTCAGATTTTCGGTTCCCGTATAAACGCCTGACGCGGTTGCGGACAAATGTGAGCCGGAGTCGATTAAGACGTTTGTCGGCGATGAAAGCACCGCGGGCAGAAAATCAAATTTATAGCCGCTGGATGCCCGAATGCTCAAACGACCGCCGGCGACCGATGCGCTAAGGCCCGGGACATTGTCTGAAATATCCGAGGCAATTGTTGACAGCGTATCGGTCTGTGGATTGACTTCGATTTCATATCGTGTTGCCTGACCTGTGGCGGTGTCGGTAACGCGAATATAGAATGAGCCGTTGTTGAGCGGCGGGACACAATCGCTTAAAGTTTCGTCAGGCATTACCCAGCCGGTTAATTCCGTAAACGAGCCGTCTGAACCGACTCCCTGACAATGGCATTGATTGACCTGGCTGATTATAGTCCGGGCGAGCGAATCGAGGTTGCTTTTGATATCGCTGATAGTCGTATTACTCAGCGTGAGCAGGCCGCCTAACTGTCCGCCTTCGATATCGGTTTGATAATTGTTAGCGCCTGTCGGCCCGACGCCAAGTAAGCCGTTGCTGCCAAGCCCCGATTCAAGCTGGGTGGTAGTTGTACCCATTACGATGGGGGTGCCGCCGATAGTGACGTCAACGACGCCGAAATCACGCTGCTGCGTCTGGATGCCGACAAGCTGTGATAGCTGGTTTATCAATTGGTCTCGCTGGTCTAAGAGGTTATTGGCGTCCGAGCCGCCCATTTCGATATCCTGAATATGGCCGTTAAGCTCGGCGATTTGAGACGAAATGGTGTTAATCTGCGAGACAACAGTATCGCTTTGCAGGCGTATTTGCGATTCGGTATTATCGAGAAAATTGCCTAATGTTCTGAATTTGCCGGCCATTTCCTCGCCGGCCGAAAGCACCTCATCCTGGTAAACGGCAGAATCGGGATGGGCGCTGAGGTCGCTTAACGCGCTGAAAAATTTATTAATCGCGGCATTTAGGCCCGTATCATTGGTATTGCTGCCAAGCTCGCCGAACGCCGATTCCACGCTGCTCAGTGTTTCCGATTCCTGCGAAACCTGCCCCAATGTTGACTGCTGGTTGAGAATCTCAAGCTCGAGAAAACTGTCCATCAGCCGTTTTACCCCCTCGACCGTAACGCCTCCGCCGATGCTTATTGCCCCGTCCTGGCGGGCATATGCAGGCGTAAGTTCAACACTCTGGCGATGGTAGCCGTCGGTGGCGGCGTTGGCGATATTGTTGCCGATAACGTCAAGCCCCTTTCGGGCGGCATCCAGACCGGTAAGTCCTATATCAAAATTCCACATCTTGTTTTTACTCTCATCACTTCTTACCGCAGAGACCGCGGATGGTTGCGGCGACCACGCAGAGTTGACTTTAATTTTTTTCTCTGCGGTCTCCGCGTGCTCGGCGGTGAAACTATGTAAATCGTTACATCCGCATACTCATAAAGGCGGCGTCGTTTTGTCTGGCAATCTCCCCGGCCGAATTGTAGCAGACCAGCTTTCCCTGGCCCCGGCCGAAAATACATTTCAGCAGGGCAGAATTTATTCTCGCACAATCCGACAAAAGCGCAACCGTCGAAACATATTCCTTTTTAAGAAGCATAACCAGGTTTCTCAGCTTTAGCTGGCGGTCGCCAACCTGCTCGATAAGCCCCGGCTCCGACAGGTGCTCTTTGAGAACCGACAAATTCATCGATTCCTGAGGGCAGCCGATGAGCTTGGCCATCTCTTTGCGGAGCTGGTCCCTTTGCCGCTCGTTATGCGAATAAACCTGTGATTCAGATTGTATGGCTTCCAGAAGCCGGCCAAGCTCTTTTTCATCCCTCTTTACAACCAGCCCGCGAAGGTTATTCAGATTCTGTATGGTTCGCTCGATACGCTCGATATCCAGTTCGAGAATACCCAGCAAATCCTCGGTTTTTTGCGTTAATTCAGTCATTTGCTCGGTCATAAATTTTTATCCAGAGATTGTGCTGTGTTTTGTGTTTTTTGCATATCGCTGAAAAATTGGTACAGGTCCTTCCACAGGCCCAGGCCCCCCTTGTCGCCGACTTCGCGTGAAAGGCACATCCAGAACATATCCTTTACCTGGCCCGACCCTGCCTCTTCCTCGTCTTCGGATATTGAGCCGAGGGTCTCTTTCATTGTGCCGACAAGCTGCGACAAAAGGACCGATTCGAAATCCTTGGCTACCTTTTCGGTCTTTTCCTCGCCCTTCTGCGTTCCGGCAGAGGGCTGCGTATTGCGTAACGCATCTGGCGTCGTAACGGGTGTTGCCAAAATAAGTTCTGTGCCTTCCATTATTATTACATTATCTCCAGTCGGGCCTGAAGGGCGCCGGCTTTCTTTAGGGCGTTGAATATCGCGATAAGGTCCCTGGGCGTTGCGCCGATTGAGTTGAGCGTCCGGGCAAGGTCCGCGACGGTAACGGCCCTGTTTACGGGAATCAGGTAGCCCGGCTTTTCCTCGACCCCGATGATTGTATCAGGCACTTTCTCGGTTGTCCCCGCGTTCGAGAAGGGGGCCGTCGGCTGCGAAACAATTTCCGTTTCCTTGACCTTTACGACCAAACTTCCCTGCGAAATGGCCACCGCCGATATGCCGACGTTCTCACCCACGACAATCGTCCCGGTTCTTTCGTTGATTACGACAACGGCGGGGGTATCGATTACAATTTCCCGGCTGGTGATGTTGTCGATAAAGCCCGCCAGCTCCGTCTGGCTTATCTGGGCGGGGATTTTGACCCTGATTGTGCCCGCATCGACCACCGTGGCGCTGTCGGCGTAAGCATCGTTGATTACCGTCCTTATTCGCTGGGCGGTTGTGAAGTCGCTGTTTCGCAGATTGAATGTGATAATCCGCTGGTCGCCGATTGCCTCGATAAACGTCGCAACTTCAGCTAATTCGACCGTTGCCCCCGCCGGTATTCTGCCGACGGTCTGATGATTTTTCGAAATCGTTGCTTCGCTGCCGCCCGCCGACCAGCCGCCAAGCGAAATTCCTCCCTGCGCTACGGCGTAAACCTGGTCGTCGAGGCCCTTCAAAGGCGTCGGCAGCAGCATCCCGCCCTGTAAGCTTTTTGCGTCGCCTATTGCCGAAACGTCGGCGTCGATGCGAGAACCCTCCCGTGAAAACGGGCCCAGGTCGGCCGTAACTATGACAAGCGCGATGTTGCCTCCGGTCAGGTCTTTCGGCGAAAGCACTATTCCCGAATTTCTCAGTATGTTGGTCAGCATCTGGCGGGAGGGTATAGTTGTATCACCTGTGCCGGCCAGTCCTACGATTAACCCTACTCCCGAAAGCGGGTTGCCGCGGACGCCCTGAATATCGACGATGTCTTTAATCCGCTCGGCTTTAACGGATTGAGCGGTCAACAGCAGAATTTCAAGCAGCACAGCCAGATATTTTTTCATAAGCACATCCTATTTCTGTGTAATCTGTGAAATCTGTGGTTCAGAACGGCCAGATGATATCGAATATCGTGCCGAGCCAGCCGGGCTTGGTATATGGCGCCGCGACGCCGGCGTTTTTACTCACGATTCTAAAATCAGCCACCTGTTCGCTTTTTATCGTATTGTCGAATGCAATATCGCTTGTGCGGACGATGCCGCTTACCTCGATGGTCTGCGTATCGCCGCTGATATTGCGTTTTCGCGTCCCTGTTACGACGAGATTGCCGTTGGGCTGGACGTCAACGACCGTAACGGTGATTTTGTCCTCGAAACTGCGCTCGTCCTTCAAGTCGGCCTTGCTTTTGAGGTTATTTGAGGATTTAGCGCTCAATCCGAATTCGCCGATGTCTGCAAATTTTCCTATCTCTCCGTTAAAAGTATTTGACCTGTCGGTGTCTTTTTGCAGGTCTCTTTTGGCCTTGTTGTCAACCTTGCTGTCTTCGGTGATTCTTATGGTCAGTATGTCCCCTACGTTCCTGGCGATGTCGTCGGCGTAGGTATTTGGATTGTTCTTCTTTGCCCATATTGAACCCGCCTCACAAGAAGAGTAAATCAAAAAGCAAAATGTAAAAATCAAAATTGCCGAAGTTGAGTAATTCAATTCTGTCTTTTTCCGTATTTTTGCTTTTTGCTTTTTGATATTTGATTTTTCTTCTGTGTTCTGCATTTTATTTCCTCTTTTTTATAAAACCGGTTCCACTGTTCCGTCTTCATTTACTTTGGTCGTTATCACGCGCTGCGAATCGACGTTTCGCACTTTAATGCAGTCGCCTGCGCCGCCCGGCTGTATGGCCTTACCCATCGCGGTTACTATTAATCCGGCGCTGTCGATTCGTATCACTACGGTCTGGTTGCGTTCGATTACTACCTTCGGCTGAGGGGATTTTGCCATACCCGGACTTAAAACCGTGCCGGCGGGCAGGTCTCGCGTCGCCAAAAGACCTGTCGGCTCTGTCCAGTCCGCTGGCTGCGCCTCATCCGAGAGCACTTTTTCGATTTTTATATTGTTCGCGGTAAACGAGGTTCCCTTTTTTACGTCTGTTGTCGTTACGGCCTGCCTGATATTGAATTTCGGGCGAAATGAAATCTGCCTGCTTGCCGCCGCATCGCCGTCGGCTATTACGCTGATTTCCAGGTTTGCCTGGCCGCCTGCGTTTCTTGAAACCAGTCGCGGGACAAGTTCGATGTCTTTTGTCTCTCCTGCCAAAATCAAATCAGCAGGCGCCCGCCCCGGCTCCCATTTTGCAATCGAATCGTCTTTGACGCTCTTTTTCAGAAACGACAGGGCTGACTCAACAAAACTTTCGCCTTTGATTGTCCGGGCCGTTCTGCTGACCCTGACTTTTTCAGCTCCTGAAAATTCCGGCTTGCATCGGGCAATTTCGTCTGTGCTGCACATCAGCCGGCTCAAAATCATCGTCCGGTCGATGGTGAGCGTTTGACCGGGTAGCGTTATCCTGCCAAGACCGATTTTACCCGCTTGAGCCGCCAGTGTTTCATCGCCTTTTATTTCCGCTATCCGGCCAAGCGTAACGTTCTCATCCTCTATCGTTGCCTCAGCCGGCAGATTTATCGTCAGACGCGAATCGTTTCCACTGGCCTGCTGCTGAAAAGCAGAAGAGAAAGTAAATATCAAAATGCAAAAAGCAAAATTGTAGAAGAAGAACAATTTAATCTTCTTTTCTTCCTTAATTTTGATTTTTGATATTTTATTTTTCATATTATTTATCCTATCTGCCGATGTTTGTCGCGGTCTGGAGCATCCTGTCGCCGGACTGAATCGCGCGCGAGTTGATTTCGTATGCCCGCTCGGCCGTAATGAGATTGACAAGCTCGGTTATCATTTGAACGTTTGATTTTTCCAGCATACTCGATTGAATGCTGCCGAAACCGTTTTCACCCGGCGTTCCCGTCAGCGGCGCTCCGCTGGCTTCGGTCTGAGAGTAGAGGTTATCGCCCTCGTTCGACAAGCCGCTTGCGTTGGGGAAGCGGACAAGCTGCAAATTGCCAACTACCGATTGTGTTCCCGAGGCGTCGGTAATGTTGACTGTGCCGTCTTTGCCGATGTCAATCGCAGATGCGTCGGTCGGAATCGTGACTGCCGGCTCGATGGAGTAACCGGTCGCCGTTACGAGCTGTCCGTTGGCGTTGACCTGCAGGGCGCCGTCGCGAGTGTATCTTGTCGAGCCGTTTGGAAGCGTTACCTGAAGAAACCCGTCGCCGGCGATGGCGATATCGAGGGGCCTGCCGGTATTTTCAAGCTCGCCGATGGTGAATACCTTCGCTGTTGAAACCGCCCGGACGCCGCTGCCGACCTCAAGTCCCGTCGGCGTTTTTATTCCCGACGCCACTTCCGCCCCCGCCTGGCTCATTTTCAGGTAGAGCAGGTCCTGGAAGTTGATTTGGCTTCGTTTGAAACCCGTTGTATTGATGTTGGCCAGGTTGTTGGCGATGACATCCACTAACATTTGCTGCCCTGCCATGCCTGTCGCCGCCGTGGAAAATGCCTTTAACATACGAACTCCTTTTCTAATTACCTGATTTTCTGACTATCAGCCCATCGCCACGTTCATAATGCTGCTGGAATTTTCTTTCTGGGCCGAGACATATCTCATATTGGCTTCATACAGCCGGCTTACCATTATCATATCCACCATCTCATCGACCACCTTGACGTTCGAGGCCTCCTGATAACCCTGTTTTACCGCGATGTTTTCCGCGGGTGTCGGCCGGACGTCCTTGTCGGGCATTGAAAAGCAATTACCGCCCGCCGGAACGAGCTTGCCTTCATTTTCCTTAAAATCCATTATTTGTAATTTGCCGATGTTAATGCCGCTGGCAGTTATTTTTCCGTCGGCGGTAACCGCAAGCTGTGAAATTCCGGCTGTGGGGGGAACCGTGATGGGGCCTGCTTCGCCCGAGACGATTCTGCCGACTGAATCGGTAAGCTGCCCGCCGTCATTGATTTGAAACGCGCCGTTACGCGTATAAAGGGGGCCTTCGGGCGTCTCGACAACAAAAAACCCCTTGCCCATAATGGCC
>Ga0187886_1003532_pt1 | contig 11666 bp, 8 predicted proteins | sample June2016WEW_20_1_FD_133001 | JGI IMG/M metagenome (GOLD analysis project Ga0187886, IMG submission 133001) | Peatland microbial communities from SPRUCE experiment site at the Marcell Experimental Forest, Minnesota, USA - June2016WEW_20_150 | ecosystem: Environmental > Terrestrial > Soil >...
AAGTGCTATGAGGCCGGGGCGCTTTGGTGACTTGTTCTTTCTTCCTAATCCATTGAACAGCAATATTCCCCCAGACCATGCATCTATGCCGCTGAGGAGTAAAAGGAACAAGAGTATATCCACCCTTATAGGTGCACCGCCTTTCGATGTCCAAATAAACGACATATAAAATTCCCACATCGATGCTAGCAAACTTGCTGCCATCGGCAGGTAGAAAAACATTTTGAATTCCGTCGGTTTTTTGAAAACAACATAGCAGAGGATAGGAATACAGATGAGAATCGACCAAATGTATACGACACTTAAGAAATTCAGTTCAAACATAACTGCTCCATGAGTTGTGATACCCACGCCTTTCTACCCGGACACCCTGCAGCCGAGGTCATCCTCTCCGCCATCTTGATGGGCAGCCGGAGGTCTGTAACTGTCACATGCAAAGCATGTATCAATATTTTAAATTTACTAACGACGACACTGACTTCGGCATCGTGCAGACAAGGTTTCTTTTTACTTTTGTAGGGACGTGATTCATCACGTCCTCTTCCACAGAGATTTGATAAATCAAATCCCTACGAGGATATTTCCTCTACAATTGCATTTTTCTCTGGAGTCAACTCGTAAATCTTTTATACCAGTTCATCTATTTTTTTATCTGTGGCAGCGATTTGGCACTTCCTTAAAACTGTCCCTTCACAGGTGGTTATTCATTCTTCTTTTTTGGACTTCTTCTCCTGCTACGTTTCTCGACTGATAATCTCGCCAAGCCCAATATGTGTCCATGGGTAAATATGCTGTACACCGTTCTACCTAATCGAGTGGCAAGTTGTTTCTTTTCAACTTTAGTGTACAGCTGTTTTAACAATTTGTTTTCTTTTTTAGTCCAAGGTCGATTGGCCGGCGTAGAGAATCCCTCCCTTTTTAATAATTCGTAGATTCTCGCTGGCGCACGGTTAATTTGTTGTGAAATCATATAAATCGATTTGTTCTTATACGATTTCAAGATGATGGATTCTTCTCCTCGTGTCATCGGCCGGGGAGTTTTACTACACTTCAAGAATCTTGCGCGCGATCGTACCGAGTAAATAGAACGGTGCAAAACCCGCCCGATTTCTTCAGCGAGTTTTCTGCGATACCATTTTCGAACGTAGCTATCATCCTTTGCTGACCAATGTTTTGTCATTTTTTTGAACCTCTCCCTAACCCTCTCCTACAAGGAGAGGAGATGTTTGCGATAGCTGCTAATCAACTTGTTTTCCCTTCTACGATAGCAATTTCCCCAGGAGTCAACCCATAAATCTTATACACCAGTTCATCTATCTGCTGTTCCAAATTGGTCGTATCAACGGTTGGAGACTTTTGCTTCTTCGCAAGAATCTTATCGACAAGTTTTTCGATTACGGCTTGTACTGCTTTGTCTGCAAGTTTGATGGGTAGGTTTTCCACAGACGATATTCTCACCTGCGGGAAAATATCTCCACCTTGGGAATTTGTTTTATGGTAATAAAATTTGAGCAGCTTCGAGTTAAAAAGCGCTAACACATATTTGGTTTTAAATCTCTTATCACTGATGTGTGTACCATGCAACGTATGTTCATAATACCTGTTTTCATTGTCGTAGGTTGCAATAATTTCTTTTGCAACAAATCTCGTCAAGATTTTTTCGCGTTCAAATATTTCTTTGTTTCGCATCCATAAACCGGCTCTTTTATCTCTCTGTCTTTTAACTTCTTCCTTCATCATTTTATCCGGTTTATAATTGACCCAAATATCTGTATCGCCAAGATAATATTTTGAGAGATGCTTTCCGAAATATAACTTTTTGCTGTCTTTGTCTATTTTCTTTTTAACAAAAAGAATGTCTTTAATAACACCTGCAACAACTCCATCTTTCACGTCTCCAATGTCTTCTATTCGTAAAGTGTCTCTTTCAATCTTGGTTACCAATGCATCAAAAGCGGTGTTTATTTCTAATCTGAAAATTGCTTCAGTATCTTGCATAATAATTTCTATATCCGTAACCGAAAGTGGATGCAATTCCTGTGTTGTAATATTAAATGCTTTATATTTCGATTTACCTGTTTTTGTGGGTAAATAGTTTTCAACAATGACATTGTCAACCTGTGCTTCATCAAAAACTTTATCATCAATTTTTACGACACTAACTCCATGTCTCTCGCAAATCATTTTGCGTGCGACAGCAAATTGCTTATTATTAAGAAATTTTCCCGGAACGATAAAGGCAAAGCCACCAGTCGGTAATTTAATCTGCATTACTTTCTCGATAAACAAGGAATAAAGGTCAAATCTTCCTATCGCTGTTTTATAAATCGTTTCGTAAAATCTTCTGTAGTCCCAATGAATATCTTCTATTCCGATATACGGCGGATTTCCAATAACCACATCAAATCCTAAAAACCTTCCGTCGTCGTCTAACACTTCAGGAAACTCAAACCGCCATTCAAAAGCATTTCCATAAAGGACGCCCTGTTTCTCTTCATACCTCTTCTTCAGCAGGGAATACTGTTCCGCCAATGTGTTAATTTCTTTTCCCCAGTTCTCGCGGTTGTCTGCTGCAAACATGCTGTCTTGCTTTTCGAACAGTTCTGCTTCCCGTTGCCTAAGAAGTTTATAGTCCTTATCAAGAGGATTCGTTATAGCAGAAAATTCTTCTTTCAACCGGGTAATCGCTTTTTCGGCTTGCTGTTTAACTTTCTTATCATCGGTGCATTTATATAAGATCACCTGATCTTTATACTTCCGAGTTGCCTGCTTAATTTTTTGCTTTGTCAGAGTAGGCAGCTTTTGATAATCATCCAGCACATCAAACCGGCTGATAAGCGAATTACCGCATTTGATATTAATGTCGATGTTTGGAAGCGTTTCGAGATATTGATATTTGCTTTCTTTGGTGTAGTATGCATTCTTCAACAGCTCTATCCATAATCTCAACCGGCAGATCATTACCGATTTCGGATTAATGTCCACTCCGAACAAACAATTTTCAATAAGTGTCTGCTTTTCGTGGAAGAGCGCTTCCTGCAATGTTTGCAATTCTTCAATTGGCTTATTGTTCTTATTCAGCGTGTATTCAAACAATTCATCTGATTCTTCATTAACAATAATCAGCTCGTCGTTCTCAACGACAATCTTATATCCTTGAAAGCGCAATCCATCTTTCGTATTAAGAATTCGCAGGTCGCTTTTTATGGCTATCAATTCATTTAATGCGGAAACAAGAAAATGTCCGGAGCCGACCGCCGGATCACACACTTTCAAAGAATTAATAATATCGTTTGCTTTCGCTCGTATCTCTTTATCAGTATACTCAATAGCATCTTTCAGATCGTCAAATGTCTGAATGCTCTGATATGCTTTAATTCCCGAATCCTGAAATTTCTTTACCACCGCTTTACGGAGAGTCTCGCGGCACATATACATAGTAATGAAGCCGGGTGTAAAATAAGAACCGTCTTTGTAGCCGTTGATTTTTTCAAATATTAAGCCAAGAACTGAAGCATTGATAATAGACTTGTTCTCTTCCTGGATCAGTTCTTTGCCTTCACTGGAATAATCATACGCATCGAGAAACTCAAAGAGATAGTGCAATGTATTCTTTGTGCCGGTGATCCTCTTTCCGTTTGTTCCCTTGAGCATAGTGCCGGAATAAACGGGAATCTCGTGGCGTTCTTTTAATTCTGAAATAACAAATGTGCTGTTTTCCAGTAAGGTTTCTTCGAACAACGAGCTGTTGAGATATGGCAAATCACCGAATTTCTCTTTTACGGATGGACTTCTTTTTTCCATCGGAAGAGCCAGCACTTCAAAAAATAGCTCATTTAATTCGTCATAATTGGAGGTTCTCTTTACAGTTAAAAAAGAATATTGAATATCTCCTCTATGGTAACTGATCAATTGCCCTTCGAGCAATTTCAGGAAAAGAATTCTATTGAGCCAGGTAAGGCAAAGCTCAAGTGCGATACTGAATAGCTGTTCTTCTTCTGTTTCGCCGTATTGGGCTGCATTGTCAATTTGTTTAAGCCGATCCCGTACTCTGAGATTATGAATAGTGCTTTCTAATAACGAACCTTCGTTCCGTTCCTTTTCCGGCTTTCGACCGATTATATATTTCCCACCATCTTTATTTTCATATAAGCCGACGATGTGCAGCAGTTCATTGTAAAATTCTTTGTTCAAAGAATTACTATCGTTGGCAAACGGTTTTTTCAATAACTGCTCAGGGGAAAGAACTTTATACAGGTTAACGAGTTGCGTATCTTCTTGTTTCCGCGTATCAGAAATGACTTGTTCGTATTCCTTGAGATTGAAATATGTGCAGGAGAGATCGTGTTCCGCAGCTTCAAGATGTTTTGACGCTATTTGTTCAAAGAAGTACTTTGTATCGTGGCCGCTTACCTTCCACTCTTCATATTCTTTAATTAATTTCGCGTTGCGGTAGATATTCTTCTCGAACCATACAGCATCAAAGATAAACCATTCGTAAATATTTGTCGCAATCAAGTATTTTATCTCATGGTTGTCTTCGTCAACCCTGTTTCGCAAATAATAGAGGATCAATTCATGGAGAGCTTTGACATTGGCTTCTTTCTTTGAAACCATTTCGAGCTTGTTTCCCGGTCGTTTCGCTTCGATAATCACTCCCACAGAATCCGAAGAAGTTTTACCGTTATGGATAACAAGATCCGTTCTCTCTTTGGTATTGATGTAGTGAAGGTCTTTGTAGTAGGTATCCTTAAGAAAATCGGCGACAATATTTTTAAGATGCTCTTCGCTTTCTTCTACATTTATACTATTGAAAAGTTTTAGCAGGTTAGCTTTGAAATGATCCATCTGCTGGCGTGTAATCCGTTGTTTCTGAAATGCCTTGTTTAATGATTTTGCAGGTGGAATAATTGTCAGTTTCATCGCGCTTCTTTTCGATGATGCCTTGAATTTGGTTGGTAATTTCGATTCAAATGTAGCTAAAACATTCCTTCGCATCAAGCGGATAAACCCGCGCAGAGTAGGTAAAATCCGGCAAAGCTTCATCCTTTCGACAGAAAGCATCAAATCACAAGTTTTATGTTCCATCTTTGATAAAATCATCGTACTATCTTATGAGTTGACTACATTGCGAACTCAATCGAGAAGCTGATTTGATGGATACAACAGCATCATTACCGAAAGTACTTATTATTGACGATGACGCTTCACACCGTCGGCTTGCTCAAGTTATATTCGAACGGAACGGGTTTGATGTATCGATTGCCCACGATGGCGGTGAAGGAGTTCGACAAGCGCTCATCAATCCGCCTGCCGTAGTTATCCTTGATCTTATGATGGAAGGATTGCATGGTTTCGAAGTCTGCAAAATGCTTCGGGCTAATTCAAACTTGCGACACACAGCAATTATTGTCACATCAGGAAAATCATATAAGACTGATGTGGACAAGGCGATACAATTAGGCGCCGATGCCTATGTCGTGAAACCCTTTTTACCCAAGGAACTTCTTGAAATTGCCACTCTCTATATGAACTTACGAGCGAGCCAGCCATGATGAACATTCGATTCTGGGGAACACGCGGATCCATTCCATCGCCAGGAAAATCGACCGTGAAATACGGCGGTAACACATCTTGCGTTGAAGTGCGTGCAAGTAATCAAATACTGATCTTCGATGCAGGGACCGGAATACGAGATCTCGGCAATAAACTCTTGAAAGATTTCGCCGCCCAGCCCATGATGACGGTGCATCTCTTCATTAGCCATACGCATTGGGATCATATTCAGGGGTTTCCATTCTTCATGCCCGCGTATGCAAAGAATTTCCAGGTGAATATTTATGGGCCTCCCGCACGCGATAAAAGTTTGAAAGATCTTTTGAAGTTCCAAATGGATTCTGAATATTTTCCTGTGCCTTTAGGCGACTTGAACGCGCAAATCGTCATGCAGGAAGTACGCGAGCCCTTCCGCATCGGGGACGTGCTGGTGACTCCATTCTATGTCAACCATCCCGCTATGACACTTGCATATAAAATTTCAGACGGCTCAAAGACATTTATTTATGCAACGGATAATGAGCCATACCGGTACACACTTCATGCCGCACGAAAAGATCAACTTGCATCTCAATACGGTGCAGAATTAGATCAGAAGTTCATCGACTTTCTTACGGAAGCAGACCTCCTTGTCAGCGAGGCACAATATACATTGGATGAATATCGATCAAAAATCGGCTGGGGGCATTCTCCCATCGAATCAGTTGTGGAATTCGCAATCAAAGCAAATGTGAAACAACTTGTTCTGTTCCATCACGATCCTGCGCATGACGATGCAACGATTGATGCGATGGTGAAGCATGCGCAGAAATTAATTCTCACTCAAAAGTCAACCATCCAATGTTTCGGTGCCGCTGAAGGGATGGAAATAAAGCTGGCATAGTAGATACGTAGAAAAGAAGACTCAGATTTTCAATTTCCAATTTCAGATTTTTTGTTTATGTACAAAATGAAATAGGTAATTGTTTCGCTACATACTCTGCAATCTGCCGCTTGAATTCTTTCCGATCGAACTTCTCTGCGTGTCGGCGAATGGCATACGGATCGAACTTCATCTTTGAAAGAGCCTTCATAGCTTCATCAAGCACTCCAACAGTCTGATGGTGAAAGAAAACACCGGTCGGTAAGTCGCCGTCTCCAACAACAGTTTCTAGCGCACCTCCTTTTGCAAACGCGACTACTGGCTTTCCGCTTGCCATCGCTTCGAGCGGAACGATGCCGAAGTCTTCGACACCCGGAAAAATCAATGCACGACATCCAGCATACAACTTCGCAAGGTTTTCATCGCTCTGCCATCCAAGAAATTCTATATTCTTATTCGCCATCTTCTTCAGTTTTTCCGTCTCAGGCCCTAAACCGACAATAAGAAGTTTTTCACCAAAACGATTGAATGTCTCAATGGCGAGATCTATTCTTTTATACGGAACAAGTGCACCGACAATGAGATAGTACCCCTCGTCTTTGTTCGACACGACAAACAAATCCGTATTCACCGGTGGATAGATGACATCTGATGTGCGGTGATAGATGCGCGAGATACGCTCTGCAATATTGTGAGAATTGGCAATAAAATGATGAACACGGTCGCTCGTGCGAATATCCCATCGCCGAAGATATGGCATAATAAGAGACATCGCTGTCCGTGTTGCAAATCCAGCTCGATCTTTTCCAAAATATTCTTCGAACTGATCCCAAATATACCGCATAGGCGTATTGCAATAGCAGATATGCATTGCATCTCTGCGCGGCTTTGCTGCCTTGGCAACAGCAGCACTGATAGAAAGAATAAAATCATATTCCGAAAAATCGAGCGCATTTATGGCGGCGGGCATCAGCGGTAAATAGCGGCGGTACTTTGTTGACTTCAGAGGAAGATGCTGAATGAATGAAGTCTTGATTTTCATTCCCTCAATAGCAGGCGACATCATCCCTTCATTATGGATGGTTGTAAAAATCGTTGCATCAGGGAATAATTCGCAAAAGACTTCAAGAATCTTCTCGCCGCCCCGCATTCCGGTAAGCCAATCATGAACAAGAGCAACTTTCATCGTTCAATTTTCCTCACAAAGTATTTCAATCTCATAGTTCAAGAAAATAACAAAAAAATAGCCGTCATCAAATGCCGAAGGCATGCCTTTGGCAGATGACGGCTTGATTTGTAGTCTCTTATCTGACAACTATTTTCTTCTTAATCGCGGCAATATCAATAGAGCGACTAACACAATCAACACTCCACCGGTTGCATATGTTGCCCATGTATTAGCAATGCGGGATTCAACTGTCATTGTACAATCTGTATAGCAGAATTTGTCCTGGTCAAATTTCCACGATACAATATTACCTTCAACTGTATTTGCGTTTGTGTTCAAGATTATTCCTGGCATACTAATTTCGTTTATATATTTACCCCCATCCATCATAGATTGGAACTTTTGACCGATTGAATGCGATATACCATCCATTTGTCGTTCCAAATTGTCATTCAATTTTAGACCTATATTTTTTTCCAGATATTTTCTGATATCATGTATTTTATCTAATATATCGAGACCTTTTAAATTTTTAGTGGGATCTGTAAGCCAATTAATGAATTCTACTTTCTTAACAAGAAAGGCGTTTACCGGAAGCGACGAATCGTTAAGACTCCTCACAGAATCAACAAGCTGTTCATAGAATTCTTCAAAGATGTTTCTTGTTAAGAATTCATCTAATCTTTTTTTGAACGCTTTGCTTGTATCTCCTTTTTCATATTGAGCGTATTCTTCTTTTGTCAAAAAAGAGTCGAGTGAAATATTCTTAAATGGGAAGTACGATTTATATGTCTCTTTATAATCGAAGTACGTATAAAACCATCTGAACTTCTTTTCAAACTTGATATCAATGCCAAACTCATTAGGGTCCCTATATTCATTATTCATTTGGTTGACATCGTCAAACTTTTTGCTCGCAACATAGACTTTTTCTGAATCTCCCTCCACACGAACATTCCAGGTTTTATCTTTATAAACTGGAATAGGAGACGCTGTGTCTTTAACGCTCTCAACAAAGACTGTCCTTTCGCACGATCCATCTCTGTTAATTTTAGTCGTAGTCTTTTTATCTTTTTTACAACCAGATGCGAATAAGAGGATCAAGATCATAATAGTAACATACTGGTATTTCTTTTGAGTATTCATTGTCGTCCTTTCTTCAGATTGTTTTGTTCCAATTCTTTCTTTAGTCGTTCGATTTCGTTTCGAAGCTTTTCTACTTCTTCATTTTTCTCCATAGAACTAAGTTTCAGATATCCATCTTTAAGGAATTGATTCTGCATCTTATCCAATCTTTTGCGCGATGCTTCATCTAATTCTTTATAACCATTCAGCAATACCTGCAAATCTTCCTTTTTCATAAGAATAAGTTTGTTAGTCAGTTCTATATACGTTTTACTCCCATTAAACAATTCGTAATAATCATACAGAAAACCCGGGATATTGACACCGGGGAGAACTACGCTTGCCCGGTTGAAATCATGTTGTATGCCTAACCTTTGTTCCAGAATCACAATCTTTTTCATATCGTTGTATTCTATGAGCACATATGTCATTCCACATAAGAGGATCACGATACTACAAGCGAATCGGACAGCCTGTATACTGAACATATCACTCAGACGACCAAAAAATGTATTAGTCTTCTCTGCTCGTTTATTAGTGATGGACGCAAGAATAGAATCTGTCAGCGCATGCTCGTTTCGGATGAGGGGTGTTGTCTTCTTGATGCTAGCAAGTATCTGATCCGCTTTCAATATTTCCTGAAAGATCGTTTTACAAGCCTCGCATTCAGCAAGATGCTTCTTTAGGAATTCTCTTTCAGCCGGATCGAAGTCTTCGATTCTTGCTGAGTAAAGAAGATGTTGTAGTTCTTTGCACGTCATACGCTTACCTCTAACCTTGCTAATTTCTTTCTGATGTTTTGTCTTGCGTAAAACAGGTTTGTTTTTATCGCCGATTCAGACATACCGGTAATATCGACAACTTCTTGAATTGTCAAATCCTGCAAATCTCTTAGCAAAAAAATCATTCGCTGCTTTTCAGATAATCCATTGGCAATATGTTTGATCAATACCGCCGTTTCTTTATTGGTTAAATCCCGTTCTATATCGAAATTTTCGACACAATCATTTTTAGAGGAATTGTCATTCGATTTCGCAAACACTCTCGCTCTTCTCTTGTTGGACTTAGCTTTGTCATAGCAAAGATTGACAACGATTTTGTACATCCATGTCGTAAATTTCATTCTCGAATCGAAATCTTTCAGGTGATTCCATATTCTAATAAAACTTTCCTGAACAACATCTTCGGCATCATCTTCATCACAGAAGAACCTAAAGGCAATAGCATATGCATATGATTGATGATCTTTAACTATTTTTTCAAAAGCCATTACATCGCCTTTCTGGGCATCTTCAATGAGTTGCACAAGTGCATCGGCTGATTTATTATTTTGCATTCGAAGGTGTCTTTGTTCTTGCAATGATACGACACAAGAAGATAAAGGTTAAAGGGGAAGGATGCTATTCAACGGATACGGACAAATCATTTACATAAGTGTATGTACTCGCTTAGATGAAAGATTTAAAATGCGGCCACATTTCTGTCAATGAAGATTTTGGTTTCTTACACAAGTATATTGCCACATCATAGGCATATTGGTTTTTATAGTAAGCTACTTGTTCAACACTATCAAAGAACTTCCCCAAATAGCTAGCATTGAAGCCAACAGCAAGAACCACTTCCCCGGAACAATTGCGTGTCCCCCACATCCAATAGTTGTTCCTGCCGCAAATTGCGTTAGGCAAACCATACTTCGGTCCGAAATGATCTACGGCACCCGCTATTCCATACCAGGAACCAAGGATAGCACATTTCTCCCTATCTCCTTGGGGTAATGTGTTATACACCTTTCCTATCGAATTCACCAATTCCTCCCAACCAATTCGGTAAACAAAATGGAGCGGCAAAGTATCACCTTCTCCTTTTTCCATTCTAATCAAATTCCAAAGACCGAGTGTCTTTGAGTACCGCACAAACTGCTCAACAGGCAAAAGCGGTGTCGCAAGAGGCATAAGTAATGCACCAGGAATGATTATTGTCGATACTACAGCCCACTTTAGCCAATGCATTGAGTGTTTCTGTGAAAACTTTTCGATCACAACCGCACCGGAACTGAGTAAGAGTGGAAAAATCGGCACAACATAGTAAACCTTGGAGTTCTGGATAAGATAGACAATAAGAAATTCAACTGCTGTCCAGCCAAGGAATTGATACTTCTTCATTTCCTTGCTGAAAATTAAATACAACACACCGGAAAACCACAGCGGCATGGTGAATGGATTCAAGCCAATTAGTAATTGCAAGAAAAATCCAGCGAGAGACAAATGGAGATTCTTTTGCTCCATTGCGTTGCGCATAAATTCAAGTGTTGGCCAATTATGATTTATTTGCCAGATAATATGAGGCAGGAATATCAAGAGACCTATAATACCGCTGACATATATCCAGGGTGATTTTAACAAGCTCCGTTGCCTTGTTATAAGGAGAGAAACTACCAGTGAAAATCCCAGCACGAGAAATGTATACTTATTTAAAAGTCCAATCCCGAGGAGAACACCCAAGACAATCCATTTTATAGGAGAGGGATATTCTACAACCTTTAAGAACAAGACAATAAAAAGGGTGCACAGCATAATGTCAACCGGATTCATCGAGAAGAAGCTGCTGAGAGCAGGAAATGCGGGTGCAAAGCATATTGATAGCGCCGCAAGAGCTTGAGAGAATTTGCCGCCTCCAAGTAGCCTGGCAATCTCTGCCGAGAGTAGAACAGTGACGGCACCGGCAAGCCCCGACAGGAATCTGAGACCGATCATTGTTTCACCAAATACACATGTACTGATGAGTGTCAACAAAGCGATCATCGGAGGATGATCTACATATCCGAAATCCAGATGTTTGCTGCAGGCGAAATAATAGAGTTCATCGCCGTAGAATCCATATTGTCTTGAACCGACAAAGATTAAAAGGAAAAAAAAGAGCGCTGCTGCGTTTGGCACTGTGCTCAATCGTTGGAGA
>Ga0187886_1003533_pt1 | contig 11662 bp, 8 predicted proteins | sample June2016WEW_20_1_FD_133001 | JGI IMG/M metagenome (GOLD analysis project Ga0187886, IMG submission 133001) | Peatland microbial communities from SPRUCE experiment site at the Marcell Experimental Forest, Minnesota, USA - June2016WEW_20_150 | ecosystem: Environmental > Terrestrial > Soil >...
AAGACAGGAAAAAGGTTCCTGACACCTTTTTGAATATAGGTAAATTAAATAGTGTTCAGGAAATAATCTCGCAATTAAAAACCGACAACAGGTCGGTTCGACAAGCTCACCACGGGGCGGTAAAAATTGCCGGGACGTGGGGAAGCTTTGCGCCTTTATTGGCCCTGCATATTCAACAGCAGCTTAAAAAACCAATTCTTTATATAAGCCCACATCTCGACGACGCTGACAATGTTGTCGATGACCTTATCGCATTTGGCGGGAAAAATATTGAGACTCTGCCCGGCTGGGCGGGCGAAGAATTAATCGACGCGACAGATGAAATCAGCTCAACAAGAGCAAGACTCGTTCTCAAACTTGCCTCAAGCGCAGGCAGTGGGCAGTATCCGGAAATTATTTCAGCTTCGATACAGGCGATTATGCAGCCGTTGCCGAAGCCGAGTAAACTTTTCGAAAAAGGGCTGGTGCTCGAAACCGGAAAAACTATTGAAATGGAAAAGGCGGCGGAGTGGCTTGTTGATAACGGGTTCGAAGCGGTTGCGCAGATTGATTTGCCGGGGCAGTTTGTCAAAAGAGGCGGCATAATAGATATTTTCGCGCCGGTGACGGCACACTCAAACCAGCCGATAGCAGTTAGAGTCGAATTTTTCGGCGATACTATCGAGAGCATAAGAACGATAGACCTCGATACTCAAAGGTCAAGCGGACATATCGATAGTATTATAATCACAGCCGCGGTTCTCGATAATAATTCGGATAACCAGACAAACTTTTTGGAAACAATAGACCCTGACACCATCATTTTTATCCAGGAGCCGACCGAAGTTCAGGAAGTCGCTGATGTTTTTATCCGCAGGGTGGACAGGCCGCAAAATCTTTACAACTGGAGCAGGATTTTTGAAAAAATTTCTGCTTTTAAACAGGTTTCAATAAGCAGATTTGCGGATTCGACCAGCTCGCCGCAGGCCTCCGAGCCGGACAATATCGAGCTTAGAATAAAAAGCGTTCAGCAGTTCGAGGCGAAAAGCGGGCCGTTGTGGTCAGGACACAAAGCGGGTTTGCAGCAACTGACGCAAATGGCGCAAGACGGCTGGGATGTTTATTTGTATTGCGAAACGGATGCCGAAGTAAAACGTGTCAGGGAAATCATCGCGCAAGAGGACACGAAACAATTACCCGCCAATTTTCACCTGCCGGTCGGTTTTGTTCATCGGGGATTTATAATCGAAGAGTTTAAAACAATTGTCGCAACCCATCACGAACTGTTCGGCCAGGCGATTATCCGCCGAACGACCCGGCCAATAAGCTCAGCGGTCCCCGTCGATTCGTCTGCAGAGCTGAACAAAGGCGATTATGTCGTTCATATAAATTACGGCATAGGAAAATTCAAAGGCGTAGAAACGATAGAAAAAGACGGGGGAAGGAGCGAATTCCTGACGATTCAATATGCCGATAGTGCTTTGGTTCATGTGCCGGTGCAGAATATTGGCTTTGTGCAGAAATATATCGGCACAACCGCTGTCAGACCAAAACTCAGCAAAATCGGAACAAAAAAATGGGAGAGCCAGAAAAATAAAATCGCGGCTGCTGTTAAAGACCTCGCAGCGGAACTGCTCGAAATACAGGCTAAACGGCAAAGCATACAGGGCATCGCTTATGGTGCGGATTCGAACTGGCAGAGAGAATTCGAAGAATCGTTTCTTTACCAGGAAACGCCAGACCAGGAATCGTGCAGCGAACAAATCAAAATCGATATGCAAAAACCTGTCCCGATGGATAGACTCCTGTGCGGCGATGTCGGATATGGAAAAACGGAGCTTGCGATGCGGGCGGCGTTTAAAGCAATCGAGGCGGGCAAACAGGTTGCCGTGCTTGTGCCGACGACGGTTTTGTGCGTTCAGCACGAAAGAACATTCAGTCAGCGGTTCGCGGATTTTCCGGTTACTGTCGAATCTGTTAACCGTTTTAAAACCAAGCAGCAGGCAACTGAAATTATCAAACGCACCAAACAGGGAAAGGTCGATATCCTCATCGGGACTCACCGGCTGCTGAGTAAAGATGTCGGGTTTAAGGATTTGGGACTGCTGATTATAGATGAGGAGCAAAGGTTCGGTGTCGAGCACAAAGAGAAACTGAAAAAGATGCGCATCAACGTCGATATACTGACAATGACGGCAACGCCAATTCCGAGAACGCTTCATATGGCCCTTCTCGGTCTGCGGGATATAAGCTCTCTTGCTACCGCGCCTTTAGACAGGCGGGCGATTGTTACGCAGGTAAAAAAATATGACGATGAGCTTATAAAAAGAGCGATAACCCTCGAACTTAACAGGCAGGGACAGATATTTTTCGTTCATAACAGGGTGCAATCGATAAAAAAAATCGCTGACGAGATTCAAAGGCTGCTGCCCGATGTAAAAATCGCAATCGCGCACGGCCAGATGCACAAACATGAGCTTGAAAAGACTATGATTAAGTTTGTGCTCGGCAAAGTTGATGTGCTTGTTTGCTCGGCGATAATAGAATCGGGCATTGACATTCCAAACGCCAATACCATTATCGTAAATGACGCAGACCGTTTCGGCCTTGCCCAACTTCATCAGCTCCGCGGAAGAGTAGGCAGGTTCAAACACAGGGCCTACGGCTATTTTCTGCTGCCGCGAACAAGGACTATCAGTCCGGTAGCGGTCAAAAGGCTAAAGGCAATAGAAGAATATTCGCAGCTCGGAGCCGGTTTTAAAATCGCTCTTCGCGACCTTGAAATCCGCGGGGCAGGAAATATACTCGGCCCCGAGCAGTCGGGCCATATCAACACAATCGGATTTGAGCTTTTCTGTAAATTGCTGGCTGATGCGGTGAAAAGACTGAGAAAAGAACCGCTGGAAAAAGTCCCGGCTGCTGTTATCGACCTTGGTTTTTCAATTTATATACCCCGAAATTATATACAATCCGATTCGCAGCGGATGAATGTTTATCGGAGAATTGCCGCGGCCAGAACATCGCGGGACCTGGCCCGGCTTGAGGACGAGCTTAATGATATGTTCGGCCATATTAGTCCGGAGGTGCAGAAACTGATAGAGCTTGCAGAGATAAGAATCCTCGCCTCGGCGCATGGGATACGCGCGATTACCATTAGCGGCAATGACATCGTTTTTTCATTCGAAAAAGACAGTGGCAAGAAGATTTACGACATTTTTGCCGGCGCACCGGGCAAAGTAAGGATTCCCGACCCGCTGACAGTGCATATAAGGCTTGAAAAGAATTATCTGCAGCCTGATACAATCTGTGCGGTTCTTAGAAAAATACTTCGCAAAAAAGGCCAATCCAAATTATAATCATATCCTAAAAGGATTTTATTATTTACAGGAAGTATTATGAATATGAAAATTAAGACCGGACTATTGGCTGTATGTTGTATGCTCATCTTGTTTAGCGGCTGTGAAAAGACAAAAAAAAGCGATATTGACGTGAAAGCTCTGGATAAAATACAGCCCCCGGCAACGCCTCCGATTCTGCCCAAGCCGTCAGGTGGACTGGCATTGTCGATTGACTCGACAGCCATAACCGCAGATGAAATCATAGAGCCGATTCGCGAGCCTCTTGCCGAGGCTGCAAAACAAACAGATTACGAGCATTTCAGGACTACAGCCAAACCGATGCTTATAAATATACTTTTGCAGAAAATAGGAGATATCAGGCTTTATGAAAAAGCCAAGGAGGCGCTGCCTGAAAATATCGACCAGACTATTATAGACAAAATCGTCGAGCAGGAAGTGCAGAGATTTATCTCACAATACGGCGGAGATTACGCGACCGTCGAGAAAATGCTCAAGACTATGCACACAAACTGGCAGGACTTTTATAAGCAGACCAGAAGAGGAATACTTATACAGTCGTTCGTCTCCGATGAAGTCAAAATTCAAAAACCGATTACACATTCTGAATTGATAGAATATTATGACAAGATAAAAGGCGAATTTTATACAAAAGAAGGCCAGATAGAATTTCGCCTTATTGACCTTGAAGTTGGAAAATTCAAAGACCCCAACGACCCGAACGCCGATGCCGGCAAAAAAGCTATGAAACTCGCTATGGAAGTTTCTGAACGAATCAGGAAAGGCGAAGATTTCGGCGAGCTTGCGAAAAAATATTCGAACGACCAGGCGGCGCAAAACGGCGGCCTGTGGAAGCCAATCCGGCCCGGTTCGCTGGCTGAGCCTTACGATGCGATAGAAAAAGCGACTGAAAATATGGCTATCGGCCAGTTTGCCGGACCTATCGCTGCCGGAAACCATATTTTTCTCATAAGACTTGAAAATAAACAGATTCAAAGCTGCGAGCCTTTCGAAAAAGTTCAGTCGGAGGTCGAGGGCAGATTAATGTTTGAGAAACGCAAAAAATTAGTTGACGATATGATGGCTAAAATAATTGCGCAGGTCGATTTGTCTTACGCGGATGATTTTATCGAATATTGTATGCAAAAAGCCTATCGCGAAATTCAGGGTTAAAAGAGAATTACCGGTTATGACGAAAATTTTGCACGGCATAGATTTGGTTGACTGTCCGCGGATTGAACAAATGCTCCAGCGGCACGGCAGTCATTTTCTCGACAGGGTTTTTACGCCGACAGAGCAGCAGCAGGCAAATGAAATTAAAAACCGTGTGGAAAGACTTTGCGGCAGGTTCGCGGCAAAAGAAGCGGTGCTGAAACTTCTGGGCACAGGATGGCGGGGCAAAATTGACTGGACGGATATTGAAATAGTTAATAATTCACTTGGCCGGCCGCAGGTTAAGCTCAGCGGCGAAGTAAAAAAAATTGCATCGAAACTCGGCGTCGGCGAAATAAGTTTAAGTATCAGCCATACCGCCAATTTCGTTATGGCTTCGGCGACAGCGCTGACGGATGAAAAATGAACGTTTTCGACTGCATAGTAATCGGCGCAGGACACGCAGGAGCTGAGGCGGCGCACGCGGCGGCGAAAATCGGGGCAAAAACTCTTCTTGTAACCATCAGCAAAAATACTATCGCAAAGGCAAGCTGCAATCCTGCCATCGGCGGCATTGGAAAAGGCCAAATCGCACGGGAAATCGATGCGCTGGGCGGACTAATGGGCCTTGCGACGGACGCGACAGGTATTCAATTTCGGCTTCTTAACCGCTCCAAAGGCGCAGCAGTGCAGTCGCCAAGAGCGCAAATAGATAAATATAAATATTCTGATTTCATCCGCAGCGAACTTGAGAAAACACCAAACCTTGAAATTTTTGAAGGACTCGTCGCTGAAATTCTAACAGAGGGCAATCAAATTAAAGGCATTCTTTGCACAGACGGCAAAATTTTTAATTGCCGAACAGTTATTGTCGCTACCGGAACATTTCTTAAAGGCATAATGCACACAGGGGACAAACAATGGCCGGGCGGAAGACTCGATGAACCTGCTGCAAATGAATTGTCGGATTGTCTGGCAAAGTTGGGACTTGAAGTAAAGCGATTAAAAACCGGCACGCCGCCGAGGCTCGACGCAAAGACAATCGACTACGACAAAACGCAAATTCAATATGGCGATAAAGAACCTTCGCCTTTTTCATTTATGACCGAATCAGTCATCGGCAAACAGGTTCCCTGCTGGATAACATTTACCAATGAAAAAATTCATAAACTTCTGCGAGATAATCTTGGGCGTGCGCCGCTTTATACCGGTCAGATTGTTTCGACCGGCCCGCGGTATTGTCCGAGCATCGAAACAAAAATAATCCGCTTTGCAGACAAAACCAAACATCAGGTATTTCTCGAGCCGGAGGACGCGGACGTAACGACAATTTACTGCAACGGTATAAGCACATCCGTGCCGCAGGATGTCCAGGAGCAGATGATAAAACTGATGGCAGGAACCGAAAACGCGAAAATTATCCATTACGCCTACGCAATCGAATACGACTATTGCCCCGCGATTCAGCTAAAACCAAGTCTGGAAACAAAAAAAATCAAGGGTTTGTTTCTTGCCGGCCAAATCAATGGAACAAGCGGATACGAAGAAGCCGGGGCGCAGGGAATTATGGCGGGGATTAACGCCGCGAGGCTTATCGGCGAAAAAGAGCCGCTGGTGCTAAGGCGCGACCAGGCGTATATCGGCGTGATGATTGACGATTTGCTGACCAGAGAAATTGACGAGCCTTACCGGATGTTTACATCAAGGGCCGAATGGCGAATGAGCCTGCGAAGCGATAACGCAGACAGGAGACTTACGCAAATCGGAAGAGAAATAGGCCTTGTCGATAATATTCGCTGGGAAAAATTTCAGCAGACTCTTGAACAGGTTAATACCTTTGCCGATTTTTTAAAGAATACGCGCAAAGAAGGGAAATCGCTTTGGGAACATCTCAAACGGCCCGAGGAAACGGGCGGCGAAAGAATTGCAGCTCTTGCGGAAGTTAAGGCGCTGGGCCTTCGGGGCGATGTTATCCAAAGCGTAATGACGGACGCTAAATACGAAGGGTATCTGGTTAAAGAGCAAAGGGTGGTGGCGCAGTTACAAAAAATAGAGAAATTAAAACTGCCAGATGAATTGGATTATGACAAAGTCGATCATCTCCGTGCCGAGGCGAAAGAGAAATTAAATAAATTCAAGCCCGCAACATTAGGCCAGGCCGGCAGAATCGGCGGAATTACGCCTGCCGATATTATGATTATTCAAATCTATTTGCGAAAGTGTCAAGGAACAAAAAAAGGTTCCTGACACCTTTTTTTGCCCTTTATTGACAAGGACTTATGATGATTTAAAATGCGAAAAGGTTCCAGGAACCTTTTCCCTTGCTTTTTTCTTTAGTGCTGCGACGTTGGGTCAGGCCGGCAGATATTATGATTATTCAGATTTATTTGAGGAAAAGATACGGTTTATAGCCACGAAGGCACGAAGACACAAAAAAATTAAAAATGTAGCAGTCTCTATTTATTATTCCGGAAGAATTGGTATAAAATAATTTACCCCAAAAGAAATTACGGCAACAAGCGCCCATAAAAATGAAACTACTACATAAATGTTTACTCTCTTTGTCATGTTGCTAAATCTAAAGAGATATAATAATGAAACCGTCCATATCAACGGGAAATTTATGAATAAAAAGTTTGTAAAAGATCCCCCTGGAATTATCAATAGCCATAATAGTAGTGGAATTGCTATTAGTGTATAATCAATCTGACTGATTTTGTTTCTGATATTCCAAAGAAAATAGTTCATTGCAGGTAATATCAACAGTCCAAGAACTAAACCAGGTAAATATAAAATCTTAAAGCTGAACTTGCCCGCAAATATATCCAATTCGTTGCTTATAAACAATACATAAAATAAATTTATCACTCCAAGGACAAAGCAAAGACCCGTCTGCTTAGTTACAATCTTTCCCATTTCTAAATCTTCACCTTATATGGAGTAATCGGTTTTTTATTCCTGCATAGTTTTGATGAAGGTATCGGCTTCGGCGATTGATTTTTCCATTTCCTCTATCAATTTGCCTGTATCGGCTTCCATTGTAGTTACTTCGCTTTGAAGTGAAGCGACGGCCTGTGCGTTGAGATTATGCTTTAAGAATAATACCTGGTCGCGAAATGCCGATAAAACCGGCTCGATTTTGCTGTCGGCTTTTTTCATTGCGTTGATTAACAGCGTGTATTTCTGGCGGGTCTGGTCCAGCTTCTTTTTGCTTTCGGCTCTCAAGTCGGCGTTCTTATACTGGTCGAGTTCTTTTGTCCATTCGTCAAAGAGGGCGTTGGCGACATCTTCAACATCGGCAATGCGTTTTTTAACTGCGGCGGCTTTTGCTTCGCTTTTATCAAGCTCGCCTTTGAGCAGGTCGTATTTTTCCTGCAGTTTGCCGGCAGGGACGTTTACGACGCTTCGAAATTTATCCAATGCCGAGGCGAATTGTTCTTTTGTCTGCTCCTGCGCGTCGCGGGCACTTTTTACACGGTCAACAAGAATGTCCCGTTTGGCTTTGCCTAATTTTTCCATTGTGGCGTAATAAAGACTGTCGCAGCCTGCGGTGAATAACAGAATGGCTATGATAATCGCCGATTTTTTCATTTTACCGCTCCTTCAGTACATAGTCTTATTTTGCCAGTGCGAATGTGTCCTGTGCTATCGCCAATTCTTCATTTGTGGGAATAACAAAAACTTTTACCCTGCTGTCGGCGGATGTTATAAGCCCTTCGACGCGATTTGTTTCCACGTTCGCGGCCGGGTCTATGCTGACGCCAATCTGTTCGAGGTCATTGCAGCACTGTGCCCTGACATCGGGAGCGTTTTCGCCGATTCCGCCGGTGAAAACTATTGCATCCAGTTTGCCCAGCGCGGCGGTATATGCGCCGATGTATTTTTTTATCCTGTAGCAGAAAATATCGAAAGCAAGTTGCGCTCTTTCGTTTCCGGCCTGTGCCTGCTCGCGCAAGTTTCGCATATCGTTCGAAACACCTGATATGCCGAGCAGTCCGCTTTGCTTGTTGCACATATTATTAAGCTGCTCGACGCTGTAGCCTTTTTCAGCCAAGTAAAACAAAATCGCTGGGTCGAAATCTCCGCTACGGGTTCCCATCACAAGGCCTTCCAGCGGAGTAAGTCCCATCGAAGTATCGATACTTTTGCCGGCTTTTACCGCGGTGATAGAACAGCCGTTGCCCAGATGGCAGGTAATTACATTTATATCATATTTATCTCTGCCCATTATCGCGGCGCACCTGCGGGCAACATATTTATGACTGGTTCCGTGAAAACCATATCGCCGGACGCGAAATTTTTCATAAATATCGTAAGGCAGCGCATAAATATAAGCCACTTTGGGAATTGTTGTATGAAAGGCTGTGTCGAAACAGGCAACCTGTATCGCATTGGGAAGGTCTTTTTGGGCGGCCCTGATACCGGTCAGATTAGGCGGATTATGCAGCGGCGCAAGGTCGGCGAATTTTTCAATTGAATCTATAACTTTCTGATTGATGACGACAGAGTCTGTAAACGCTTCTCCGCCGTGAACGACTCTGTGCCCAACCGCTGAAATCTCGGATATGTCTTTTATCACGCCAATCTGCGGATCAGTGAGAGTGTCGAGAATTATTTTCATGCCGGCCAAATGGTCTGCCGCCTTTGCCTTGGTTTTATGGACTTTCGAATCGTAACTATGGGTCAATTTCGAGGTTTCTTCGCCGATTTTTTCCAGCAAACCTCTTGCGATGACTTTTTCGGCGGGCATTTCAAATAACTGATACTTGATTGAACTGCTGCCGGCGTTAATAACCAGAATTTTCATTACTATGTATCCTATTTTGACAAAAACATTGAAAAACCACTTATAACGATAATAAACGACAAGTCAAATAACAAATTTTCACTTGTGCTCAAGAGAAATGGCATTTAGATTTGTCTAATTATGGAGCATGCGATTTACAGAATTATAGATGCCAATTTTAACCGCGGGCGCGAAGGGTTGCGGATAGCGGAGGAATTCTGCAGATTTGCACTCGATAATGAACAGTTGTCCGGCCGATGCAAGGCTCTTCGTCACAGGCTGACTGCCGCCGTAACGAAATTTGGTATGCAAAAACTTATCGCCGCACGCGATACCGAAAATGATATCGGCTGCCGGATGCGGGTGGCAGGGCAGATGAAACGGCAAAACTTCGAGGATTGCGTAACTGCCGGTTTTGCAAGGACTACCGAAGCGCTGAGAACCCTTGCCGAATCGGCTTGTGCTGTCGATAATAAAATATCAGCCGAGTTCGAAAAACTCAGATATGACTGCTACATTCTTGAAAAAGATATTTCTTTACAGGGTTATCCTGCCTTAAGATTCAAAAAGACAAGGCTTTACTGCATTATCACTGTAGAAGATGGCATCGATGTTCTTAAAATTGCTAAGGGTTGTGCGGCAGGAGGCGCCGATTGCCTGCAATTAAGAGCCAAAAATATCCCTGATGACCAGTTGTTGTCTCTTGGCCGCAGGTTTGTTGATTTATGTAAACAAAAAGATGTCATCAGCATAATCAATGACAGGATTGACATTGCGGTCGCTGTCGATGCCGATGGCGTTCATCTTGGCCAACAAGACTTGTCTGCCCAAGTTGTTATAAAATGCCAGCTTAGACCACTAATTATTGGTGTCAGCACGCATTCGACTGGTGAACTAGATAAAGCAGTTAAACAGGGGCCTCATTATGTCGGGGCAGGAGCAGTTTTTGCGACACCAACCAAACCCCAAGCGAAAGTTTCGGGTCTGAAGTATGTATCTGGAGTATTGAAAAGACTTAAGAACAAACACATCGAAATGATTGCTATCGGCGGCATCACTCCGGAAAATGTAGAAAAAGTTCTTCAGGCAGGCGCAACGAGAATCGCTGTCTCATCCTGTGTCTGTAAAGCAAAAAATCCCGCCGATATATGCAAAAAACTGAAAGAAAAAATCCTTAAATATGTGAAAAAATAATTTTATTATTTTAGGTCCGAATATAAGTTCTTTATTTAAAACGGGCTATAACTGAATTCAAAATAAACAGTTTTCCACTTAATTACCAAAATAATAGATTTTTGTTTTTTGGCATAGAATTTGAACCAAATTTATTATTAAAAATTTACTATAGACGTATTATCGTTTATTGTCCCTATTTTTGTTATTTTAACTTATTATAACACAAGCACTTATGAGCTTTTAATTGTGGGTTTAATAATAGTTTTTTTGTTCGGTCGGGAATGACAGATATTTGCATTATCTTCTCTTAATTGTGCAAAGTGTTTATTTTAACAATACGGTTGTGTTATCAACACTTTATCCACAGGATAAAAGACTAAATTTTTCTTTAATAGCAGTTTTTATATCAGCAGGATTGTGTTAAAAAAGCCTTGTATTTATATATGGCCGTTTTGCGTAAAATTATTATAGTATCGTTGGATGTAAATGAACAGGATATCGGCCTTGCCGGTATCAAATTAGTTATAAGGATGTGAATAATGGATATGACAGGCAAAAGACTTAGTCAGGCACTGCAAAAAAGAGATAGTTTCGTTATCGTGGCCGAACTGACCGGCGGGCCAAACTTCAGCTTTGCACCGATTCAGAAATTTCTTACGGCTTTTAACAGTAGCGGCGGCAAAGATATACCGGCTGGATTTAACTTTGTCGGTATCACAAGCCCGCAAAGCCCCGGCGGCGTGGCGAATATCGAGCCGGCAGAAGCCCACCGTTACGTCGTAAGCAAAAATCTACTCGGCGGACTTGATTTTATCCCTCACGTTAGCTGCAAGGATATGAACAGAGACGCAATCATCAGTCTTCTGGCGGCACATAAATCGGCAGGCGTTGAAAGTTTTCTTGCTCTTACGGGCGATAAGCCGGTTTCCGCAAAAGGAGTTTTTGAGCTTGAATCGGTGAATCTGCTTGCGATGGTAAACCGCCTGAACAACGAGGCCTATATGTCGGCAAAGGCCCAGGAGCTTGCTGCCGTCAAACAGTTTTTCCCCGGAGCCGCCGTTTCGCCGTTTAAATATAACGAAGAATCCCAGGTGCAGCAGTATTTTAAGATGGAGAAGAAAATCGCCTGCGGAGCAAAATTCCTGATTACGCAGGTCGGCTGGGATTGGAAAAAGAGTCTTGAACTTGTGCGCTATCTGAAAGAGACAAATCT
>Ga0187886_1003535_pt1 | contig 11650 bp, 13 predicted proteins | sample June2016WEW_20_1_FD_133001 | JGI IMG/M metagenome (GOLD analysis project Ga0187886, IMG submission 133001) | Peatland microbial communities from SPRUCE experiment site at the Marcell Experimental Forest, Minnesota, USA - June2016WEW_20_150 | ecosystem: Environmental > Terrestrial > Soil >...
ATCTTTTAATAATTTATATCCAAACAATTCATCATAAATCCATTTCAGGCTTTGTTTCGTCATCATCCTGGGAAGCGAACCATGAGCCTGCAAAATGTAAGGAACATTATATTTTGTGGCATAATAATGAACTAAAAGGTCTGGAAACTGTCGATATGAATGAAGATGAATAATGTCAAAGTTAGTTAGGTTCTTTTTTACAGCATTCATCATGCTTAATGAAAAATTGAGCTGGCCAAACAGGTAGCTATAGTTCAGAGATTGGAATGTTCTAGGAAAATAAATAACTCGATAATTATTTCTTACTTCTTCTTTAGGTTCGATATCGTGTTTTAGATCTAAGGCGGTTGTTGTATATATAGTAACTTCATGTCTCTTCGCTAGTTCTTTTGATAAAGAGCGTACTACGGATACTGGCCCCCCAAATATATCTGAGAAAACTGGTATTACTTGAAGAATTTTCATGCTAACTATTCATTTTTATTTCTTTGATGTATAGACAATATTATATAAAATATAAATTTATAATATGTAAACAAGTTTTCGTGTGCGTTTAAATTTGGTAGAAAATTTAAATACATTTAAAAGTTTTGTTTTTTAGTCTTATTTAAATGATTTATAATATTGTAATTCTTTTACTTTTACGTATATTAAAACTCTATACCAAAATGCCTGTAAAAAATGATAGGTTAAACCTTCGATGCCATCTAGAAAACCTAACATTATTACATATTGATAAAAAAAGGTAATAATTGGTCTCAAAATAAGTGGTATTTTGTCCCATAATTTATATTTAAAATAAGTTAATTTACCTCCTTCAACTTCAATTTCTTTATTTTTAGTAGTTAATAATATATCATGTTTTTTATTAAATTGAATTGCAGCTCTTTCAGAAATTTTATTATGTTTTTCTATCCAATTAAATATACCTTTTTTATCTTCATGAATTATATCATTTTTTAAATAACTAGATTTACCTTTAACAATTGCATATTCTACATCTCCATCTGCAATATAATAAGTAAATTTATATCTAAAAAGTCTTAATATTTTAGTATATAATCCTCCGTGTTTTAACCATCTGCCTAAAAAAATAAATCTCCTATTAATATAATAACCATTTATATCTGAATTATCTTGTGTAACTTCTTCAATTTCAGTCTTCAATTCATAAGTTAACCTTTCATCGGCATCTAAAAATAACACCCAATCATATTTTATTGGTAAATTTCTTAAGGCCCAGTTACGAATACTAGACCAATGATTTTGATCAACTGAGATAATATTATTTACATATTTTTTTGAAATTTCAATAGTTTTATCTTTACTATATGAATCTAGAATAAAAATATCATCGGACCATTTGTAAATGCTCTTAAGACATGTATCAATATTTAACTCCTCATTTAATGTTAAAATAATAACTGTAATAGGAACCTGCTTCATTAATATCATATAGAATTTATTAATTTATAACTTTACGCGCGCTGCAGATGCCGTAGCAGCTAGTACCAGCGCAACTGAGCTAATCAAGAGGAGTAAGATTACGCCGAAACACTGTTTATGTATGCGCGCGCGTTCTCTCAATCAAATGATGCTGTTGATTAGGGTCTCGTGTAAGCCAATCTGATTCTTGAACTAATAATATTCTCAAAAATTCAACTCTCACTCAGTTGTAAATCGGATATATTTTAAGTTAATTTGATGAGAAATAAATTTTCTTTTGCCATTCGATTGTCTTGGTTATACCTAATTTTAACGGTACCGTTGTTTTATAGTTTAAATCTCTTTTTGCTTTTTCATTATTACCTTTTTTGTCCAACGTATTATATTTTTCAATTGAAGAATATTTTACTAATGAATCATCTTTTCCTAGATAATTTAAGATTATATCTGAAATAGTTTTAATATCATGATATTCATCACCACATATATTATATACTTCACCTGGTTTAAAATTATCTGATATATTTGCTAAAGCATTAACACAATCATCAATATAAGTTGAGGTTCTATGATGGTTTAAATAAACTTGATAAGTTAGATTATGTAAAGCACAATAAGTAAAAATACATACCATTGATCTATATGGAGCATAATATTCTCCTGGTCCATAAGTATTAAACAATCTAGTTATAACAGTTTCTGTATTAAAGCGATCTATAGAATTTAAGATTTGCATTTCATTCACCCATTTTGAAATAGCATAATCATTTAACTGACGAATTGGATACTTTTCTAAAACATCTTCAATCATTTCACCTTTATAATCTCCATACACTTCCGAACTACTAAAATGAACTAATTTAAAACGATATTTTTCCTGCATTTTTATCATATTTTTTGTACCTATAACATTTGACTTCCAAAGAGTCTCATAGAAATCCTCGCCATTATAACGGCCAAACTCTGCGGCTAGATTATATATTAAATCGAAATGTTCCTTCTCAAACACAGATTCAAGTTGTCTATATTCCCCAATATCGCATCTAAAATACTTGGAATCATGATTATGAGGTTTATCAATTACCCATACATCATTATTTCTTTGCCGTAAAATTTTTACTAAAGGACTTCCAACAGCACCAAGTCCTCCAGTTACAAGAATTTTCATACGATCACACCTATCTTGATATTGTTCCAAATTTATAAATCTTGAACCCAGCAACCTTCCATTTATCTTCAAAAATAAAATTTCTTGTGTCAAATACAATTAATTTATTCATTTTTTTCCTAATTTTAAATAAATCCTGATTATTGAATACATCATGGTCAGTAATTATTAAAATCAGATCTGCATTAGTTACTGAATTTTCTAGATTATCCAATTTTAAATTTCCATTATTCACTATTGGATCAAATACAGATACGGTAAACCCATGTTCCACTAATTTCGAGAAAATATCATAGGAGGGAGAATCCCTAGGATCATCTACGTTTCCCTTATACGAAACTCCCCAAAGAGAGATTTTCCTCAATGTAGATTTTTCATCAATTTTAATAATATTTTTGACGACTTCATTTGGCATGTTTTTATTAATTAATCTAGCGGTTTTCAATAATTTAGATATTTCTGGCGCCATTTCATAAATAAGCCAAGGATCTTTAGGAAGACAATGTCCCCCGACTCCTGGCCCCGGTTGTAAAATTTTAACTCTAGGATGTTTATTAGCTATATTGATCGCTTCATAAATATTTATATCTAGTTTTTCACATATCAACAATAATTCATTAGCCAATGCAATATTTACATCACGATATGTGTTTTCCATTAATTTACACATCTCTGCAGTTCTTGTATTAGTTTTAAAAATTGAGCCTTTAACAAAAGAGGAATATAGTTCAAATGCTAAATCGGTACTTTTTTTATCAATGCCACCAATTATTCTGTCGTTATATATAATTTCATATATTATATTTCCTGGTAATAATCGCTCTGGACAATGAGCAAAATAGAAATCTTTAGTAACTTTTAAACCAGATTTTTCTAATATAGGTATAACTAGATCTTCACAGGTTCTTGGAGGAACAGTTGATTCTAAAATGACTAAGTTATCTTTTTGTAAACAAGGAACAATTGATTCAGTAGCTGCTTGAACATATCTTAAATCACATTCATTTTTATTTTCTTTTAATGGTGTAGAAACACAGATTATAAAAACATCTGCTTTTCGAACAGATATTCCTGCAGTAAAAATATTATTTTGAAATATTGGTTTAGAAAAAGTATCCACTTCTGTTTCGTGGAATGGTATTATTTTATTATTAATCGAATCTACTTTAGTTTTATCTACATCAACTCCCCAAATTGTAAAATTGTTAGCTGCAAAAACTAATGCAGTAGGTATGCCAATATAACCAAGCCCAATCACACAAATATTTTTCATATTATTCTCTCCATTATTAATTATGCTTTTGTCTTGACATTAGCTCACGCAGATAAGTTATAATAAGTTCGCCAGCGTGTCCGTCGCCAAAGGGATTAAGCCACTTTTTCTGATTACTCACCGCATCTCTAACTCCATCAATTATTCTCTCCACACTTGTACCAACAATTCGATTAGCACCAACCTCAACAGTCTCGGGTCGCTCGGTTTTCTCCCTGAGGGTAACGCAGGGGACTCCTAAGATACAGGACTCCTCTTGAACCCCACCAGAGTCTGTGAGGATGACCTTCGCATTTGATTCTAGACTTAGGAAATCTAGATAATTCATGGGTGTAATGACCATCAGACCCGAAATATCCAGATTAAACTCTTTTACCATCTTAAGAGATCTGGGATGCAGGGGTAATATAACTGGAATATTGTACTCTTTTCGAATAGCCTTTAGGCCATTTATGATCCCGGTGAAATTAGTCTTAGAGTCAACGTTCTCAGCTCGATGGGCTGTCACTAGGAAAAAATTTCCATTTTCTAAATTGAATGACTTCAGAACCTTACTCTTCTTCCGAGATAGCTCCAGATTTTGGTTTACCGCATCAACGATTGTGTTGCCAGTAACTAGGATCTTGTTCTCCGCGATACCCTCACGCTCGAGATTCTGCTTAGCGGTAGTAGTTGGGGCGAAGAGGTAATCCGATATGTGGTCAGTAATTACCCTGTTGATTTCCTCGGACATACTCTTATCATAACTTCGAAGACCAGCCTCAACATGACCAACTTTTACACCAAGTTTAGAACCAGCCAGCGCTCCCGCGAGGACCGTATTAGTATCACCCTGAACAAGGATCACATCCGGCCTTTCCTTGACAAGAAGACCCTCGACACTGATCAGGATTCGACCAGTCTGCTCGGCTTGACTTCCAGAACCGACGCCAAGATTATACTTCGGTTTAGGAAGCTTCAACTCATCAAAGAAGGCCCCATCCATCTCATAGTCATAATGCTGCCCAGTATGAAGTATGAAGAAGTCGATCTCCCTCTTTTCAAGTTCTCTGATTATGGGAGACATTTTGATGATCTCAGGTCTAGTGCCCAAGATTACAGCGACTTTCAATTCAAACCCTTATGCTGCTCTCCAGCTTCGATATAGTGCAGAGGATTAGGCGCGAAAGAACAACTTTGAGGTTATTTAGATTTGTCTCGGCACACATTACAGATCGGTAATAGCTAACACTGGCGCAACTGAGCCAATAAAGAGTAGTGAAACATCGCTTATGCATAATACCAATCTATAATAGGAATTCCAGTACCTTCAACGCGATGATATAACAGAAGGCGAGGAATAGCACTGCACCCACGATGTCAAACCATCGGCGTCTTGGCCGAAATACCGCTGACGAAGTGAAGTAACATATAGCAAAACTGACAACATAGACCTCAAGCTGCACATTTCCCTGTGCTGAAAGGCTTACAACCGTCGCCATCTCCAGCCCACCCAAGGCTAACGCGAACTGCTTGTGCCTATCCAACCCCAAGCACCTCGAAGATAGCACTCAAATTCCTTCCCTCGGTCCTCTCATCTAAAACTCTCACCGGGACATTAAGTACCTGCGCAGCTACGCAACCAAGCACACTCACTGTAATCGAGCCGAGCACATAGTTGAACCTAGAGAAGTCAGTTTGCAGCCTAGTCTTTTTTATAAAAACGTTGACTCTGCTTCCCTCTTTGATAACCTTTACAGACTCTGCTCCTTCAAGGTAATCAACGAGCACATTTATCATCGCATCCTCGAGCCCCGCATCTCCATCAAGCTGTGAGGACCTCAGGATCTTAGACCCAGGTGGAAACACCATCAACCCAGGGACGCCCATTGACTCTGTCAACATCTTCACTGGGGCCCGCGACGCAGCCTGCACAACAGCCGGCTTCACGTCGGCTACGAGCGGTACGAAGCATAAGACGCACCCATCCCTAGGGGGCAAATACCACGCCTTCTCGCGAGCGTCGAACTGCTCAAGCTCAGCCTCCACATTTGCACATGCATCTTCCACCATCCCCCTCACAACGCTGGTGGGAACTGGGTTCTGAGGGATCAACACAACCGAGACGCCGAGTACAACAAGAGCCAAACCCAACGCCGTAAGGGGTACAATATGAACGATCCAGTAGCAGTAAGCTGCTAAGGGTGCCCCAAATCCAACGAATCCAAGCCCAACAGACACGTAAGCGTCGATTCTCCTAGCCAAACCACGCACCTCGAGCCAAACACCAGTAGCCATACTTACGATACACAGCCACCAACCCGAGCATCGCGGTCAGGAGAGACAAGCCAATCAATGATGACTCCAGTCTGATACCCCATGGAGTATAGTTGAGCATAAGCCCAACAAGGGGCACGAGCGCAAGACTAAGCCCAACGCTCAGTCCAAGCCTCTCCAGCCTCCCCAGCTCCTTCGCCTTTGGGTAGAGCGCCTCAATTAGCGTGTAACCCGGTATATAGAGTAAGAAGACCACCGCCACAATTATGCGGAGGTAGGTGAGCGGGTAGACCTGGGGCATCCACCAAATCACATAGGCTTGAAAAGCCATGAAGACGAGCAGCAACCAATACGACAAGCTGTACAGGCTCAACAGGTAGCCAACAAACCCAGATGGAGGATTCGGATCCGCTACGCTGAGCCTACCCTGCGTCTCCATCGCGTAGATGCCTCTCGCCACCTCATAGGGCTTGAATCCCAGCTTCGGAGCCTCATTCACTATTGTTCCCAGAGTCTCCCCAAGATGGGGCCTCACTGCCTCCAGCACCCGCTCGGAGGCCTCGTCGACCTCTAGGTCGTCGTCACGTTCATCCATAATTGAGCCCAAAGCTGATAATTGAACCCACCCAAATCTGCGTCGTACCTGTAGAGTTCGAAGACGACCCTGCGATTCAAGCCAACATCGTCTACACTGAAGCTTATTGGAGTCGTCGTATTAGCTCCATTGGAAATGACAAGCTCGTAGGACGATATCACAGGGGCATCTAAAGGCACCACATCGCTGATGTTCTGTTCCTGATCCCCAACCTTGACATCAACACGATAATACTGAACGCTTCCCTCATCATTGCCCACATAGAGGAACAACTTGACAACACCTCCAGCCGTAACCTGGTGCGGGTAGTCCCCCAGCTTACCGTCTTGACCGAGGACGCCAAGCTCAGAGAAGGGCTCAATAACCCTATGCGAAGATAGCACCGGGTACACGACCACACCCATCATTACGAGTATGATGCCGATGGCAACGAACTTAACCTCGTCGTCAATCATTGGCCCTTAACGACCCAACCCCTCTTCATCCGCACCCAGACGCCCCAGAATAGCCTCCCACCATATATGTAGACGAGTACCGCCGAGGCGCCGAGTATGACGAGTGAGACTCCGACGATAATATACTGAGTGTTCGTTGAACTAACTCCCGAGGCCTGAGCAGAATGAGCCTCAAGACTCACGTCTTCAATGATTAGCTGAGCCTTCACTAGATCATTATCACTACCCGAATTGATCAGCTGCAAAGCCAAGTTAAGCTTGGGCAAGAGTGCGGAGACGTCGCCTCCGTACTGCTCAACGAGCTTAACCTCAGCGAAAGCCAACTCAAACGTCGCACGGGTTTCGGATCTCGAAACAGCTTCAACCTGAGGCACAACGAGCAGAAGTAGCATCAGCAAAGGCAAGTATCGACTAGTCATCATATACTTAGACAAATGAATAAATTAGGCATTAATTTTGTACTCTTCAATTAAATACCTTATTTTAAATTATTTATAATATTAACCATCTCTAATCCAATATGTTTTAAAGTCAAATTATTTTCGACAAATCTTCTACCATTTAATCCATACTCCTCAGATAGATTCTCATGTTCTTTTAAAAATAAAATAGCATTTGCTAGAGATTTATAGTCCCCAGGATCAACTGCTATACCCGATTTAGTAGATAAAATGTACTCTTTATGCATTCCTCGAGAACAACAAATAATAGCTTTCTGAGCTGCCTGATATTCAAATAATTTTGTGGAAATCCCTGTTTCAACGTATTTAAAATCACCAAGTGGTAAAATTAAAACATCCACTTCAGCCAGAATTTTAGCAACTTTTTTCCTATCAACTATTTTATCAACAACATTAACATTTGATAATTTTCTTTCTTGGACTTTTTTCTGTATGCTTGGAAGAAGTTCTCCACCTCCTTGTAAAATAAATTGAACGTTATGAATAGGTAAAAGCAACTCAGCTGCATTCAGAATTTGATCAAAATCGTAGGCTGGAGAAAACGATCCAATATATAATATCCTAAAAAATGGTGACTTTTTTTCCTCAATCTTATTATTGAATACATTAAGATCAACACCAGCAAAAATAACACTCAATTTAGCTGGATTAACGTGATATTCATCAATTAAAATTTTAGAATAGGCAGGACTAATTAAAGTAATTGCTGAAGAAATAGAGTATGTAATAAAAGCAATTATTTTCAACGGAAAAATTAGTATTTTTTTATTAGCCCAATTTAAATCAATTAAAGATTCGGGCCATAGATCATCTACATTTTGAATAATGGGCTTTTTCTTTATTATTTTATAAATAATACTTGGATAAACCGAAATAACATTCGGGTTCCCTGCCCAAATTACGTCAATTTCTCCAACTAAAGGCATGGCATAAATACAGCCAATAATAAATGAAAGAAACAGAACGACTCTCCTCATTAACCCAGTCGAGGCTAAGGGTGGAACAAATGTTCTAATCACTTTAATTTCATTTTCATTTTCTATCACCAAAGGTTTCCATCGATATTTCTTAGGTATATTTCCTTTTGGATAATGTGGAAATGAGGTTATTACAGTTACACTACAATCATTAGAAACTAAGGCGTTTGACATGTTAGATGCTCTCGTTGCCCCCCCACCCATATCCGGTGGGTAATATTGTGCGAGAATTAATACATTCAATAATAATCAACAGATTTTTTTAATGTTAGAGAAGTTAACTTTAAAACCATTCATTGATATTATCTACTCTCTTTTCAAAACCCGGTTCAGTTTGATGGTTGATTTACTTTATCTTTAATAGACATTGCAATTACTTTCTTGCGTGCGTAATCGTATGATTCAAGTTGGATTTTTTTCTCTAACCACACTAATTGTAACCCATAAAATGAGGCCTGCAGTCATTAACATTAAACCAATCACAGATGTACCTATCGCTATTAAGGTAATGTTAGTGACCAAACTGCTAGTCTTTGCAAATATATCAAGGGCCCAGATCCAAAAAATCAGTGATATACAAAAGGATACGAAGCCTGGTAAACTGTATGATAGAAGCGGCTTTCTTATTGATAAAAATTTAAATGTACTAAATAATACGCTAAAACCTTGAGAAAATGGAGAACGTGTAGTAGTTTTTTTTCTATAAAGCACAGAAATTGGGACTTCTTCAATTCTTAGATTTTTATCCCTCGACTTCATGATAATCTCTGTACTTATCCCCATTCCTTGTTCGGCAAGGTTAAGGCTCATGATCGCTTCCCGAGTATAGACTCTGAGGCCGGATTGTGCATCGGTAATCTTTGCACCTCCTTTTGAAGCAAAAGTTGAAATTACTTTAATACCGATATTCCTCCAGGATGGAGCTTCAGTTTTACCGCCTTTAACAAATCTCGATCCAATAACTATGTCGACATCTCCCTGCTTTATCCTATCTAGTAAAGTCAATATATCCAACGCTTGATGTTGGCCGTCGCCATCGATGGTTATAATATAATCCGCATCCGTCTTAATGGCTTGATTAAAAAGGCTGTTAATCGATGCTCCATATCCCTGATTTTTCTCATGTCTAATAAGAGTCGCCCCTAAATCTTCAGCGATTTCATACGTTAAATCATTGGATCCATCATCACATACAATTACTTCATCAACGTACTCCTTGACCGAGAGAACCACATTGCCTATTGTTTGCGCTTCATTATAAGCAGGGATACAAGCAACAATGTAAGGTCTAATCTTTTCCTCAATATCTTTTTCAGAGTTAGTAACGAAATTTGTCTCGCTAATCGCGCGTATACTATAGTTAGGGGCATTCAATGTGTAGGGTATATCCTCCAACCAATTGGCTGATTGTAGTCGAGGAACATCAGGTACCTGATGAACCCCAGGTCCTTCGAGAGCACACCAGCACCGAGGTAACCCAGCCTAAACGCCTCACCCTGAACCACACGAACCCTCTCAACACCATAACGTTCTAGATGCCTAACAAACCCCGACTTGCAGGCGTCCCTGAGCTTCGCAATGATCCTCACTAACTGAACGTTTAGTAGACTGCTCTTGACGTCGTCTATTATCCTAGCCGAGATCGATAGGATGCCCCTCTCCAACCCATCCAGCGCGCTATACCAGACCCGCCTACGCAGTGCCTGGCGCCGGACCCCTGAGAGGAACTCCCCTGTGAACAAGTTGAGAAGAAACCACCTACTCCAATTATTCCTATGTGAAAGATACAATAGCTTTAAGGGCTTTATATCCTCTTCGAGAATATTGTACTAATCAATCATCAGAAACTATAGTTAACATAAAGTGGTTTCAACTATATTTAAATTTAAAAGCAAATCAGATCTAACCTAACAAATCGAAAAGAAATGAAATTCAAATTAAACAATTGAACTATAAAAGAATTCAATTCCAATAACCATTACATTATGTTAGAATCAATACTTCGAAGATCTTAAAATGAACATAATAGAAGTACATTGCATGGCTAAACCCAAATTATCTAAAGAAAAAACCGTAAAATGCGCCTGCTGCAACGAACCACTCACAACCTTCATGGCCTACATACCAGACAAGGGGGAAGTATGCCTCAAATGCTTCGCCGAATACGCACAGGCGGAAGAAAATCTACTAATGACGAGACCAACGCATGCGAGTAATAATTAATATCAACACTCCATCATGCGTATTAATTTACACGAACAATGACCACATGGTCGAAGCGATGAATGCCTACGAGTGGAGAATCCTCACTCAACTAAGGGAGAATCGCGGCAAATCATATACAGCATATCAGATAGCAAACTATGACACTCGTGGTCCCCCTCCATCACGGGGAAAACCCAACGATTATTCCTTCGGCGTCCAAATGGCTAAAAGGTCCCTCGATAAACTCGCATCCGAAGGATACATCGTCAAAAAATCTAAGAAAGAGGGAGCATCGAAAAATATTCTATACTCCGCCAGGTAATAACGCGCGCAGGCCATGAAAGCATCTGTACTCACGCGAGCAAGTGGATGAGCCTAGATTTGCTCCCTTGCATTTATATTGTGGGAAAAATAGATGAATCATAGCGGTGTAAATATAATCGTACACCGCGAGGATCTGCGGAGCAGACCGAGCATCAGAGGGGGCCGAAGAGGCCCTAATTCTCAAACATACTCTCAGCCACCTCACGTCATGTCCTCCGATGAGAGTGACGGGTTCTAAGCGGCTAAAGTGTAACCAGTTATTTGCTCTCGCAGCAGCTAGATGGAATAAAAAAGGGATTTTAGACCACAGAATAGAAATCAAACGAGTTTTCAACAAGCAACACCAATACAAGTTCAGAGATGAACCCAAACAATAAACTCCTAGCACTAATCATAGCCAGCCTAATAATCGGGACCACTGCCGGCTACTCTGCCGAATACTATGTCACCCAACCGAAGATAAACCAACTCACAACCGACCTAACAATAG
>Ga0187886_1003536_pt1 | contig 11646 bp, 16 predicted proteins | sample June2016WEW_20_1_FD_133001 | JGI IMG/M metagenome (GOLD analysis project Ga0187886, IMG submission 133001) | Peatland microbial communities from SPRUCE experiment site at the Marcell Experimental Forest, Minnesota, USA - June2016WEW_20_150 | ecosystem: Environmental > Terrestrial > Soil >...
AAGGAAGTCGAAGAGCTAACCAAAAAAATCAAAGAAGTCAAAGAAAAACTCGAAGCTTCCTTCTAATTTCCAATTCCCCTTAATGCATTCTTTTTTATTGCAACGCACCTACCGCTTTTTTGTTGGTCTTAGCATTTTGTTGAATTAGCTGCTTTAGCTGAAAATTCGTGTTAGGTTAATCATGATTAACTTTAAGTTAATTACAGTTAACTATATATCTTGGAGCTTCCTACTTGAAATTGGTGCTAAACATGAGTATCGAAGACTTAATTGCGCAGGCAAGCAAAAAATGCGAAATATTCGCAAACCCATTAAGAAGCTTCATCGCCGCATTTATCGCTATCAAAGAAGAAGCCACATGGTCTGAACTGAAGGATGCCATAGAAAAATGGGCAGGACGCATCAATCCGAACACGCTAAGCTTTCATCTGGGCGAACTTATGAGCGCGGGGTTTATAGCGAAAATAGACATCAGAGGACAACCAAGATACAAGATCGTGAACGACAAGCTCTCAGAACTAAAAAGACTAATCGGAGAAGATCTCCTCAAAGCTGTTAAGGAGACTGCTTAATGATGCAAACGAAACACGAACTATACCAAATCAAAAGCGCCCTGAAAAAAGAACTTTCAGAAGCCCTAAACGAAGCATATATGAGCGCTGAAATAGAAATCTCCGAAATAAACGTCAACGACACCTACTCTGTAAAAGGCTCGTTCAAAGTTGTCCCGTTCTTATCTCAAACAGTCAAAAGAAAAGGCAAATTCGAAGCGAAACTGGATGAAAACTTAAAAATAGTAACCCTGAAGATAACAGAGGATCAACAGCAGTGAAATCGGATTGAATAAACCCCTAGTCACAATCTTGCTATTGGGCAGCTTTTTGATCCTCAAACAAAAGCCCGACTCGAAAACGTTAAAGAAGAAATAGTAAAGACTTTTTCAGGAGAAAACGTATATGCGTTGCTGCTTGATGGCGTAGAAGTGTATTTTTCAGATGTCGTGGAGGTTTTGACAGAACTTTCAGACGAGGACAGAATTACCCTCTTCATATTTCAGGACAATCAACTCGTTGACATGGAAGACCTGAAACTGGAAAAAGAGGGCATAGACAAAACTGTTTACGATTACCTAAAAAAGAGATACAAAATCACAGAATTCAATAGATTCCCCATTTTCGACAAGCTGGATGTCCTAATGCGGAATGCCAAAGTCATTTTCTTGCTAAGAGACAAAGAGGAAACACGCGGAGGCGAATACTTACCTAGAGCTTATGCATGCGCTCTTCCGTGATCATGCCGGAAAATTATGGTTCCTGAAGAAAAATGGCATAGTGCTTTCATCAATGCTTATGGAGTATCTGGACAAATACGAGGTCAAAATGCGAACCTACAAAGGAGAAAACGACCTTAAGAAAACCGTCATAAGAGTTCTCCAGGATCAGCTTCGAAATTCTGGCACAGACAATTAGACAGCGTTAATGTTTGTTATTTTGTATTTTGTTTTCTTGTTCGCTGTTCTTAACACTAACAGTCTTGTGAGAAATCCATAATAAAGCCTAGCGGTTAACTTCTTAACGCCGGATTTTGGGGTAAATATCATGCCCATACTTTTCAAATCCCTCACAGAGCTCCTCGAAAAGGTAGAAGCCACCAAAAGCCGCCTTCAAATGACAGCGTTGGCTGCAAATTTCCTGAAAACCCTTGAACCAGAGGAAGTGGAACCTGCCGTCTCGCTGATCTTGGGCAGAGCTTTCCCGAAATAGTTGAAGCAGTAAAAAACAACATCAAAGCGCAGGAAGTCATTTTGGAAGGCGAAGTTGTGGCTGTTGACCGCTTCGGCATACCTATTCCCTTTCAGCATTTAATGCGCAGATTCAGGCGAATCCACGGGATAGGGGGCGCTGCAGAGGGCATTCCTTTGAGACTGTATTTGTTTGATGCACTTTACCTCGATGGGGAGAGCCTAATTGGGCAATCTTACGTTCAGCGCAGACAATTGCTTGCTCATGTTTCAGGCAAAATCCCGTTAACATCGCAGATTGTCACGGGAGACGCGGCTGAAGCTGAACGGTTCCTGAAAGCAGCCATGAATGCAGGGCACGAAGGGTTAATGGCGAAGAAGCTTGACAGCTCATACACTCCTGGCACTCGCGGTAAAGGGTGGCTGAAAATAAAGCCTGTATTGGAGTCGCTGGACTTGGTTATCACGGCCGCTGAATGGGGCTACGGGCGCAGGCATGGATGGTTATCCGACTATTATCTGGCGGCGAGAGACGCCAAAACAGGGGAGTTTCTGGAAATAGGCAAGACGTTCAAGGGCTTAACCGATGCTGAAATTATCCAGATGACCAAGCAATTAAAAGAATATGCAGTTGGGCAAGAGCGGCATCGTGTAATAGTTATTCCTAAAATCGTGGTTGAAGTGGCTTATAATGAGATTCAGAAAAGCCCCAAGTACAAGAGCCAAATGGCGCTCAGGTTTGCTCGGATAACCCGCATAAGAGACGACAAAACACCGGAAGAAGCCAACACTATCGACCAAGTTAAAAAAATCTATGAAAGGCAGTTCAAGACAAAAGGCAAATCCCCAGAAAATAACAAATCATCTGACTCTTTCATAGAATAGGGTGAAAGGTTCAACGAGCTTTTCTTTCACTGCTGCCATTTTCACTCTTGGTTCTTGGAAGTGTCGTGTTAACATTTGCTTAACTCCGCTTCGTTAATCAACTCCTATAACCTTTTTAAGGAATAGCTATACTTTTGAATAGTGCAAGTTGGTGAAGATGAAGAAAACGTTGATAGCCTATGCTAGTAAAAGTGGAGCAACTGAACAAGCAGCTAAAATTGTCGCAGACGTTCTAAAAGAAAGACATGAACTGGAAGTTGAGCTTGCCAATTTAAGAAAAGACTCACCAAACATTGCTCAATACGAAAATATCGTGGTTGGTTCAGGTGTACGCGCAAATAAAGTCTACAGTGAAGCTTTAGACTTTCTAAAGCAAGACTTCAGCAACAAAAAAGTCGCGTTTTTTGTATGTTGCGGCGGAGCTGGCGACCCCAAGAACTACGATGAATCATGCACCAAGTACCTTACTAATGTGTTGGCTAAGTATCCCAACTTGAAAGCAGTCGCTACAGAAGCGTTTGGCGGACGCATGAAAATGCTGGGAAAAACGCTCTTTGATAACGTTGACCCTGCCAAAATTCGTGCTTGGGCAGAAACTCTTGGAAGCAAACTCGCAGAATAGATGCAAATGGCAATAGACCAAGATACGGTCCTCAAAAGACTTGTTATACACACTATAATAATTGAGTAAGCTGGCGCAACAATTAGTGTCGATTTAATTCTTTTAATAAGACTTTAGCTTTAGGTGGCAGTTCGGGTTTGTTTCTTCGGCTTATAATCAAGAACAAGGACCCGATAGAAATTAGCGCTATCCCGAAAAACGCTACACTCTCTTTTGGTAAAATTCCTATGTTAAGTCCGATAGTGAAAAATACCATTGCAATTCCCATAACAACCATTATCGTGTTACTCATGGCAGCTGTTGATTGCAGAGCAAATTCCTTCTTACCTGTATCAGTCACAAGAAAATGACCCTGTTTTTCCTCTATCATACCTGCATTCATTAAGTAATTCCAGTCGTAATGAAAATGTCCATCAGACTTGTAACCTAATGCAGAGCTTATGCTGGATTTTACGCCTGGTTCAGCTTTAATTTTACTGTTTGAGGCAGAATAAATGAAGTAAAGCAGTTTAGTTCTGGGTGACTGAATATCCGCGCTTATTCCCCGCGACTTTGTCATCGCATCAACTCCCTCTAACAAAATAACAAAGAGTAGCGAGTGCTCTGCAGCTTAGGTCTGTTTGCATAATTTCACCAATATTGTTTGTTTGCTTATGAATCTATGTCTTAGAGTTGCTATTCTAAGTGTTAGAGCTGTTTTAGAGTTGTTATTCTAAGTGTTAGGGCTATATCCTTCAAGCAGACAGTATGTCTCAGAAAAATGGAGGCAAAAAAATGAATGTAAATTTCGAATATAGCAAAACGTTGGCCGGCGAAGGTTCAATACTGCTTTTACTCAGCCTTGTTCCTTATGCTGGCTGGATATTAGGTATAATCGGTGTAATCCTGTTTCTCAGGGGGATGAAGGAACTAGCAAATTACTATCAAGACAAAGAGATCTATCAAAGCTCACTAACAGGCGTCAAATACTACGTAATCGCTATAGTAGCAGCAGCTGTAGCCATCGCAGCAATAACAATTGGCGTTGCGTCCGCAACAGGCTTTACATTTACATCAGCCTTTGTACCTACAATAGCCTTTGGAGTTGGCTTAATAGCTTTCATCGTGGGGATTGTCGTTGCTTTCGTATTCTATATCCTCGCCGCATTGCATCTGAGGAAAACTTTTGATACACTTGCACAGAAATCAGGAGAAGCATCGTTTACCACAGCTGGTAATTTGCTTTGGTGGGGTTCCATATTTACAATAATCGTCGTTGGCTTAATACTGATATTCATTGCTTGGATATTTGCTACAATAGCTTTCTTCGCCATGAAACCTCAACAGCAGCAACCATACAATCCACAACAATATGCATACACTCCGCCTTCTCCACAACCTGACCAAGGAAAGATGAACGAGAGTAAGGGAATGAACAACAATAATAATGCGCAATTAGAACACTAGGAAGGCGAGGGATTTGATGACTGAGGAAATTGGAGTGGAAAAAGGCTCTGATTGGGGAAAATTCATAAGAAAACACTGGAAAATATTTGCTGTATTTGTAGCAGCGGCTATTTTGGCGTTTGCAGGTGCGGTCTATGTCTTTGTCTGGTTTGTAGGAAACGCTCAATCAACAGGTTTAGTCCCAGCAACTCTGGGTCTCTGGACAATGGGAAATACTGTATCGTTTATTCTGCATCTGATTTTCTGGGAACTCATATTCATCGGAGTCCCTGCAATCATAGGTGCAGTGGTAGGTTGGCAATGGTGGAAGAGACTGCCTGAACAAGAAAAGAGAGAATATCATCTCTCTGGAAAAAGCTCACGCTCTTCAAGAGCAGGGGGAGCAATATCGCCATTGCTCTTCATTGCGTTCGCCATCAAGGTCTACGTTGACGGAAACTGGAATGTTGCAATCTCAACTTACACTGTGGACTACGTAGTGGGTTCCATGATTGCAATACTGGTTTGGATAGTTGCCATCGCCGCAATTCCTGCTACAATAGGGTTCATCTGGTGGATACACCACGAGATGAACAAAAAACCCTAACCTTTTTTTTATTAGTATTTAGCTTTGATATTTTGAGTAGCTAGGTCTTTAAGAAGAAGAACAACAACAGTTGTGTTGCCATTTTTGTTCTGTTTGTTTTGGGTTGCTTTTTTGGTTTGGAGTTTGATTTGTTTGCAGGTTGAGTCAAATAATAGTCTGTAATAGTCAAGCTGTAATGGGGGAAAGTTGATGCCTCTGACTACAAAAGTTAACTTTCAAACAGTGCTCGAAAAAGGCAACAGAGTGCAGATTCCAAAGTTAATTCAATGGCAGTTTAAGATGGAGCAAAACCAGGTTTTAAAAGTGAGTATATCCCCAAAACGTCTTTGGGGCAGCCATCAATATTTTTATGCCAAAATGGATAAACAGGGACGAATACTTATTCCCAAGTTAACGCTGGCCATGATGACGAACAAGGAACATCCAAATCTGACAGGCTACATTTTTGAGGTATGGCTTGAACCTACATAACAGCGTTAATACCATTAAAAGGTGAGCAAAAAACGTTCGAACTAAACACGTATTATTTTTAGTTGAACGAACCTCACACCCAGATTTACTCCCTAAAGTTAATAGAACGGAACTTCAATGGCCCGAGGAAACAAAGAAAAAGTGGCGACAAATTTTTAGCAGCGAACCTCCATAATCTCAATACTGGGGCACAGGAGTGGGATTTGTCACTATCCTGAAGTAGAACGTATCCGACGCAATTCACGCATTTTGGGTCCCTAAAACACAAGGCTACACAAAAAATTTTAAAAAAACACAAGTAATACCCACTCAAAACGGGCGGGGAGGGATTTGAACCCTCGACCCCCAACTTAGGAGGCTGGTGCTTTATCCAAGCTTTTTCTTTGTTTAATAGCGATTGAATAACAACTATAAAAAAAATGAATCAAATAGTTTCTAGTATCTTGTCAAATTCCTCTTTTGTTAATCCTGTGTCTTTGATAATCTTGTTAAGCAACCCTCTACCTATTTCTTCTCCTGAATGCACTGGAACAACCGTAAGCCTTCCATCGGCATGCTTGAGGACAACATGACTGCCGCGTTTTCTAACAATCTTAAAACCCAACTTGGAAAGAGCCTTAATTATCCTTTTAGCTGATTGCGGCTTCAAGCTCATTCAGCTTGAACCTCTACGAACTGAACCCCAACGAGTTCTGTGCGTCCGTGACCTTTCATTCCTTCAGCTTCCAAACAAGCTTGAATGGCTTCCTTGATTCTTTTCATTACTTCATCGAGAGTTTTGGCTTGGGTGTGGCAGCCAGGTAACTCTGGAACGGAAGCAACGTAGTAGCCATCTTCATCTTTTTCAACCACTACACCGAATTTCATTCCATCACCAGATAGTACTGTGAATGGTAAACTATTACTAAAGCCTTCTTGCAGAGTTACTGTTCAATTGAAAAATTTTCAAATCAAGATGATAACCGCGAAACATGGCGGGCGGGGAGGGATTTGAACCCCCGACCTGCTGGAGATATCACCCGTAAAAACCATTTTTTCTTTAAGCAGCATGCTTGGCGGAATAAAACACAAGAAGGAGACAAATTGGAAGAAAAGCATTCATCTATTTAAGAAGGAAGTGCTTACTTCCAAACCATTCGAATCGAGTTATCATCTAAAATTGGAACAAACTGTTTAACATTAGTATCTTTAAAAAAATCCGCTGTTAGTTTCTTCTTGGCAAATGGATTATGAAAAACAACTCTATCTCTTGTGAAACGTTTGTTCCCTTCATCCCATTTCTTCTTGAAAAAGATTACTGCACTCAACCGTGTATTGATTCCTGGGGAAAAAGTCCCATTACGTATTCGAATGAACCTTGCGGAATCGTCTTCCAAGTTTATAACAGCATTTTCATCACCATATAAGGCATTTAAGACGTCTTCTTCGTGAACAAAAATCTGTCCTGGCGCTATAACTAATACGCCAGCTTCATCTTTAGGCAGTTGGGGAATTTTTTGACTTATTTTTCTCCGAATTTCCCTTCCACCTGGGATAGAAAACGCCTCGGTTCTCATGAAACCACCTAAATAACCATAAGGAAGTTTTTTTGGCTTACTTACAACTTCAATCTTGGCTAATAGGTCAGTTTCGTTTTGAAACAAGAGTTCTATTGGCAGTTTTCGATTATTTGGAATCTCTTTAAGTTTTTCTATTACAAATCTTCTTAGAGACGAAGTATCTCCACTTTTGAATTTTGGTGTGTAGTAGATGAGAAAAACATATTTTTCTTTTGTTCTTCCTAATGCATCTTGGATAGTCGTCTCTATTCTACTCATAGTCATCATTTCTTCCCAGAATATGCTCTTTGCTTCAAAATAGACTTCAAAGTTTTCAGAAGTAATCTTGAACTCTGGATTTTTTCCTGAATCGGAAATCTTGGGTTCTAGTTGTACATAATATCCCTTTTCTTTGTAGTATGCTGCAAATTCAAGTTCAATTAAATAACTATTGAAAACTGGTTCGTTAGTGGATCGCAATTTGTCCTTAAAATGAATACCAAAATCCCCCTCTTTCAATAAGTCTATAAATTTGGAAATTTCCGTCAAAGTGGCAATTGCATACTGCTCTCTGCTAGCGAGTAACCAAAGCAAGTAGTTGTCAAAACAAAAACGCCTAGTTACAAGGTTTTTCAAAAAATCATCGTCGTAAACCTGCTTCAAATTAGGGAAATTATTGCAAGTCTCTCGAACTAATTCTAAAAGTGCCGCTTCGTCTATTTGCTTTAGTTCGAATATGTTCATTCTTATTCATTAATATGTTATAGTTGAGAATGATTATTAAATCATCTTTTTAGTGATGAGACATCACAGTGCTACACGCCCTTTCGAAAGGGAAGGTAAAAAAACCAAAACATCAGTTTTATTTATGGCTTGTTACAGCGGACCGAGGTGGATTTGAATCTCGTCTGAAGTGAAGATGTCACCCGCAAAATCCTTTCTTTTTTTGGCAGGCAATAAATTTTCCCATTTTGAGTTTTTCGACTTATCAAAAGTGCTCTTTGTTGTCTAATTCATAGAAAGCGGATTCGAGTACAGGTATTCTACCGATTTCTCGAGCCGAACCATTTTCAAAAATGATCAGGAACTCTGACAAAATAGCCGAAATTACGTCATTTTCTCCATATGGTTTCCCTGCAAAGAACTGGTCGCCCCTTAATCTTATGCTTCCGATGTCTTTCTCGCTAGGAGATGATCCTGCGCTTTCATGAGAATGGAATGTGCCAACTTTTCGCTTTTGCCCAGCCTCAATAAGCTGACGTAGCTCCTCGTCAAATTGTTCTATACTGAGGCCAGCTTCTGTTTTTATAGTCTCTAATTCAAGAGGATCAAGCAATAGAAGTGGAAGTTCAAGACGCTTCTCAGCATATAGTCTTTTGATTGTTTCAAAAAGTTTTGACTTCTCTCGCTTTCCTTCTAAAGCTAATACTGGCTCCATTGAAAAGTTGCCTGCAGGCCCGAGAGTTCCCGTTACAATAAAATCGTCAATTAGAATAGTTGAGCCAGTTTTTGTCCCACTAATAAGTCCGGCCACTTCACCTTCAAATCCTTGCAGGTCTTCAGGATTCTTTTCTTTGACAATTTTTGCGAGCCTTTCGTCAGTTTCTTTGACGATGGTTCCCACTTTTTGAAGAACTTCTTCTCTAACATAAACGGCTCCGCCAACATTGACAAAATTTGAACTACAATGCCTGCAGCTAAGAGTGCCGTCAATTGTTATCTTGCTTACTTCGCAATGCGGACATAAGAGCTCATTTTTGTTTTCTTTAATCTTCAAATCTTGGTTCCTTCACGAGATCATAAATGAACACTTTTAAGTTCAGCTGGAAAAAAGTATTTGAACCTATGCCCTGAATGGAGATGCGTGCTACTCAGTGTAAGTAACCTCCTCTCAGAGGTGCGAACGACTTTCCTTTCTCGTAATATTTTGGAATAAAAATTCATTTTCTGATATACGGGAATCGTAAATCTCAAATAGTTTAACTTTTGATAGTTGGATGCATGAGTGAACCGCTTTCCTACTCAGAAGTCGAGGAATTGCTTCAATCTGTCTCGATTAGTATTTATAGCGTATTACTCTGGCGAATAAAAATACGAAGGTTAAAAAATCAACTTGCGAAAGATGAAATTAACGAAGACGATTCAATTTATAACGATTTGTATAAGTTTGTTAAGAGTGCAAAGTATGTTTCCCCTCAAAAATCGAACGTTTTTTCCCTCAATGGTGTTGAAATCAAAGTTACAATAAGTCACAGGCATAAGAGCGAATCTATATTTGGCATTGATCTTGTTTAAGAAATCAAACCGCCTGTTTTTCTTTTTTTTGCTTTTCTTGGCTTAACATTAAGTTTTTTGAACAGCGATTCAAAGGCGCCACAGAAACAGTTGTTGCTCACTTTGCAGAAACTAGAAAACTACTTTTCTATCTGCCGATGTTTGTATAAAAGGCAAATATAACAGTGGCTAACAAACACTTCACTTGGAGAATGGTTGTGGTTGATGTGAATGGAAAGGAAGCGTTCGCTAAAGAATTCTACAGTCGCCAAGTTATAATGAAGGAATTAGGCGAAAGTGGGCAAGCGCGTTTGGCTAAGTCCAAAGTAGCCGTTGTCGGCGTAGGTGGCTTAGGCACGGTTTCTTCGCTTTATCTTGCTTTAGCGGGTGTTGGTTGCATTCGTTTAATTGATCAGGACACAGTTGAGCTGCAGAATCTTCACCGCCAAATCCTCTACACCACCGCTGATTTGCATTATCCCAAAGCTGAAATCGCCGCAAAACGTTTGCAAGAACTCAATCCGCTGATTAAAACTGAAGCATTCACTGAAAACGTAAACGCCAGCAACGTCGAACGGCTCTTGAGCGGCGTGGACTGCGTTGTTGACGGCTTAGATAACATGGTGACCCGTTACCTCGTTAACCGCGCCTGCGTAAAACTAAAAATCCCCTATGTTTTCGGAGCAGCCATCGGCATAGAAGGCAACCTGTCAGTGTTTGCTCCACCTGAAACGGGCTGCCTAGAATGTTTGATGCCTAACCTTTCCGACTCAGACTTGCTAACTTGCAGCACTCGTGGCGTGTTAGGTGCAACGACTGGAATAATCGGCGCTTTGCAAGCCATGGAAACCATAAAACTCCTAGTTGGAATCGGCTCAACTTTGAAGGGCAAACTGTTAGTCTGTGACTTCAGCGACATGGACTTTACCACCATTGACGTATCTAAGAGCACTCGTTGTCCCGTCTGCCACGGCGACTTATCTGGGGTTGCTGGCGGTGAACGACTGGTTTGGCTTTGCGGAAGAGATACAGCTAACATTAACCCTGAAAAACCGTTAACGCTCAACCTCGAGGAAGTTTACCCAACCGTAAACAAGCGCTTCAACGTTCGTTTGAAATCACGTTTAGCCCTCATGTTCAACTACAAAACCTATGAAGTTAGCCTCTTCAACGGAGGACGCATGCTCATAAAAGGCGTGACAGACGAAAAAAAGGCGTTGGCAATTTATCGAGAGATATTAAAAAAGCTTGAATCCTGCACTTAGCTCTGCCCATAAAACCAATGAAGCAATAGCCACTTGCGCGATAGACAATACGGCGCCAACTTTGAGGTATTCTTTAAGGCTAAGGTTGACTCCTTTCCGCCTCATCATTTCCATCCACATCAAAATCGCCAGCGACCCAAGCGGGAAAAAGTGAGGTCCCAAATTGTTTCCGATGACGTTACTGAAAATCAAGTTTGTCAATGTTGTTCCGGTCACTGCTGCCTGTTTGATGCTTAGCAAACCCAGAATCGTCATCGGCCAGTTATTCATGAAACTTGCCCCAACAGTGACAACCATGCTCGGCGCAAAAACTCCCAGCACAGAAGGAAGCTTACTTGTGGTCACGAGCGCAGAAGCCAACAGGTTCGTCACACCAGCAGTTTCCAACCCTTGAACTACGAGGAAAATGCTGAGCATGAACAGCACGATGTCCCAATTGATATCCCTTGCCAACCCAGCGAGCCCTTTCTTCTCGCCGTTCACCGAACCATTCCGCTTCAGCGCAAACCAGTAAACCGCCACCAGAAACACCGCGCCACTGCAAATCACTAACGAAACTGGAACTCTGCTCAAAGAAGTCAAGACATAACCCACATCAATCGCCACAAGCGTAGCTAAGCTTATCCTCAACAAACGAGGCGAAATCACTGGTTTCCCTCTGGTTAAAGCATCCGCAGCCTCCACGTTATAAGTCCTCGGAATCTGCTTCCTGAAAAACAGGTAAATCAACAGCAAACTGCTGAAGATAGTTGCCACTGCCACAGGACCCATAAAAACCAAGTGGTCGATGAAGCTGTACTTGAAAAAATCGGCACTCA
>Ga0187886_1003537_pt1 | contig 11642 bp, 11 predicted proteins | sample June2016WEW_20_1_FD_133001 | JGI IMG/M metagenome (GOLD analysis project Ga0187886, IMG submission 133001) | Peatland microbial communities from SPRUCE experiment site at the Marcell Experimental Forest, Minnesota, USA - June2016WEW_20_150 | ecosystem: Environmental > Terrestrial > Soil >...
AACCTTGTTCTGCGCGTGCTACTGCATCGCTTACGGGTACTGGGTTGAGAGAGTTGAGACCTGCTTTTTTTAAGCGTGAAATAGGCGTGTATCGTTATCCAAAATAGAGAATGCGTAGTGAGAGGCGTATAGAACTTTGTGCCATAAGTCTTTTTAACTTAGAAAGAGTACTATATCTTGCGAATTAGTAGGGAGAAAGGAAAATGAGGCATATTAGATATGAAGTTGTATCTTTGATTCTCATAGCGATGATACTAGGAGGTACAATTGCACTCTTCAGTGCACATGTGCTAGCAGCTCCATGGCAGGGCTATGTTAAACCCGCATTCACGGATTACGCTCCCAGCGGAATGCCTGATTTTGACGAGAAGCAAGATCTATGGGGCCCAGCCCCAGGTACCTACACGTGGTGTGTTCCGGTGGCTGTTGCGGATTCGTTGTGGTGGCTCGACTCAGAATACGAATCAATAAACTACTCGAGTCCAGTGGCTCCTCCAACGATTAGTGATCATTTCAACCTCGTCAAAGCCTATGGACCGTGGGACGATCATAATTCCTCGAACGTTGACCCACTCGTGAGAAACTTGGCTTTGTTGATGCACACTGATGGTCAAGGCATGGGTGGTGGTTGGGTGGGAACACGTTGGATGGATGTCGCACCCGGAATCCAAGCATACCTCGTCCAACAGGGTGTAGATAGCTTGTTCGAGGTTCACCAAATGGATTATCCCGTTTTCCCCTGGATAGATGCCCAAGTCACGCAGTGTCAGGACGTTGAGCTTTTCCTCGAATTCTGGTACTTCAACCTCGGGACTTGGCAAAAGACGACTAATCCGAACTTTGAATCCGGCCACTGCGTGGCCGTAGCTGGATCCAATGCCACAACAAACCAGGTGCTCATAAGCGACCCATACTATGACGTGTCCGCCCCCGCAGTCAATTCCGCAGTCCACAACGATGCGCAATACGTGTCGCAAGATCCCTATACCACGGCACAAATTGTGTTTCCGCCGCTTCCTATACCGCCAGGGTACCCGCCCAGTGTGTTGGAGTTGCAGAACTATGGGCTACTCACTAGTGGTGACCCGAACTTGCGTGCGTTCGTAAGAGGTGCTGTTGCAACGTCACCGCTCCCAGTCCATGACGTAGCTGTGATCAACCTCACGTCAGCCAAGACTGTTATAGGCAGAGGCTACGGAGGAAACATTACGGTAACAGCTCAAAACCAGGGGAACTTTGCCGAAACCTTCAACGTCACACATTACGCGAACTCGACTACAATCAATGCACTCAACTTTACCTTGGCAAGTGGAAACAGTGCATCTCAACTTTTCGAGTGGAACACAACCGCCGGTTTAGCATATGGCAATTACACGCTGAAGGGATGTGCCGATGTGGTTTCGGGAGAAACGGATACCGATGACAACAACTGTACGTGCAGCTATCCAGTTCACGTGGGTGTTCCTGGTGACGTGTCAGGCACGACCCCTGGAGTGTACGACGGAACCACGAACATGAAGGACATAGCCTACTTGGTCAGCTTGTTCAACACTAACCCGCATTCGCCGAACTGGCAGCCCAACGCGGACGTAAACAACGATGGCTTCTGCAACATGAAGGACATAGCAATCGCTGTAGTCTTCTTCAACCAACACGAATAGGTTCAAAACCCACCCCTCTTTTTTCACAGAATGATTTCTGCACCGAAGGTTTTTCCAGATGCCTGTTTGCGCACAACCGAAGGTCAAGAGCAGATCCTGCTGGTTGCGTAGCCAAAGATACGTTTTTGGGTTCTGCGCCTACTTGGTTTGTTTTCGTTTGGTTTGAGGGTGGGCTAGCTTGAGTTTCTGGGTGTGGCTCAGTTTTTTGATTCTTTTTTCTCTTCTCATTGCTTCTGCTCTCGAGTGAAATTCTTCGACGTGGACCAGCTTCTTTGGTCGGTGCATTCTTGTGTATCTGGCAGCCTTTCCTTTCTCATGAAGCTTGATGCGGGAATGTAGATTCTTTGTGTAGCCTGTGTAGAAACTGTCCCCCTCGCAAAGTATGATGTAGACGTAGTAGGGCATCCGCCATTGGCGCCTCAGTTCGAAATCACGTTTCGCTGTTTTCTTGCTAGATATCTGTAACCGCGATAGTGAGATAAAAATTTATAAGAAAAAGTGTATAGTATGGACTCTAAAACTGGCAGGGTTGCGGGATGGTTGACGTGGTGAAACTGAACAAGGTTGACGAAGCTGTGGTTTCAGCGTTGAAGAAGTCTGAAAAGGGTTTGACGCTCAAGGAGATTGCTGAAAAATGTGGAGAAACGGAGAAGAAGGTTTTCAAGTCTCTGCGCAAACTGTTTGATAACGAAGTAATTACCTGTGAAAACCATCAGTACCAGCTTACAAACCCTTGAAGCTCATCTGGTGTGCAGGAGAACTGTCACATCCGCGTATTCGTCTTTTCAAGACATAGTTTTGGAATCTCTAATGAATGCTGTGAGATGCGTGAGGTGACATAGTTGACGCGGAAACGCGGTTACAGACGCGGATACTCTGTTGCCGTTTTAGTCGGTTTGGAGGAGGACTGTGCAGTCTTGTGGCGGGTCTTCAGCAACGTGGTTAAGCCCTTTGTCAGGCTGAGATTGGATGGAACGAGAGCGGACGGAAAGGCCCTTTACAACTTTCATGAAGCAATAGTGGAGGCTTTGAGGCCTGCGCTCAAGGAGGGAGTGAAGAGCATCGTCGTTGCTGCTCCCATGAAAACCAGTTATGCTAATGTCTTTCTTGATCATGTGCGGAAGCATGATGCGTGGCTAGTTCAGGCGAAGGGACCGAATTCCGTGGCCTTCGGCATGGTTGTTGGCTCTGCCTGTGAACTTCACGAAGTAACTGAGCTGGTGAAGACAAAGCGTTTCCGCGACTTGATGAGCGAAACCACATCGGCAGGTGCTGACCGGACCGTGGACACGTTGGAAAAGTGGCTCAGCGAATTTGCAGACGATGCAAAGGTACTGTATTCGCTTGAAGAGGCGGAGGATTTGGTCTATGGTCAATGGACAAAGGGCGGAATCAAGCCTGAATGCGTGATGCTTACGAACGAATATCTGACGAACCATAAAGAAAGGAACAGGGTTAACAGACTCTTGCAGATTTCAAACAACAAGAACGTCAAAACCGTAATTGTTGGCGCCGACACTCCAGCTGGCATTCGATTGACCCAATTCGGAGGCTTTGTTTGCCTCGCGAGATCAACGCGGACGGACAGTTCGCACTGATCCTTTCGATGTCAACTTGAATTATTGTGATGTGTCTGCTCCCGTTTCTTCTCTGAATTGCAGTCTGTAGAATGAGCTGTAGAGGCCTTTTCTGCGCATCAACTCCTCGTGAGTGCCCCTCTCCACTATCGCGCCGTCGTCGATGGTTAATATTTCATCGCAAAGCCTGATGGTTGAAAGGCGGTGGGCGATTATTATCGTCATTCTGTTGAGCATCAGTTTCTTCAGGGCTCTCTGTATCACCAGTTCGGTGTAGGCGTCGACTGAGGATGTTGCCTCGTCCAGCACTAGGATTTCCGGATTTGCGACCAGTGTTCTGGCGAAGCTTATGAGTTGTCTTTGGCCTATAGATATGTTTGAAGATCCTTCCTGTATAACGTAGTCGTAATCGTTGGGAAGCTTCATTATGAAATCGTGGGCACCGATGGATTTTGCTGCTTCTACGATTTCTTGGTCTGATGCTTCGAGTTTCCCGAATCTTATGTTTTCCTTTATGGAGACTGAAAAGAGAAACGAGTCTTGTAGCACTATGCTTATGCGCCCTCTCAAAGATTCAAGCGGGATGTCTCTTATGTCGTGCCCGTTGATGAGTATTCTGCCTTGGCCTGGATCGTAGAATCTGGCCAGAAGGTTGATTATTGTGCTTTTTCCAGCGCCCGTCTGGCCGACAATCGCGAGTTTCATGTTGCGTTTTAGGACGAAGCTGATGTCCTTTAAAACTGGGACGTCTATGTCATACGCGAAATTGACGTTTTCAAATTTGACTTCTTCTATCATTGTAATGTGATACTCCTTTCAGGCGGTGCGTCCACGACCTCTACTTTTGTGTCTATCACGTCGAACATTCTTTCAATTGCAGACATGGTTGACTGATACTGGTCGTACATGGTTACAAGGTCAACCAGCGGCATGAAATACGAGAACTGATACTCGGTGAAAGCTACAAGAATTCCTAACGAGATTGTTCCATACAACAAAGCGTTGACGCCGTAGAACAGGATTATCATGGTTCCAACCAGCCTTAATGCCATTACGAACGGCGTGTATGATGAGCCTATAAGGATGGCTCTGATGGTTGCCTTAACGTTTTCGTCTTGGCTTTTCTGGAACTTCTTTTCTGTTTCCTTCTCCTGTGCGTAGGCTTGCGTGACTTTTATGCCTGCAAGGTCTTCCTGCATCCTCCCGGTCAACCCTGAAGTCGTGATTAACGTTCTCCTGTAAGCAGCTCTTGAGTATTTTCCAAGAAACCAGACTAGCACGAGGGCCACAGGCAGAACCGAAATGGCAAGAAGTGACAGCCGAAGGTCGAGATAGAACATTATGGTGAAGGCACCTAGTATCGAGGAGATGTCTATGAGAATGCTCGTGAGTCCCAATCTGAGGAATATTCTGACGGTATTGGCGTCGTTCGTCGGGCGGGAGATAATTCTTCCAATTTCACCTTCTGAAAAATACCTGAGAGAAACGACTTGCAGTTTATCCATCATATCGTCTCTCATCTTTGCGACTACTTTTTCTCCAACTACTCGCATCTGATAGGTTTGGATGTACTGAAACACGTAGTTGCCCAGAATAATGGCGGCGAATAGGGGTATCCACCATATGAAGCCTGAAAGGTTCTTAGGCGTAATTATTTGGTCGATGGCTATTGCGTGCATGTAGGGTGCGGCCAGTCCAGTCAGTGCACCGGCTACCGTGGCCGATACGCCGATTATGAGGTTTCTTCTGTGAGCTTGAGCGTAACCGTAGACTCTTCTGATCATAACCCGGTCAGGGACGGTTCTTTTTCTCTTTTCTTCCTGTTTTGTGGAAAACGTTCCGTATGAACCTGACACTAGGCACCACCTGTTTCCTCTAGAATGGGCGAAGCTTTTTGGACAAACTGTGTTTCATAGACCTTTTTGTACACGCCGTTCTTTGCTATGAGCTCGTCGTGCGTGCCGAATTCAGCTACTGAACCGTTTTCAAGGACCAGTATCTTCTTAGCAGTCTTTATTGTTGAGAATCTCTGCGCGATTATGAGGGTCGTCCTCGTCTTTGTTGCTTCTTCAATTGCAGATTGAATTTCCTGCTCCGTTCTAGCGTCTACGAAAGAGAGCGAGTCGTCCATTATCAGCATCTTCGGGTTGCTCACGAGCGCTCTGGCTATGGTCATTCTCTGCTTCTGTCCTCCCGAAAGCGTCAACCCTCTCTCTCCCACGGGCGTGTCGTAGCCTGTTGGAAGGGATTCGATGAAATCGTGTATTTTGGCCGTCTTAGCGGCTTGCACTATTTCATCCGTTGAAGCGTCAGGCTTGCCGAATGCAATATTCTCTCTAATAGTTCCAGAGAACAGGAAAACGTCCTGTAGCACCACGCCTATTTGCCGTCTGAGGGAAGCAAGCTTTAATTGGCGTATGTCTGTGCCATCTATCTTTATGCTGCCTGATTGGATGTCATAGAACCTTGGAATTAGGTAGATCAGAGAGCTCTTTCCGGATCCTGTTGCGCCTAGTATCGCTATTTTTTCACCGGCCTGCACAGTAAAAGTGACGTTGTTTAACACAGGCCTGTCTTTTACGTACCCAAAGGTCACGTTTTCCAGTTCAAGCTTTCCTTTTTCTATCTTTACGTCTTTGGCGTCAGGCATATCTTCAACGTTTCTCGGCGTGTCTGTGATTTCAAAGATTCTTTCCAGTCCAGCGTAGGCTGCGATCCATGTTCCGAGAGTCTGGCTTGCGTCCCTTATGGGAAAGGTTAGTCTCATCATGTATCTCGCAAAGAGGATGATGTCACCGACTTGAGCAACCGCCAAGGCTGAGCCCGGAATGCCCAGTGTGTATCCTGCGTACACGTAGACCAAGGCTATTCCCAACGTGAGTATCGCTGGACCGAGTGGCATGTAGATTGATTGTATCTTGCCAGCGCTGATCGCTGTGTTCACATATATGTCTTCTACTTCTTTGAATCCGTCAACAACATCTTTTTCTCGACGGAATATCCTGACTGTTTTCATTCCCACGATGTTTTGTTGTATGTAGGAACCCAGTCTTCCTATGATTAGCTGCATGTTTCTGAAGAGGGGCATTGTGTCTGTCCAGAGGCGTGCCGTGAAATAGAAGATGAACGGCATCGTGGCCATGGAAATCAGGGTCATGATTGGACTTATTGGGAGGATTATCACGATAATGATGATTGTCGTGAAGACAGCATTGAGAACAGTGCCTAGCCATGTTCTTAGAAACGCGTCAACCAGTTGAAGGTCTACTGTGGCTCTTGACGTGAGGTCACCAACGCCCACAGAATCGTAGAAACTGAAGGATTTGCTCTGGAGTGAACGGTAGTATTCCGTTCTTATGTCTCGCACTATGTACTGAGACATTACTCCATGCACGAAAGTCAAGATAAAGTTTGAGATAGCAAAGCCTATTCCGGCCAGTATGATGACGAGTAAGTAGCCCGGCAATAGACTGGTGTTGGTCGGCGGTCCGATGACGTTGATTATGATGTAAGCGGTGTACAATGGTTCGATCGAGAACAGAATGGATCTTATCACTGCGAGAACGGTTATCGCCGCGACGTACCATGGATATCTACTGTGGTACTTCATCAGCCTCCTAAAAGCCGAAAAGGACTGCGTGAAACCCTTTCGCGTTTTAAGCGACTTAGCATAATCCAGGAGAGGCTTTGCTATGCTCATTATGGTCTTGGCATAGTGGATACAAGTTGAATCGATATAAACATTTTCAAACGGTTCTAGATTCTTTAATCGATCAAACTGAATGCAGGCAAGTCCGCCTGTGCTAGCCAAGCTTGTCTAGATTCGCGGTTGATCATCCGTTAATGATGTGCTGGCAAGTGCGTTGAGGGAAGGCTCGAATGTTCATATGCTAGTTTCTGGATTTTGCCATTTCTGCAATTTTCGCTTTAATCTCGTCATAAACGTTCTTTGCTGCGTCCACTTGGAGAAAGTAAGGGTCTTCAATGCTCCACACGACCACTCTGTCCTTACAGTCTGGACATCTTATAATGACGGCGTCTTTGTGTCTCTGTTCCATGGCCACGATAAGGTCGTACTCGGTGAGCCGTTTGGTATCCAGACTTTCAGGCGCTTTCTTGAGGTACTGCTCAGCTCTCTCTTTCCTCAAGTATGACTTCACTTCTTCTGAGACTGGAATGGCAACTTGTAGTCCTGCGGAATCCACTTTCCAGTCCGGTCTCAACTTCTTCAACAAGGCTTCGGCAAGTGGGCTTCGATGAGCATTTCCAGAACAAACGAACAGCACTTTCAATCTGTCTTCTTTCCCAAACGGTTCTTGAGGCCCTATCAATGAAGTCCATACTTAAAAACAGTTGACGAACGCGGGAGAGCCACTTCCAACGCGCCTGCGCGTAACTCTTCTGTCAAAACAGGCCAAGGACATAGCTTTCATGCACACGAAGAGAATGGCGCGGGGTGTGGGATTTGAACCCACGCGGCCATTACTGACCACAGACTTAGCAGGCCTGCCCCCTACCAGGCTAGGGCAACCCCGCCCCGTTTTTCGTTGACTCCGCAGTTTTCTAGGTGTTTGTTCTTTATTTGCGTTTTCTGAAGTAAGCATGCGCGATGGACCCCAAGCTTGCTTACTTGCCCTTTTATTGTTAGTGAATATCCCGCCTATGCTAGAAGAACAGCTATGATGCCGGTTAGAAAAATGCCGTCGAACGTGCCTGCTCCGCCTATGCTTGCAACGGGTGCACCGAGTTTGGGAATGCGGTTGAGGTTAGACAGATCGGCGCCTATGAGTGTTCCCAAGACGCCAGATACATAGGCAATAACTCTTGGTGCGCCTGGAGAAAGAATATAGGCCGATAGGGCAGCAACTAAAGGGGGAATGAAGACCGGTGTGCTGATGCCTACTCCCTTGACGGGTCTCGCAACGATGTGGGTCACTAGAGCGACAACAGCAACGCCTACTAGGGCATAAAACATGGCTGACGGCACCTTCCATAACAGATAGGATGAAACAAAAGTGGGTATCAACGCTCCTCCGACGTTGACGGCTACCATCGTCGTTGTCTCACCATATTCTGCTTTTGGGATTCGATAGATAATGCCAAAGTAACTGGCAAACTCTTCCCTTATTATTGGGATTTTGGTTTTGAGCTTCAGAATCGGGATGTTAATGAAGCTTCCAATGAGAGTGGCAACTAGAATTAAGGCGGTGATGGCTGGACTGAATCCAACGTCCTCGAAGGCTACTCCGACGACTCCTATAAAAATCAAACCTACTACTAGGACAAGAATCAGCGCCAAAACTGCGAACACCAAGAAATTGTGAGGAAAATAGATGGTTTTCCTGCTCATGACTCCGCAGCCTTGCGTTTCACTTCTCAAGAAGTCAGATTCTTGTTCTAGCGTATTAATATAGTATCTGCCAAGAATGCTAAGGTCGAGCGCAATGCTGCAAGACGCAACGGGTCAATGTTGCATATCCTCAATCTAGATTTCAACTCGTGGGCTCTCATGCCGAAGTCGTCCCAGCACCTTTCGTGCACTTTGCCCAGTCTTCGAATCTGTACCGCTTCCTCAAATGGTGGGCATAACTTTTTTTGGAAGGTCGTGAACGTGTCTTTTTAATCGCACTCGACTGTGACAGTGGGGACACATTTGAGAACCTGAACTATTCGATGCTAAGGCTGTTTTTGAAATCCAACGCTGGCAATGGCCACAGTATGCACAATTATCATACTTCCAATTCATCGTGATTACCTGCTGAGCGCGGCCTACGTTCATAGCGATTGTCGGGTTCCCAGCGTGAGCGGCAATGTCAGAGTCGCGTTGTTTCTCACTACTGCAACACTAATTGTTTGGCCTGGTAGAGTGTATTCTTCGAGGTAAGTTGAAAGGTCATCCAAGTTCCTGATTCTCGTGCCGTTGAGGGATATTATGATGTCGCCTCCTATCTGAACGGATGCTCCTTCTATTTGGGTCTGACCAGTGCTGGCTTTGAGACCGGCCTTGTCAGCTGGCCCTCCGCTCGTTACTTGGGTGATTTGCACCCCGTAGGTCACGTCTGTGTTCATCGCCTGTGCAACCGCGTAGGTAATGTCTTGCCCGGATATTCCTAACCAGGGATGGTTGTTGTATGAGCCGTTTGTGATTAGAGATTCGACTTCTCGCAGTATCGTGCTCGAAGGAATCGCCAGTCCCAAACCTTGAGCAGCTACTCCTTGGGAAGTGAGTGCGGTGTATGAGGTTATGCCGACAACTTCGCCCTTATAATTCAGAAGAGGTCCTCCGGAGTTGCCGGGGTTTATGGGTGTCGATGTTTGTATGCAATCAGCTATACTGTAGCTGGACCAGGAAACCGAGACTGTTCTGCCGAGGGCGCTGACTATCCCTGAAGTCATTGATCCGGCATATCCCAAAGGATCGCCGACAGCAACTACGGGGTCGCCGACTTTCAACGTTAACGAATTCGTGATGTTGAGGGGTTCGTACTCATCTTGTGGCGCGTTTGCCAAGAGCACGGCGAGATCGGCATAGGGATCTGAGCCCGTCACGTTGGCTGGGTAAGTGTCTCCGTTTGTGAATGTTACAGTGATGTTGCTTGCACCTTCGATAACGTGGTAGTTTGTGATGATCACAGACTTGCCCGTCGAGTTGAAAACAAAGCCTGATCCTTGTACGTCTGAGTAATAGTAGTATGGTCGGCCCCAGAAATCGTATTCTACGGTTACGGTTACTCCTTGAACCACTACGACAGAGCTATCGACCTGTTCGAACAAGTGGGACAGTGAAGCATTCTCTCCCAGAACATATGTGGTGTTGTTGATGGTGGCGTTTTCATAGGTTATGTTTTGGGTGGATGGGTCCTCTGACTGGAGATTTGAAACCTGTGTTTTGAGCGTTGACACCTGATCTTGTAGGCTGCTGATTTTGCTTGAAGTGGTGAGGCTACTTGCTGCGTAGCCGAATATTCCTCCTATGAGCAGGCATATTATGACTGCTCCTACCAACACGTTGGATAAACGGGGGGCTTTTGGTTTTTCAGGTAATTCCATTTACATTCCTCCTTAATCATTCACAGTCTTTTTTTGCAACTGGGGCATCTTTCATCACTAGGCTGAATTTTGCCTCCACAGTAGGGACACATGAGCTTCTTCTTTGTCAAATGAAGCCCCTGCTTTTCCTTCGTGATTTTTCCATCCTTCAGAAGTAGCATTCTTTCGGTGTGCGAAGCCAATTGGCCGTCGTGCGTTACCACCACGACGGTGGTTCCTCGATCAATGTTCAGGTTTCCGAGCAATCTAACAATTCCGTATTTGTTCTCCGTATCCAAATTCCCAGTGGGTTCGTCTGCCAGAATTATCGCTGGATCATTCGCAAAGGCCCGTGCGATAGCTACCCTTTGCTGCTCGCCTGCACTCAGCCGTTGAGGCCTATGCTCTTCTCTTCCTGACAACCCTACCAGTTTCAACAATTCGCGAGACCTTTGTCTTCTTTCGCTCTTGGATTTTTTTGTGCACTCCATCGGCAGTTCCACATTTTCCCCGGCGTTTAGGTATGGCAAAAGGTTAAAAGTCTGGAAGATGAACCCAATCTTGTTCCTTCTTATCTTGTAGAGCTCCTTTTCGGGCAATCTTGAAACGTCAAGCCCGTCCAGAATCACTTTTCCACCAGTCGGTTTGTCAAGACAGCCCAGGACATTCAGTAGAGTTGTCTTGCCAGAACCAGAAGGACCCATAATTGCGACAAACTCGCCCTTGTTCACCTGAAGATTCAGATCGGATAGGGCTCGGACCTGGCGTTTGCCCATAGCATACGTCTTGGAAACGTTCTCTGCTTTCAGAACAACCTCACTCATACCTCATTGCCTCCGCAGGCCTCGTTCTTGAAGCTCTCCAAGCCGGGTACAGACTGCCCACGGCCCCAAGCAACGCAGCCGCACCAATCCCAAGCAGCATGATCTGCGGGCTTATGGAAGCTGAAGCACTTATTGATCCAGAAATCCCTGCATTCGTGCCGGTGGTTGGGAAGCTTCCTCCGAAAGCACCTCCCTGGGTACTTGAGCCAAACAGGTTTATATGAGGGAGTAGGAGGCCAGATAGGATGGGTGCTCCCACGGTTCCTATTGCAATGCCAACCACGCCTGCCACCAAGCTCAGCAGTACTCCTTCGAGCATAAACTGACTCATAACGTTCCAGCTGCTGAAGCCTATCGCTTTGAGTGTTCCTATCTCCTTCGTCCTTTCTCGCACTGTGTACAGCATCACGAACAGGACGATGAGACTTGTTGCAGCGAGTGCCACGATGATCTCTTGGGTTGCAACCGATTGGGTCTGGGCCACGGTTGATTCGGCGTTGTTCAGAAGCTCGGTGTATCTTGTTTGTTGGCTCTGAAGGTTTGCCAAGCGA
>Ga0187886_1003540_pt1 | contig 11634 bp, 11 predicted proteins | sample June2016WEW_20_1_FD_133001 | JGI IMG/M metagenome (GOLD analysis project Ga0187886, IMG submission 133001) | Peatland microbial communities from SPRUCE experiment site at the Marcell Experimental Forest, Minnesota, USA - June2016WEW_20_150 | ecosystem: Environmental > Terrestrial > Soil >...
AGCGCGGAACCGGAGTAAGTGTTGCCGATCTGTGGCGCGAGCAATCCCGTTTTGATTTGTTCCTTGGTGAAGCCCAGCGTCTCCGCGGCGCGCTGCGGGAATTTCGGATTCGGCTGGTGGAACACGGCATAGCGATAGTCGCCGGGCTTGGTGCCGGTGGCGTCCAGCAGCGCGCGCCCCGCGGCCAGCACATGTCGGAAGTACGCCGGTTCGCCGGTGAAGCGCTGCCCGTGCGAGGGATAATTCGCGCCGATGCGCCTCCAGAAATCCGGCGTGTCAGTGGCGTAGGAATAGGAAGCCTCGATGACCGCGAGGGCCTCCTCCGCCGGACCGATCAGGAACGCCGCACCGCCCGCGCCGGCGGTGTATTCGAGCGCGTCGCCCGGCCGCCCCTGGGCCGCATCCATGCCGAGGATCAGCGCATAATCGATCATGCCCGAGCCGACCATGCCCATGGCGGCCTGCATCGCTTCGCTTCCGGCTTTGCAGGCAAACTCCCAGTCCGCCGCCAGGAGATTCGGCGTGGCGCCGATTGCCTCTCCCACGATCGACGCGGTGGGCTTGACCGCGTACGGATGCGATTCCGAACCGACCCATACGGCGCCGATCTTCTGCGGCGCGATGCCGGCCCGTGCCAGCGCGTTGCGCGCCGCCTCGATGGACATGGTGACCACGTCCTCATCCAGCCCCGGAACCGATTTTTCCGTGACGATCGGCGGCGTATTGCCCTCGGTCCACACGCGTGAAATCTCTTTTCCCGGCAGCCGATAGCGTGGCACGTAGGCCCCGTAGCCGGTGATGCCCGTTTTGCGCGCCGGCCGCATGATCGGCGCGCTTGGTTTCGGTTCGGCTTGGATTTCTGCGGTGTTGGTCATCGGTATTTAGCGCAGCTCCTGGACCAATGCTTCCGCGCGATCAATGCGGATCGCGTTCTCTTCCACCAACCGCTGCGCCACTTTTTCCACCGCTTCGCCTTTCGCGCCGGCGGCAATTGCCACCTGCCGCGCGTGAAGGCGCATATGCCCGCGCTGGATTCCCTCTGTGCCCAGCGCCCGCAGCGCCGCCAGGTTTTGCGCTAGCCCGACCGATACGATCGCCTCCGCGAGCTCGCGTGCGCTTTGCACACCTAAAATTTTCAGTGCCGTTTGTGCGAGCGGATGCACGCGGGTGGTTCCGCCAACAATCCCGGCCGCGATCGGCATTTCCAAGAATCCCGCAAGCGCTCCGTCAGGGGCCCGCTCCCAGCGCGAAAGCGAAGTGTAGATTCCGCTGCGCGCCGCATAGGCATGCGCGCCGGCTTCCATCGCGCGCCAATCGTTCCCGGTGGCGATCACGATCGCATCCACGCCGTTCATAATCCCCTTGTTATGAGTGGCTGCCCGGTAAGGGTCGGCCGCGGCAAAGGCATACGCTTCAAGTATTCCGTCGCGCACGCGTTCGCCGCTCCATTCTTCAAACGCCAGCGACCCGACCGGAATGGTGCAGCGGGCGCGCGCCAGGCGTCGGTCCGCCAGGTTCGAAAGGATGCGCAGGTTGACGCGTCCTCCGGTGAGCTTCTCGATCCGCGGAGCGATCCGTTCGCATGCGGTGTTGACTGCATTGGCGCCCATCGCATCGCGCACGTCGAGAATCAAATGCAAAACGAGGAACGGTCCGACGGGAGAGGATTCGATGCGGCGAATCGCGATATCTCTAGGGCCGCCTCCCGCTTTCCGTAGCACCGGGTCCGCCTGCCCCGCTTCGGCCAGGATCTCCGCGCGGTTTTCCCGCAACGCGCGTTCCGCCGCTTCCACATCGGGAACATCCATGATTTGAATCTGGCCGATCATTTCCGGCGCGTCCGCCTCGGCGGTAAATCCGCCGCCTTCGCGCACCAAGCGGGCCGCGAAGGATGCTCCCGCCACGACCGACGGTTCCTCGATGACCATGGGAACAAGTATTTCGCGCTGATTAATCAGGAAGTTGGTCGCAATCCCCAGCGGTAGCGAATACAAGCCGACGACGTTTTCGATCATCCGGTCGGCGGTGGCAAGGTCGATGCCGCCGTGGCTTAAACGGCCGATAGCCGCCTCGTCCAATGAGGCGGATTCTCGAATGAGGTTTTGTCGTTCGTTTACGGATTTTTTATGAAATCCGGGAATGCGCGAATTTCCTGCCATGGTTTGACAAGGATAGTTTCTCCCGTCTTGCATTGGCTATCAGAGGAAAAAAGAGAGGGTTCCACCCGAGTTCCGATAGGAATTGAGAGGGATGAATTGGGGGTTCGAATATTTGTAACTGCGAAAAATAGGGGTTTTTAAGAGAAGATTGATGGAGCTCAAAGGATTTTTCCGGCAAACAAGCCGCTCTTTTGGGCGCCTAGGCCAAACCATTAACTCATTTATTGGGTTAAAAATAACGATCCAGGTTAATCAAACCGAAGGATTAATAGGTTTAACCTTTCTGTTTTGGAGGTTTCTCTGTCCCTTTCTTTTGTTGGCCCGGAGGGGTCTTGGTTTTTTCCTCTAGCTCTCGTTCGGTTGGGGAAAGTCCCATCGTATTCGTAATCTGTTGGCCGAGTGGGGTTTCGGTTTTATGCTTCGGCGGCTGTCCCGTTGGGGAAAGCTGCTTTGTATCCTTCTTTTGTTGACCGGGTGGTGTGTTGACCGGGCCTTTTCCCAACCGCAGATTTTGGATCAACTCCCGGCTTTGGCGTGACCGGTCGACGGCGTGGTCGAATAATTCCAAGGTGGATGATGGAATGAGCGTGCGAAGATCCTGCAGAATATGATTATGATGGGAGAGCCGGGCTTGTACGTCTTCCAATTGAGCGGACCCCGCATTGACGGGGAGCCGTTGCAAGGCGGCGTCCAGAAGATCGAGCGTCCCCTCATAATTTTCCAACCCCGCCGACAAATCCTGATCGCGGTTCTTGCTTATCAATTGTTGAATTTCTTCAAGACGCCGGTCGGAATAGTCCGCTAACAGGGTCACGTTTCCGATCGGAGACCACGAAACCGCAAGGCTGATCCGTTCGAATTCCAGCTTGGCAGGGTACAGAGGATCGCCGGGGATTGCTTGAGCGGACGCGGAGAATACACCCCAACCTGATCCCAACAACACTGCCATCAAGAGGACGACAATCGCAGCCCGAAGGATCCTCCAGGAAACGGACTGCGGCCGGGTTGCTCCACGCGCATTGGAGGTTTTCTGCACCGCCTGGATCCTCCGGCGCAGCCGGGCTTCGGAAGTTTTCACATATTCCGGCGATGGTCCAATGGGGGCCATGAGGTCCCGGGTGTTGACGGCCGTTTCGAGTAGGATCCGGAGTTCGGGACCGGCGTCGGGATGCTCGCGCAGGCAATCCTCGAGCGTCGCCTTCCCTTCCTGAATGCTGCGCAGGCATTCGTCCAGGATGTCCGACCGGCTGTTATATCTGTTTTTCATTCTGTTCTCGGACTCTGCCACGAAGCATTTCCAATGCCCGATGAAGCAACACACGGGTCGACACTTCGGTCTGATCCATCCACTTCGCCACGATGGCCGTCGGCAAAGATAAAATCACCCGCAAGATGATCACCTCGCGGTAATTGGACGGAAGGTCGTCGATTGCGACTCGCAAGGTCTTTAACTCTTCGTCCTGGATGACGTGGTCGTCCAATGGACGAAGCGAGTCGGGCTTTGGTTCGTACGCCGAAAGCGGAACATTCATTTTTTGACTGCGGTAGTAATCGATCAGCATGTTCTGCGCCACCCGGTAGAGGAACGAGGAAAAAGGCCATCCGCGCTCACGGTATCTGCCCAGAGATTGAAACGCTCGAAAGAACACCTCCTCCGCAAGATCCTCCGCATCCTTCGTATCTCCCATCCGGACGAATAGATAACGGTAAATGTCCCCCACATACCGCTGGTAGAGCTGGCCGAAAGCTCCGGTATCTCCCCCCTTTGCCCGGGCCACCAAAATCGAGTCGCTCAATTCCGAAAGCGGTGTTACATTCATTACAACGGTTTCCCTCAGGGATTGTTACATCAAATATCAGGAAAGAATACCACAGCCGAAAACCGAAAATGCATTAATTCACTTCCGGTTCCTCCTAATAAACATCAACTGGAAAATAACACCAAAAAACCCGTTTTCCTCAATAAAATCACATCAAGAGTGTCGCTCAATAAAAAAATCATGGATTTTCATGGGATTTCAGTTCACAGATAGGAAATTCGGCGCCCGTCGCGTCTATCTCCTTCGCCGTTAGTACGATTGGTAACCGGGCGGTCGTGTAACAACCAATCAAGCCTCCCGTTACATATCGAGGACGGTTGCATATTTTTTAACAACCGCCTTTTTAACGGGGTTTTTTCGTAAATAACAGTCTACAGGCAAATGCGATTGGGCACGGAAAATCAAAAGAAGGATTGTCGATGCGGACGGTTCCATCCATGCGTGTGATTCCGTTTTTCCTGCCGGGATTGTTGTTAATCTCTTGCGCCAGCCTTTTGTATTTCGTATTCCCCGGCCAGGTCCAGCAGGAAATAACGGCAACTGTTCCCGCTCCCGGTTCGCATCCACCAGCCCAATCGGCTTCAGAGATCCCAACCAGCGAGCCGTATCTGGCGGCGACCTTTCCTTCCGGCGGAAAAATCATCCTGTTCACCCCGCACGGAGGCGACGTAGTCGCCACCCTCTGGGTGGATGTGAAAGGCACCGCGCCGCAGGAGACGGTAATTTCCTTTAACGACGAGATTGCCGTCGCCGGGCAGGGCGGACTCTTTTCCGTCCGGGTTCCCCTGGAGGAAGGTCCGAACGAAATCCAGTGCGTTGCAAGCGATCTGGAAGGGAACGAAGTCGATTTTTCCATCATCGTCGTTTATGATCCGGCGGGATCCTAACCCCCTCCGGAGAGAAAGGAGCCGTCATCCATGAAACCGTTGGTTCTAGCCGTCGCTTCTGTGTTGCTCCTCTCGGCTGTTTGGTCGGGGGCGGATCCGAACGCCGCTCCGGCGGTTTATTCGGCCGCGGAAGGAAGGAACACCAAAACCCCGGGTGCGAAGGCCACCGAGAAAGCCGCCACAAAAACTTTGAAGGAAAAGGGTTCTGCCAAAGGAAAGAAATTGACTTTTTCCGGTGAAGTAATCGACGCCGGAAGCGGCAGCCTGACGATCCAAACCGACGGAGGCGAGCCGGTTTCCTTTATGGTTACCGGGGATACCGCCATCAACATTCCGACGCTTGGAAAAAATGCAACGCTCGAAGATCTTAATCCGGGAGTACGGGTCCTGGTCCGCGCAACGGCCGGCGTAGATGGATCCCTGACCGCGCTTCAAATCCATGTGGTTCCGGGGAAGCCGGAGAAAAAACATCATGTGGGCATCGTCACCGACTATCAACCGGGGACGAGCATCGCCATTCAAGCCGTTGACGGAACCATACAAACATTTCTAATCACCGAAGACACCAAGATCCTGCCGGTGGAGCGTGCGGATGAGCTGGCTATTGGCCGCCGCGTGACCATCATTTCCAGAAGAGATCCGACCGGTGGACCCTTTACGGCACAGGGAATCGTAGTTCACCCGGCCCCGGGAGAGGAAGAAGGAACGGCGACGATAACCGCCACGGCGACGGAAACGCCGACACCCACCGCCACGCCGACGCCGACCAACACACCCACACCGGAAGTCTCACCTACGGAGACATCTACTTCGACCCCCACGCCATCTTGATACGTTTCACGGAGGATCATCCCAGGCGACGGCGAGATGATCACTGGAATATTCCCTGGCAAATAAAATGCGGACCGACTGAACGCCGGTCCGCATTTTTCACCGCCCTGCTTTTAGTTTTTTGTCTACCCGCAATCATTTCCGCCTTGGCCTCCCCGGCCTTGGGCAATGTCAAAGTTAAAATTCCGTTTTCGAATTGCGCGTCCGCTTTTTCTGCGCTCACATCGCCGGGCAGAGTCACCGACCGGCTGAAGGATCCATACCGACGTTCGCTTCGGAACCGGGTTTTTCTTTTCGACCTTTTGCGAAAAAGAGGATCCCGAGGTATCCCAAAAAAGTCGCGATCAGGCTTCCCAAAACCAGCTGAGCCATCGCCGTCGCGCCTGCGCGCTCGATGATCAAACCGGTCAACCCCGGGAGCACCATCCCGCCAACGCTGTCTCCCAGAAGGATCAAGCTGCTGATACGGGCCGTCAACCGAAGGGATTGTCCGGCCAGGGTGTACCCGCTCGGCCAGATCGGCGCCATACAGAAGCCGGCGCCCGCCGCCGCGATCCATAGAACAGAGGGAGATGCCGGTGCCAGGATGAGCAGGCACAGGAAGGCGGCGCCGCCCGCGAGCGCGACCGGAATGATCTGCCGGGGAGAAAATCGGAGCGCGGCGGGAATGGAGATCAGCCGCCCCACGGTAAAGGCCAGCCAGAATATCGACGTCAGATACGCCGCCCGGACGGCGTCGGCCAAATGCAGGGTGATCGCGTAGGTGTAAACCCATCCTCCGAAGGTCAATTCCGCGCCGACGTAAAAGAACAGAAACAGCGCAGCGGAAAGGACGATCGGCGCCAAAGAGGACCCCGCACCGCCCGCGTCGCCGCCGGAAGGTTGCTTCGGTGACGAAACGATCGCGCTCAAGGAAAGCAGGACGATCACGCCGACTGTCGCATCGATCACTGCGAGCAAAAGGTAAACTTCCGAATAATCACCTCCGGCTGCGATCAGTAACCCGAGGAGGAACGGGCTGAGAAAAGAGCCCAGTCCGAAGAAGAAGTGTAGCGCATTGATGAAGGGTCCGGCTTTTTCTCCATGCGTCCACAGCAGGAGCGTATTGGCGCCGGTGTTGACCAATCCCCCTGTGATTCCTTTGACAATGAACAAAATCAGCAACAGCCCATACCACGGCACGTGCGGAACCAGGAAAAAAAGAGCCGCCGAAAAAAATTGCGCCGCGCCCAACACGAACCGGCCGGGAACCCGGTCGAACAACCCGCCGCCCAGCAGCGTGCCCAGCGCGCCGCCGCCTGCGCTGAGGAAGAAAATCAACCCGATCGCGCCTAGTGTGCTCCCGGTTTGAGCGGCGAGGGCCGGCAACGTCGGCCCGACCACCGCCATATCCAATCCCAGGCAGATGAATAAAAGAAAATATCCGCTCGAACGCCGGATGGCATTACCCATCGTTTCATCTCCCATAGGAAGAGCGTGATCCTTCTTCTCGTCTCCCCCATAGCCGCAAGGCTGCTATCCCCCGGCTCTGTATCTGACGATGGATCACCCGGGGAACAACGTACCGGCGATCTCCGGTGCATAACGCCGGACCATGTCGCTGGTCAGTCCGTTCTCATGGCAGATTTCCGCGTAGAATTTTCCCGAAGACCGCTCGATCCGCTCCTGCGTCTCGGGATTGAGAGCCCAAAGCCCGAAGCGTTGCGTCCAACCCCGTTCCCACTCGAAGCTATCCACCAGAGTCCAGTGGTAGTATCCGCGGACCGGGGATCCGGTGTTGATCGCCTTCCACACCTGGTGCAGGTGCAGCGCCAGGTATCGCGGCCGGATGGAGTCCGACTCGTCCTCGATGCCGTTTTCCGTGATGTAGATCGGCAGGCCGAAAGAATGCGCCCAACGGATCGCCATCCGCATTCCCTCGGGGACGTTGGCGTTCATCCCGACCTCGCTAAGGTCGGATCCTTGCGGATAAAAACGCCGCGCGAAGAGCTCACCGGGCCGGCGCAGGTCGAAGGAAACGTGGTCTGTCGAATAGTAATTCACCCCGATGTAATCCTGCGTTCGGGCAACTTTGGCCAGCCGCTCCCGGCCAATCGGAAAACGGAAGCGCCCATCCTGCAGCGCCATCGGAATCAGCTGGTTAAAAATCCGCGATTGCATCCGCACACCCAAGGAGTCCAACGGGCTGCCGGTATGCGGTGTAAGGCCCCGGTAATGGCTGGCGATCCCCACCCTGGCTCCGGGTTGGAGTTCGTGGATCGCGTGATACGCGGCCGCGTGGGCCAGCACCTGATGGCGCATGACGCGGAAGGCGGCCCGGATGCTGTTCCGGCCGGGCGGAAAATCGTCCGAGGCGATCGCCGAATAAGCATAGACGTTCGGCTCGTTGATCGTGCACCAGAAATCCGCAAGGTCCTGGAGGGCCGCGACGGTCCTGCGGGTGAAGGCTTCAAAGTGCGGGATGACCGCCTCGTTTTCCCAACCACCCATTTCCGAGAGCCACAGCGGGTTGGTGAAATGGTGCAGCGTCACCAGCGGCTCGATGCCCCGGGTGCGCATTCCGGAAAGCACGTCGCGATAGAACGCCAGCGCGTGATCGTCCCAGCGGCCGGGAGACGGTTCGATCCGGCTCCATTCCACCGAAAGGCGGTGGGCGTTTTGCCCGGCGGCCGCCGCCCGGTCCAGGTCCTCCTTCCAGCGTCCGCCCCACCAATCACAGGCCAGGCCGGAACGGTACCCGCGCAGGATGCGGCCGGGCTGCTGCTCCCAGGCCCACCAATCGTTGAGGCGGTTATCCCCCTCCACCTGATGGGCGGCGGTGGCCGTCCCCCACAGGAAACCTTCCGGAAAATGAAACGCGGCTTCGATCATCGAATCCTTCCTGGTGAATTCTCTTCTGGCAAGGGACGGAAAATCAAGATTCATGTCATTGCGTGCGACCGAAGGGAGCGAAGCAATCTCGACCTTCAAGTTGGAAAACCCAGATTGCTTCGTCGCTTCGCTCCCCCGGCCTCGCACGGCGAAGCCGGGGCGGGGTTCGCAATGACAAACCCTGACCTTTTCACAAACCTATAGCATATGGTCCATGCGTTTCTTCATGTCGTCCTGGTGTTTCAGGATATTCCGCTGAGCTGTCGCGAGCCGCGTGGGGCTCTCCCTACGCTGCACCTTCGCTTTCCTCCGCCGGTGAGATCAATACGGTCCCGGTGAAAATGATTTCCCGTTCCCCCGTGTCTTCGAACCCCAACCCCTGGGCCAACCGAAGGGAGGGGAGATTTTCCTCTTCCAGGGAAAAGAGGATATCTTTTTTCCGTTCCAGCAGGTCCCGGCAAAGCGCGGCGCATACTGACTTTCCGTATCCCCTCTCGCGCACGGCCGGATCGGTCTGGACGAAAATCTCGGCCCAGACGGAGGACTGCCAGTTCACCCCGGCCGCCGCAAGGAGCCGCTCTTCGTTGCGAATTTCGTAGCGCGGGAGACCGTCCGGCGAGGAGGCGCGGCTGACGAGAATGTTGACCACGGGTTCGAGCCGGGTGGGGTTCAGCCGGTACAACAAAACGCGCGTGGGAGGTTCGACCGTAAGGAGTGGGAGCACCCATAGCCCGAGGGATTCCGGTATGGAAAAGATTGCCGGAGCGGGAGAGGGAAAAGCGGCTTGAAGCAACCCGGCCGCGGAAGCAGATCCCGGGGCGCGCAGCGTGACCAGCGGTCGGAAAAGATCCTGTCCTGTTTGGGCTCGGATAAGGAAACCGTCCTTCCGCCCCTCCGGAGAACGATAGACCCAGATTTTAGTTTTGGATGCGGGGTGTTCCAGCGCGTAATAGGAAACCATCGCGTCGCCCGGACGATGGATCTCCAACAGCGTTCGGAGCGATTCCCTCTCGCCGGGCAACAGCGGTTCGACGCTCATGCGCCCGCCTCGGGGCAGTGCGAAGAAAGCTGGGGCGGATCGGCGTATTCCCCGCGATAGGCTGGGGGAAGTAGCGCGGCGATGGCGCCCATTATCTCGTCGGTCCCCTTTTCCAACTCGGCGCCTTTGGCCCGCGGAGAAATATCCGGTCGGTAAGGCTCTCCGATCCGGACGGCGATCCGCGAGCGGCGCAGGTGGAGCAAATCGCGGACAAACGATTCCGTGCCTCGCACCGCCATCGGTAAAACCGGAACGCCCGAGCGGCTGGCCAGCAGCGCCGCGCCGCCCCGGGCGCGGACCAGTGCGTGGGTCTCTCGGCTGCGGGTGCCCTCCGGGGACATTCCGAGAATGCCGCCGGACTGCAAATGGCGGATGGCTTCCCGCAGCGCTTCGTGGTCCGCCTCAAATTGTCGCACCCAGACGCAACCCATCCCATCGAATAGAAGACGCAGGAATGGATTGCGGCGGTATTTCTCCGCCGCGAAGACGCGGATCCGGCGCGGAACAGCGATTAGCAGCAGCGGGGGATCGACATAGCTAAGGTGGTTGGTTGTGAGCAGGAAGCCGCCGTCGTCGGGGATGTTTTCTGCGCCTTCGACGGTCACCTTCGACACCAGACGGAGGAAAAAACTGAAGATGCTTCGAACGAAAAAATACATATCGCTATTCCTCAGGGCCGGGCTTGAAGGATGAGCTCGTATTTTACCGGCTGGCCGGATAATGCAAATGCGCTCAGTACGAGATGCTGCGGCGCACCCTGCGCCACCGGCCCCTCGATGCGGGAGATCCGGAATCCGATCGGTTGCCCCCCGCTGTCTAGGAGCGTCAGCACTGCATCCAACCGGGCGGCCGGAGCGACCGCTTTAGGATCCACCTGAAAATCGACCGTCACTTCCATTCCATCCGCAAGCACTACGGAGGTCTCTTTTAAAATGGTCAGCGGGAGCGTCGCCGCCCCCTCTGCGGACCGGACCGCGCTGAGGATTTCCACTCGCAGGATGTTGTCCCGCGATTCCTCAGGCGGAAAGAACGCGGCGGCGACCGTCCGAGCACCGGCGGGTAGCACCATCAAGGGCAACGCAATCTCGCGCACGGCGGAAGGATAGTCCATTGCGGAGGGGTACAACGAAAATCGGATGGAGATTCCCGAAACCGGGTCCGATCCCGAATTGCCGATCAGCGCGAGGCACCATTTTCCGCCGCCGGTCTGGTAGAAACAACGTGGAAATTGCACCTGCAGATCCACCGGGGTCGGCGAGAGTTGAATCGTTCCATCCGATCCGGAGGCACTCGGGATGATCAGGATCATCCCAATCGAGAGCGCATTCGGATCCACGCCGGGATTAGCCTTCTGGATGTCCTCCACCTTTACACCGAAGCGGGTCGCGATTCCTCCCAACGTGTCGCCCTTTTTAACCGTGTAGGTTATCGGCGTAGCGGTAGGTATAGGCGATGGGGTCAGTGTCACCAACGGCGTGGGGAAAACCAGTGTGGGAGATGTGGTGGGCGAAAGCCATTGAACCGGCGTGGGAAAAGCGGGTGTGGGCGTCGCGACGGCGCGGCAACCCGCCAGGAAAATGATCAAAAATCCCAGCCTTATTCTGCGGATAAACATGGCTGGGATTATACAACCTGGCGGATGACGGTGAAAAAGGATTTAGATGGCATATTTCGTTCCCACCGCAAACGCGCGAAGATCGCCAAGAAATGCTTAGTCTTTCTTAGCGTCCTTTTCGGTGAGAAATGGTTTTTATTCCGTTCACAGACGCATACCGAGCGAAACAATCCTAAATACTTCAATTATGGATTCGGTGAGGCTTGTTTATTTCTCTTCTTCCGATTCGTCATTTTTCGAATAGGGGGCGGAATCCGGCTCGACATGGATCACCACCCGCCCGAGTTCGGGTTCGCGGGCTCGCAAGGCCCGCTCGAACTGTTCGGTGAACGCGTGCGCGTCGCGGATCGCGATATCGGGGCTGAACAGGCAATGAAAGCTGACCACCAGATCCTCTTCGACCCGGCGCACG
>Ga0187886_1003542_pt1 | contig 11631 bp, 8 predicted proteins | sample June2016WEW_20_1_FD_133001 | JGI IMG/M metagenome (GOLD analysis project Ga0187886, IMG submission 133001) | Peatland microbial communities from SPRUCE experiment site at the Marcell Experimental Forest, Minnesota, USA - June2016WEW_20_150 | ecosystem: Environmental > Terrestrial > Soil >...
CATCCGGGAAGATTTGTGTTTCTACAGCCCCTTTGCCAGCGCGTAATAGAGATCGTTCCAGCGGATCTCTTTCTGAAAGTCCGGAAGGCGCGTTTCCTTGCCGATGACCAGGAGTTCCAAACCGGCCATCCCCGCATAGTCCTCAAGCGATTCAAGCGATACAGCCTGGCTGAACCCGGTATGGTGAGCTCCCCCGGCCATGATCCAGGCCGCGGCTGCCGTTTTCAGGTTCGGGCGCGGCACCCAGACCGCCCGGGCAACCGGGAGTTTGGGCATCGGCGCATCCGGCGGCACGACATCTACCTCGTTGACCAGCATCCGGAACCGGTTGCCCATATCCAGGATCGAAGCACACACGGCCGGGCCGCTGGCGACATCGAATACGAGTCGCGGCGGATCACCCTTGGATCCGATTGAGAGGGGATGAACCTCCAGCCCCGGTTTCTTCGCGGCGATGGATTCGCACACTTCGAGCATATGCGCGCCCAGCACTTTCATGCCGTTGTCGCCAAAGTGGTAGGTGTAATCTTCCATAAAGGAAGTCCCGCCCGGCAAGCCGGCGCCCATGACCTTCATCGCGCGGACCAGAGCGGCGGTCTTCCAGTCCCCCTCGGCGCCAAACCCATATCCATCGGCCATCAACCGTTGGACCGCCAAACCGGGCAGTTGTGTAAGCCCGTTGAGATCTTCAAATGTGGTGGTAAACGCGGTGAACTCGCCCTGCTGTAAAAACGCTCGCATCCCCAGTTCGATTTTCGCGGCGTCCCGCAAAGACTGCCGGGAGGCGCCATTTTTCCGAAGCGCATCCGCGAGGAGATATCGCCCTTCATATTCTCCGAGGAGCGCTTCCACGGACGCATCCGTGACCTGATCCACATACTTCACCAGATCCCCCACACCATATCCGTTGACCGAATAGCCCAGTCGAATTTGCGCTTCCACCTTATCGCCCTCGGTGACGGCGACGTCGCGCATATTGTCGCCAAACCGGGCGATTTTTCCGCTCTGGGCATCGTGCCAGGCGCAGGCCGCGCGCATCCACGCCGCCAAGTGCCCCAATACCTCCTCATCCTGCCAATAGCCGACGATAATCTTCCGGTTCAGCCGCATCCGGCTGGTGATAAAACCGAATTCCCGGTCCCCGTGCGCGGATTGATTTAAATTCATGAAATCCATGTCGATCTCGGACCAGGGGAGTTCCTTATTATATTGAGTGTGCAAATGGACGAATGGTTTGCGCAGGGCGTTTAATCCTGCGATCCACATTTTGGCGGGGGAAAAGGTGTGCATCCAGGTAATCAAACCGATGCAAGCGCTGGCATTATTGGCTTCCGTGCATAGATTGTATATTGCCTGAGGTGTCGTCACGACCGGTTTGAAAATTACTTTAACAGGCAGTTTGCCCGAGCGGGTCAAGCCCTCGGCAATTTTCCGGGAGTGATCCGCCACTTCCGCCAACGTTCTCTCGCCATACAAATGCTGACTTCCGGTCACAAACCAGACTTCAAATTCTTTTAAATCTAGCACAAGATCCTCCCTAAACAAAAAACGCAAGCCGAGTGGTTAGCGACTCACCGAGCTCTCACGAACAATCAATTTGGTCGAAAGCAAAATATTCAGCGGCTCGATTTTTTCGTTCCGTTGGACAACTTCGATCTGACTGACGAGTTCTTGTATTGCCCGGCAGCCTAATTCGTGTTGGTCCTGGTTAATGGTCGTCAGCGCCGGCCAAAAAAAGGGGGACTCGGTGATGTTATCGAAACCGACCACAGCGAGAGCGCCGGGAACATTCATTCCCCGGCGATTGCACATATGCAATACGGCAAGCGCCATTTGATCGTTCGCAACAAAAACCGCGTCCATTTCAGGATAGCTTTGCAGCAGTTGCTCACAGGCCGCTTCCCCGCTGGAAGATGACCAATTACCCTCCGCGCATTGACGATTTTCCACTGTAATACCGGCCTTGGCCATTGTTTCCTGCCAGGCCTGTTTGCGCTGTCGGGCTTCCCACCAATCGAGGGGTCCGGAGATGTGTCCGATTTGGTGGTATCCCTGCGCCAGCAGGTGTTGAGTGGCCAGCACTCCGCCCGAATAATTATCCACCGATACGGTCGTCACGCCGGCGCGCGGCTGCATGGTCAGGAAAACCACCGGAACGGGGACGTCTTTCAATATCTCATCGACCCAGCGCCGATTATCGCCGACCTCCGGCACCGCCCAAACGATCCCGTCCACGTGGTGGGCAATTAAATTCTGCAGAAGTGGTTTTATATTTTCCGTATCGAAGTGGGGAAGTTCCTCGAGCAGCAAGCCGTAGTTCAACTCCGCCGCTTTGCCGGTAATCCCGTTCAGCGTCCTGGATGGACCGATATATTCCTGCAATCCAGAAGTAACCACTCCGAGCGTAAAGCTGCGCTGTTGAATCAGGCTGCGCGCAAGAGCGCTGGGCCGATAATCCAGATCCGCAATGATCTGTTGAATTCGCTCGCGGGTTTCGGGGGAAACGTCCGGCCGGTCGTTAATAACTCTGGAAACAGTCTGAGTGGAGACACCGGCTGCATTCGCAACATGCTTGATCGTTGCTCGCTTATTTGTATTCATTAGTGTGAAACCTCAATGCGTTTTATGTCTACCCCCGTTATCGATAACAATTGCATGAATAATCGTTATCGTTATCGGGATCGGTAACATAATATCAAAACTGGCTTGTTTTGTCAAGTATTGACACTTGACACGTCACATTTTCTTTGCTAATATAATGGCGCTAAAATGTGAACGATAACGGGATCGATAGCGGGACCGTTAGCGTGATCGATAGCGGTCGATCTGGCAACTAAAAAAAACTGTAAATCATTCACTTTGGAATCCTCCTGGAATCAAAATCGGATGAAATTTCATCGGAGTGCAGACAAATAGGCAGCCGCAGATGGTGAAAATCGCCAAAGCGTCGGTTCCACGAGCCAATTTTAACATAGTCAGCGGACCAGATGCCCTGCCGGAAAGGAAGTGTATGGCGGATTAGCCCGGCCGACTCAGGCGAGTCCGGGCAGGATTTCCGGAGTAGGAGCACCTATGTCAACTTCATGTTCTTTTCGTTTTCGAAGCATTCCGTCCCGGGAAAACGCTTCGTCCATAATCAAGGAAGTCAATTCAAAAGGAGATGGGAAGATGAAAATCACAAAGTTGTTCGCCTTCGGAGCAGTTGCGACGCTGTTTATCATGACCGCCGTGGGTTGCTCCGCCGCCACGACGGCGCCCACGACGGAAGTCGTTGTGCCCGCGACGGCCGTTCCCGCGACGGCCGTGCCAGTGACGTCCAGCGGCTACGTTGTCCCGGTCCAGAAATGCGCGCCCAACTGCACATACAAAGACATGGTCGTCGGCTTTATCCAGACCGGTCCGGAAGGTGCGTGGCGTACCGCTAACAATGCGTCCTTCGATGAAGCCGCCAAACAGCAGGGCATCACGCTAAAGGTCTACGATGCCCAGGGCAAGGTCGAGAATCAGATTTCGGCTTTCCACACATTCAATCAAGATCCCACCGTGAACGTGATCATGCTTGCGGCGGATGACACGAAAGGTTTTGACGATGTGTTGAAAGAAGCCGCGACCGCCGGCAAACTCGTGATTTTGGAAGACAGGAGCGTCGATTCGTCATCGAGCCTGTATTACACCCGGATCGGCTCAGACTTCGTCGCCGAAGGGCAATTAAGCGCTGTGGCCATGTGCGATCTGCTTAAGAATTTCACGAAGAAGAACGTCGTTGAAGTTTCCGGCGCTGTAGGCGCTTCCGCGGGCATTGACCGCGCCAAGGGTTTCCGTCAGAAGATGGGCGACTGCGGAATCACGATCACCGCTTCCCAGACCGGTAACTGGGCCGTCGCGGATTCTAAGGCGGTCGTGGAAGCCTGGCTGAAGGATCCGACACTCAAAGACTTCCAGGGTGTGTTTGCCCACAATGATGAGGAAGCGCTGGGCTCCATCCAGGCCATCAAGGAAGCCGGCCTCGTTCCAGGCAAGGATATCATGGTCATCGGTCTTGATGCGACGAAAGACGGTTTTGCTGCCCTGATCGATGGTACCTTGGGTGCCGACATCGAGTGCAACCCGCTGCTCGGCCCGCAGGTATACGAAGCCGCCCTGAAAGGCTTGAACGGCGACACAACCATGCCCAGCTATGTTCCTTCGAAGGAAGGTGCATTCTACGCTTCACAAGGTGCAGATGCGTTAAAGGCCATTCTGCCCACCCGCAAGTACTAAATCCTAGGAACTTGTGGCTTTCCCGGGAGCCGCTGGTTGGACAAGCAAATTCATGTAAAATGGGAGAAGCGGCGTTCGCGCCGCTTCTCCCCAAACCAAAATAAGGCCCCTGAGGTATTTATTTAAGATCGAGGTTGCTTATGTCAGAATCCGGCATTGATCTTGTAGTAATGAAAGGCATCTCTAAATCTTTTCCGGGCGTGCAGGCCCTTGAGAATGTAGATTTTACGCTTCGGAAAGGCGAGATCCACGCTCTGGTTGGAGAAAATGGGGCCGGTAAATCGACCCTGATTAAGATATTGACCGGCGTTGAGCAACCAAATACCGGCTCGATCACCGTTAATCAACAAACAACCACAATACGATCACCTCAGCATGCTCAAGGACTCGGTATCAGCACGGTCTATCAGGAGGTCAATCTTTGCCCGAATCTGACCGTGGCGGAAAATCTCCTGATCGGACGGGAACCCATGAGATGGGGGAGCATCGATTGGAAGACCATGAATACCCGGGCCAGGCAGATCCTCACGGGGTTGGACGTTGATATAGATGTAACCCAGACCCTGGGTATGTGTTCGGTTGCCATCCAACAAATGGCGGCCATTGCGCGGGCGCTCGAGATCTCCTCCGCCAGGGTCCTGGTTCTGGATGAGCCGACTTCCAGTCTCGACAGCCATGAGACGGAACAACTCTTTAGCGTGATGCGCAAGCTAAAACGCGAGGGAAGAGCCATTATCTTTATTACCCATTTTCTAAACCAGGTATATGAAATTGCCGACAGAATTACCGTCCTGAGAAATGGCAAATTGGTTGGATCGTATAATACAGCCACTCTTCCACCCCTGGAGCTTATCACAAAAATGATCGGCCGCAGTCTGACCGAGTATACCGATATGACAAAACTCAAGCTGGAGAGCAGCAAGCATATTAAACAGGATGTGCTGCTTCAGGCGAAAGAGTTGGGACTCACCGGCGCCATTGAACCATTTGATCTGGAATTGCATGCCGGGGAAGTCGTCGGGCTGGCCGGCCTGCTTGGTTCCGGGCGGACCGAAATGGCACAGCTCTTATTCGGTCTGGACAAGCCGGATAGCGGCTCGATAACGATGGATGATAAACCGGTTCGGGATTACTCCCCGCTCGGTTCCATCGAGCGGGGTGTAGCCCTCTGCCCGGAAGACCGGAAAGACGCAGGGATCATCGGGGAATTGACCGTGAGGGAAAATATCATCCTGGCGATGCAAGCCAGCCTGGGCTGGTTCAAGCGCCTGAGCACGCAAGAACAATATGAGATTGCAGAAAAGTATATTAAGCTTTTGAATATCAATACGTACTCGGCCGATCAACCCGTTAAAAATCTAAGCGGCGGGAACCAACAAAAGGTAATCCTGTCTCGTTGGCTCGCCACGAACCCGCGGCTTCTTATTTTGGATGAGCCCACCCGGGGCATCGATGTGGGAACCAAGGCCGAGATTCAAAAACTGGTGCTATCGCTGGCCGAGGAAGGCAAGTCGTGCTTGTTCATATCTTCCGAGTTGGAGGAAGTATTGCGCATCAGTCACCGCATCGTGGTTATGCGGGAGCGGGCGAAAATCACCGAGTTTACCGGTGAGGTGGGCGAACGAAAAATCATGCAAGCGATTGCAGGGAGTGAATAACCATGAAAAAGTCTGCCTCCTCTTTTGAGTGGAGAAAAATCACCGAGAGCAGGCTCTTCTTTCCTCTCGTTGCCCTGGCGCTGATTCTACTCTTCGACCTGATCTTTATTCCCAATTTTTTTCACATAACGTTCCAACAAGGCCATTTGTATGGCAGCGTGATCGACATCCTGCGAAATAGCATGCCGGTTGTCGCGTTGGCCATCGGCATGACTCTGGTAATTGCCACCGGCGGGGTGGACCTCTCAGTGGGCGCCATTATGGCGATTGTCTCTTCGGTGGCAGCCTTATTGATGAATCCGTTCGTTCTCGGCACTCAACTGCAGGCCATCAAGAATAATCCCACGTATAGCTATTCGCCGTTCTGGTTGGTGATTTTGCTGCCACTGATCGTGGCCACCATCTGCGGTCTGTGGAACGGGCTGCTGGTTTCCTACGGAGGAATTCAACCCATGGTGGCCACACTGATCCTGATGATTTCCGGTCGAGGGATCGCCCAACTGATTACCAACTCGCAAAAAATTCAGATCTTTTATGCGCCATTCGTCTACATCGGAAACGGCTGGCTGCTCCTGCCTTTTTCTTGTTACATCGTGACCTTTCTGTATGCCCTGGGCTGGCTTATAACCCGCCGAACGTCCATCGGGCTTTTCATCGAATCGGTGGGGGTCAATGTTCGCTCGAGTCTTTTTAGCGGTATCGATGAAAAGAAGATTCGATTGTTCGCTTACATGTTTTGCGGTTTTTGCGCGGGGATCGCAGGCCTGATCGGCACTTCGAATATAAGCACTTCGGATGCCACTAGTATGGGCCTGAACTTGGAGCTGGACGCCATTCTGGCCGTGGTCATCGGCGGAACCCTACTGGGAGCGGGCGGGCGGTTCTCCCTGCTAGCCAGCGTCATCGGCGGATTGGTCATGCAGTCCGTCACCACGTCCATGTACGCCATCGGAGTCAGCGCGAATTCGCTGCTGGCGGTCAAAGGAGTGGTCGTCATCCTGTTAATCCTCCTGTATGCGCAACAGGTCCAAGACTTGGTCCGGAAAATCACGGGGCTGGCAAAGTTGAAAGAGATCAAACCATGATGCAGAATCTAACCACCCTTTTTTCCAAAAACCGGCGTCTCCTGCCGCTTTTGGCAACCATCATATTGTTTTTTATCGCTTATGCCATCGGCGCGGTTTACCTGCCGGGAATGAGGGATCCGCAAGTATTTCTCAATTTATTCAACCAAACCCCCTACCTGCTGGTCAGCGTGATCGGAGAAACCCTGGTCGTTATTTCGGGGGGCATCGACCTTTCGGTGGGCGGAATGGTGGCGCTAACGACCACGGCTTCCGCCGCATTGCTCCGGACCGGCTCGAACCCCTTTGCCGTCATGCTTCTCATGCTGGCGATGGGCGCCGCCATGGGCGCGATTATGGGCTATTTCATCACCTACCTGAAAGTGCAACCGTTTATCGCCACCCTGGCCGGCATGTGGATTGGCCGCGGATTGGCTTACTTTATCAGCAATGAGTCGATCGTGATCAACGACCGAATCTATATACTACTTGACAGAACGAAAATCTTGATCCCTGGTCTGAGCAACGTCGTGACCCAGAAGGGCGACTACGTCACCCCCTCCGTCGTCATCGCCATGTTCGTATTTGCGGTTGCAATTTACATTGCCCACTATACGCGCTTTGGCCGCACGATCTATTCCATCGGTGGGAATAGCGGGGCCAACGAACAATCTGCCCGGTTGATGGGCCTGCCGGTGAACCGGACCAAAGTGTTGGTCTATTCCTTGAACGGGTTTTGTTCGGCGTTGGCTGGCATTTTTTTGAGCATCTACACTAGATCGGGGCAGGGTTTGTTAGGAAACGGCATGGAGTTGACCGTCATCGCTGCGGTAGTGATAGGCGGTACCGCCTTAACCGGTGGCCAAGGGTATGTATTCGGAGCACTGTTTGGTGTGCTCATCACGATCCTTATCCAAACCATGATCCAAATCCAGGGTCATCTCATTACCTGGTGGACCCTGATCATGGTCGGTGCCATTACGCTCTTTTTCATCGGCCTACAGGCCGTGATTGCCAATCTGAAAATTGGTCAGGGAGCGGGCACGAAGATAAGTCGCGCAAAGCGGATCCGGCAAGTGCTGGTCTATGGCGGTGGCGCGGTCGTTGTCATTGTCCTGGCCATATTTGCCTATAATGTTCTTGGAATTGGGGGCACCGGCACGGTCTCATCCGCCTGCCAAATAAAACCCTTCCGGCAGGATCAGGCGGCAAACCTGCTGAAAGCCGGGGCGGTCATTGTCTATGAGCGCAACGGCGGAACCAATTGCATTGACGAGCTGTACGGCATTTTTGCCGACGGGCGCATCACCGGCGACAACGGTACGCAACAAATCGAGAAACAGGTAACGCCGGGCGATGTGGAAACTTTGCTTACGTTTATCAGCAGCCAGGGATGGTTTACGGATAATATGTATTCCACCTCGCACGTCCCGTGCAAAGTGTGCGACACCTATTTCACGAGCGTTACGTACCAGGGTCAGACAAAGACCGTGGAGGCCGTGGATGGCGGAACGGATGCTCCCGCCGAGTACTGGCTGATAACCGGTCAATTCTCCACGATCCTTCCACAATTTGCAAAGACTCCATAGTTAGTTTTAAAAAAAACGGGTGAGGGCAAAGAGCGCCCTCTCGTTTATTCCGTTGCGGTTTTATGAAAAGGAGAAAGAAAGATGGGTATGAAAAAAATACTGATTCCAATCGCAATCTTTGCGCTGCTAGGTTGTATCTGCCCGTACATCGCTGTACCGGCTGATTTATTGGTGACTCCGACTTCCACCGCTTCCAAAGGGTGGAGCACGATTGCAATCAATCTCGGAAAATCCGACGCCGGGGATTTGCATATCGATCTCGCGATACGGAACGACACGCAGGATTGGAGCGCCATGCAGGCCGATGAAGGCAAACCCGCCGTCCTCACGGCCAGCGATGGCAAGAAGACCAACTGCGACACCGTTTTTGTCGGCACCGGCGGGACGAGTCTGGCGCCGGGCTTTCAGATGCGGGGCTATACTGCGGGAACAAAAGCGGCTCCCAAAATCCAGCTTCTCTACGTGGAATGCAAAGGCGCGGTTGCGTCTTCCGGAGCCAACCTCTCCATCGGATACAGCTATGTGACCGGAGCATATGACCTTCACGTTCCATCCGTACCGGTCAGCGGAACGATGAAGTTGGATCTGGATCAAGTTGCCAAAGATGTGACCTATCCGGTGGCAACCCCAATAACCGGTTTGATCGAGAAAGTGGGGGATAAGATAAACGCCATTAACAGTTTCACGCTGACCCTCACCGACGCCAAACGGACCAACACCGGCCTGGAATTGGATTGGCAGGATTTTAACCCCAGCGATTACGCCAATTATGTCCATATCGGAACCCCGCCGGTCATTGGTGCCGATGGCATCCTCTATGGTTTGTATGAGGACCCTTCCATCGCGGATGCAACCATTGCCCTTTCCAAGTCAACGGCAGAATGGACAACCACCGTCACAGTTCCGAGCACGGTTAAAGGGCTTTATGTTTTGGTAAGCGTGGAGACAAGACAGTCAAAGTACTTCGTGAGCCACGTTATCGACATCACCGATAAATAGATCCGTGTAAGACGATGGTTCACCCCCAACCGGAACAATCATAAAGACGGCCGATCTCGGCGCTGAGACGGCCGTCTTTTGTTGGGGGGTCCCACCATTGATTTGTCTCGAATTTCTGATGGGCCATAAGAGCAGCTGCTTCGAAAATTATTCTGTATCTTCCAACCGTTTAGCCCGCTGCCACGGTGCCAACCATCGCCGCACCCAACTACTGAAAATTTCCCCTCCGAATACCAGGAGGTTGAGATAATACCGATATTGTGAGTAGTTCGTTTCTTGGCTAGGTGGACTGCAGCACCTGCGCCACCTGTTCGGCGGTCAGTTTGCCCTGCGATTGCCAGATGGGGAGCAGGTCGCGCAGGCGCGCCGCGGCGTGCAACGCAACGCCCATTTCGCGCAGGCTCTCCGCGCCGCCGCTCTCGCGGTCGACCAGCACCGCCAAGTCCTCCACCACCAGACCTGCGCCGCGCAGTTTTTCGAGCGCCTCCAGCTTGGCTCCGCCGGTGGTCACCACATCGTCGATCATCGCCACCCGCTCGCCCGGCGCATGCGCACCTTCGATCTGGGCCTTGGTGCCGTAGTCCTTGGCTTCTTTGCGCGGGTAGATCATCGGCCAACCCGTCTGCAGGCTGATCGCGGTGGCGATCGGCAGCGCGGCGTAGGGCAGCCCGGCGATGCGGTCGAATGTCAACTCCTGCAGGAGCGGGATGTATACCGCCGCCGCCCGGGCCAGCATCTCCGAGTTCGAAATCAACTGGCGCAGGTCCAGGTAGATCGGCGATTGCTTCCCGGATTTGAGCGTGAAATTTCCAAACTTGACGCACCCCGACGCGCTGAGGATTTCCGCCACCTCAAGGTGCACCGGTGCCGCGGTCGAAGGTTGCACGCGCGGCGCCTGCATCGCCTCGCGCATCACCGCGACAAGCTTCTCCGCTTCGGCGCGCGGGCTCGCGGCACGGGCCAGCGACCGCGAGACGTTCACCGTCAAGCCCAGGCCATCCGCGCGCATTCCCGCATCCACTGCGGCCCGCAGATCTCCGCCTTGTGCGCCCACGCCCGGCACGAGCAACCACAGGTCCGGGACGAGCGCGCGCACGCGGGCGATAGCCGCGGGGTCGGTCGCGCCCACCACCAATCCGACGTTGCCGCGCGTGTTCCACTTCCGCGCGAGTGAAGCCACCTTTTCATACTGCGGCACGCCGTCCACGCGCAGGAGCTGCAGATCGGCCGCGCCGGGGTTCGAGGTGCGGCAAAGGATGAACGCACCGCGCTCCTCTTTTTCCAGAAACGGCGCAACTGAATCCCCGCCCAGGTATGGATTAACCGTCAGTGCGTCGACGCCGAGCGTTTCGAAGGCTGCGCGCGCGTACGCTTTGGATGTGTCGCCGATGTCCCCGCGTTTGGCGTCGAGGATCACCGGCACATTTTGTTTCCGGCACGCACCGATCACTTCCTGCAGCGCGCGAATGCCCTCCGGGCCGAACGCTTCAAAGAACGCGCTATTGGGTTTGAACGCCAGCGCCAGGTCCGACGTCTCCTGGATGATGCGCAGGCAGAAATCCCGCGCCGCGTCTGCCGTCGGCCGGGCCAGCAGATCCGGATGCGGATCCAAGCCCACGCAGAGAAGTGATCGGACGCTGCGGGCGCGGTTGTCGAGCATGGTCGAGAAATTGGTCATTCGGATGTTCCTTCTCCTTTCGGATGGCGGACCATGGACCATAGACCATGGACATTCGACGATGGACGACGGACCATGGTCGATGGTCTATGGTCGATCGTCCCTTCCTACGCTTTCCCCAGCACCATCGCCAGAAGCGCCATGCGGATGTAGAGGCCGTATTCCATCTGCCGGAAGTAGGCCGCGCGCGGGTCGGCGTCCACATCCATCGCGATCTCGCCCACCCGCGGGAGCGGGTGCATCACGATCATCTGATCCTTGGCCAGCTTGAGGGTATCGGGCGTGACAACGAACGCGCCCTTGACCGATTCATACACCGCCTGATCCTCGAACCGCTCCTTCTGCACGCGGGTGACGTAGAGCACGTCGGTGTCCGGCAAGAC
>Ga0187886_1003544_pt1 | contig 11627 bp, 10 predicted proteins | sample June2016WEW_20_1_FD_133001 | JGI IMG/M metagenome (GOLD analysis project Ga0187886, IMG submission 133001) | Peatland microbial communities from SPRUCE experiment site at the Marcell Experimental Forest, Minnesota, USA - June2016WEW_20_150 | ecosystem: Environmental > Terrestrial > Soil >...
ATCGGACCTTGATTTAAAAAGGTGCCCTTTCCTTTCCAGCTCCATCCTTAAATCTTGAAAATTATAAATCTCTCCGTTGAAAACGATCCAGACTGTTGCATCTTCATTACACATGGGTTGATGAGCGGTCGCTGAAAGATCAATGATAGAGAGACGACGATGCCCTAGACCGACTTGAAAGCCGTTATTGTCCATGGGGGATTCATTAATCTTGCTTACTTCAAAATATTTGTTACCGGTGAGAAAAAGCATTCCTGCATCGTCTGGACCCCGATGTTCTAAGAGATTGCACATTCTCTGAATGAGTTCAGGTTTTACACTCTTATTATAAAAGTCTATTTCCCCGCAAATCCCACACATTCCCTATTTCCTATTCAACACGTACTCTCTATAGAATCGCTTAAATTGGCTAACGAATCTGAGAAACTTTCTATCTCAACATTTCTCAAGCGTTTAGATGAACTCACAAAAATATAATTTTTATCCATGCTTCTGAGTTCTCGAATAAAAACAAACTCAATCCAACTAAACCCACCTCCATAAGTTCTTAGCTTAACAAATTGTCCGAAGCAATGTATCGACCCGATGGCGATAGGTATGGCCATCCATTGCATACTTATAGCTCTTTTCAACCATCGCTTTCCGATAAGAATCGTCCTTGAACCTTCGGATGACATCTTCAATGTTAGATAAATCTTTTTTAACACTGATGTAGTGTTCATCCGGTTTGAGGATGCCATTATAGTAGCCTTCGATCAGGATCTGACACGTTTTTGTCCCGATCGGCTCAAAGTGCCGTGATGAAATCGCTTTTCCAGAAACAGGACTCAGGCAGTTCTTGAAAAAGATTTCATACACTTCTCCAAAGGAAGCACCAGGATGGGCTTTGACATACTTTTTAACATCTTCAATGATTTGGCCTGTCCTATCCAAGTAATAAGTCCCTGACTCAGCCCCTAAGATCCCCCTACACGCTTTCAAAAATTGAGCCCATTTCTCCCTTGGGAGCCTCTGGGTTCGTATATCACAACTCATTCCAAGACCTTTACCATTCCTTTGAAAGAATTGAATCAAATTTGTTCTTTCCATATCTCCGATAAGGGTATGATAGAGGTGTCCGATAAATCCGATGTCAATCTTCCTGCTGGAACACGGATCTGGAGAGTATAATTTGGGATTTAATGCGTGAGGGATAGCCAGAATCTTTGATCTCGGGCAATCCGCATATAACCAACAAGCCGCCTCAAACGGTAACTGGCTGCATACATATTCAGCCTCTACTGAACGGATGAATTTGATTTTATCCGCCATCAAGTTATACTCATTGCCAATAAAAATTATGAGTTTGCCACGTCGCTTTTTAAACCATTCGGCCGTCTTGAGTAATATGGACATGTTGTCGCCAGTGGCAGAGTGTAATATGATAATGAGTGAATAATGACCGATCGCCCTTAAGCAACGGAAATACTCTACCAGATTACTAATATTACAAACTTCCACATCCAATTGGGCAGTTTCACAGAGTGCCTCTCGCCAGTCAAGGACATAGGAAAGAGATTCATTGCGGATCCCAAAGAGCTTCCGTATCAGCGTGCTTTGGGGAGAAGTAGTCCTTGATGAGTAATCAAAGGGAACATGCAAAAAACCACGTAACGTGGTATCGGTCAAGATAGCTTTCCAGGTCAATCCATTCGCATCAAGGAGCAATGTTTTAATATTGTCTTTCATCCTACGCAATGTAAGCCTTGTGTTTCCTTATGCAGGTTTCGATCAAGGAGAAATTTTCTTCCGTCCATTTTATCGTTCGCCTCAGCCCATCTTTAACACCTACCTGAGCCTCAAAACCAATTTTTTCCTTGGCCTTGAGAGTACTACCAAATCGCCTTCCGGAATTGTCCCAGTCGCGCTTCGGTGCAAATTCAATCGGCGTATTGTTATTCGTCAATCGATTAACTAACTTTGCCAGATCGAAGATGGAAGTTTCGAGACCACTTGCTAAGTTGTAGACCTCCCCTGGCACGCCCCGTGTGGCACACAATATCAATCCTCGAACGATATCATCCACGTAAATAAAATCACGAGTGGCTTTTCCCTCATTTTCCACCATTAAAGGCATCTTTTTTATGGCGCGGAAAACAAAGGTCGGAATAACATTTCTCCAAATTGTTGCAGGCGTTCCTCGCCATTCTCCAGCACCCAGTATCTCACCTGGACCATAGACATTTTGGAAACGGGCCTTCACTACCGGAAGACGATATTGCTTAAAGTAGTAATTTGAATAAAATTCTCCGACAATCTTGGAAATCTGGTAGGGGCTATCTAGATATAACGATACTGGGGCATTCTCTTTTGTCGCATTCGCTTCATCAAATGTTTTCTCAGCAACGGTGCAACCCGCTGAAGCATACACAACCTTTTTAATCTTTGTAAAACCCTTGATCCGCTCGAAGAGTTTCAAGGTCGTCAGCGTATTATTGTCATGGTCCAATAGTGGATTGCAAATAGAATTCTGATTTCCATGATAAGTCGCCAGATGAAAAACAAAATCTAAATCATCCCTTAAATCTTCAAGAATCTTATCGTCCGTAATGGAGCCTTCAACAAAAGTAATCTCTGGGGAAACAGGGATGTTGGCCCCCTCCGCTGAAAGCAAGTTGTCCACAATCAGTATCTCTCTGGGAGAGGACTGTAGAAGCCTTCTGATCAAATTGCCACCTACAAATCCAGCGCCGCCCACTACAAGAATTCTTTGATCACTGAATTCCTCCCTTTCTTTCATCTCCGTTAAATCCTTCCCTTTTTACTTCGTCGCCGTTATATACAGATCTAGTCCGATAAAGCGCCCCACATTATTGAGCAACCACTCTCGCCTCAAGCCAATTCGGCTCCTAAAAAGCGTATAGTTATCAAAATTACGGATGTCAACCTTCACCTGTGAGAAGCGGCGGAATAAGTGTCTCGCTTCTGCGGGTGAAACATAATCTGTATGAGGCGCGGCTTCCCCATTCACATTTTTGTCATACAGAGCCCGGACTCTCTGCGTAAAATCTGGCCGGCGTTTCAAAAACAAGGTAAGCAAACGGATCAATGGAACGTGGACGCGTTGCCGAAATGAATGACGATTATACAACATGACTATTGATTTTCCGCCATATTTAAGAACCCGATACACCTCTGAGACCGCTTTGGGTAAGTTGCCGGTGTGATGCAGACAACCGATAGAGTAAACATAGTCAAAACTTGAATCATCGTAAGGAATCTCAAGGGTCGAGCCCATTTGGACCCGTTTTTGTCCACCTCGGCCGAGTTGAGACAGCCGATACCGCATCATCGCAACTGGCCCTTCGGCAATATCAAGCCCGTAATATTCGCAGTCGGTTGAAACGAGGACTCGGCCAAAGAGTGTCCCATATCCCAGTCCGATTTCAAGGATCTTCTTCCCTTCCAATTCTTCGTTGATCACATAGTCCCATAAATAAGGGTACAAAGTCATGTAAGCGTTATCAAATCGACGGAGATTTTCAGGCGAAACTTCCTTAATGTCAAGCGAATACGCCAATCCAGAACCGCAAAGTTCGTCCCAGAATTGAGCATTTTTTGAATCAATTTGGTTTTGATCGCTCAATATGTGTATCTCCAACTAACACCCTATCGATTTGCCTTGTCATTCTCGAAATGTTTTGATAAAATAGTTACTTTGTTCCTTGAATTCAAGGCACTGTGACCTCTCCACCTTTTGGTAGAAAAAAGTCTGCAGCGATAGAACTCCTCTCTGACCTAACTGAGGCGCTCACCTCTCTTCCTTCTTCTTTCCTCCTTTCTTATACAGACGGAAGGTTACTTGTCTATTCCACCTGTTTTAAATGTGTATAAGTGTTTGAAATCCCAAATTCCTTATACCATCCAATAGCCTTACCTACACCTACTTGAAGGGGAGTAAAAACTTTCCAACCAAAGTCCTGGCTCGTTTTAGACGGATCAAGCAGTATTGTAAAAGCATCTCCAGGGGCACGGGGCCGAATTTCGACGTCCTTCTCCAGAATAATTCCCATGGCATTAACCGTGGCGTCAAAAAGTTCCTTGATCGAATAATCTGTCCCCGAGGAAACATGGTAGAACCCCTTGTTTCCATTACCATCCAAGGCCTTCACCACGACCTCAATGAGATCATCAATATAAACGAAATCTCGCCGCGTATCCATTACAAAGCACGGTTTATGATTCGTCAAACGATGAAAGAAAGTGGGAAGAGGACCGCTTAAGTTTCTTGGTCCATAGGCATTGGCCAGTCGAAATGAGATAAAGTCCAAACTGCTTAGCTGAATATACTGTTCCCCCGCCGTCTTGCTGATGGCGTAACTACTCCCTTCCGGTCGAACGGGATGACTAAGCTTGATTGGTTGTTCAAGCGGATGTAACCCATAACAGAGGGCTGTCTGAAAATAAATCAGCCGTTTGACTTTTAGTTCCTCAGATGCCTGAACCACAATCGCCGAACCGAGCGCATTGGTTTTCACATCCTCGGCCCAGTTCTTTGGATCCTTATAGGAGGCAGCCGCGTGAACAACGATTTCCGGAAGAAACTCGCTGAAGATTCGATTGACGAATGCAGCATCCGCAATGGTTCCTTCAATGACCGTGAGGTTCGGATGCGGAGTCAAGTTGTCCCGCCGCCCTGTTGAAAAGTTATCGATCACCAAAACTCGATCTCCTCTTGCTATTAAACGATCGACCAAATTGGATCCAATAAAGCCTGCGCCGCCTGTAATTAATATTTTCATCGCAACACTCCCTCCTTGCTTATTAACTGCTTATAGGCATATTCCTTATCGTGGAACTCTTGTTGCCACAACTCAAGGCAGAGCATGCCCCAGATTTTTCGACCATACCTTACTTCTTTGGAAAGTCCATTCAAAACCTTCCGGTTATTAATCAATTCGCGGTCTAATGCAGCTTTCGTCGAAAAAATGTCGCACACAAATTCATTGGCTCCCCCACTAAACCATTCTGACAAGGGAGTTGGAAATCCCATCTTATCTTTTCGATTAACAATGATGTCGGGTAGATACGGACGCATCGCCATTTTAAGTATCTGTTTCATCGTTCCGTCTTTAAACTTGATGTTCGAAGGAATGGTGGCCGCAAACTCCACTAATGGATGATCAAGAAAAGGCACCCTCGATTCGAGGCCATGGGCCATGCTCACACGATCTTCAACTTGAAGTAACGCCGGCAGTAACGTTTTAAAATCAAAATGGGTCATCAGGTCGAAGTACGACTCTTTCTGAACATTATCCCCGTTGAAGATGTTTTGGAAGGTTTCAAAGGGGGAATACCCTCTCAACGCTTCCCAGTTGACCTCGTCTTCTATCAGAGAGGCTCGATTGATCAAACGGAAATACCGTTTATCCATATCTTCAAATAGACCCTCTCGCCAAAATTCCTTCAGCAGAGGTTTGTAGTTTTGTAATGTCGCCAAATTGGGGATGATGGATTCATAGGTTATAATGAAATTTCCATTGTGCATCGTTCCATCAATCGCTGCCTTGATGCATTGCTCAAAATACGCCATCAAGTAGCGAGCATAACCTCCAAAAATCTCGTCTCCTCCCTGTCCTCCCAAGAGAACCTTTCGATGTTGGCTGGCATATTTGGAGACCATGTATTGGGGAAAAGAGCCAGGGCCAGCTGCAGGATAGTCCATATGATAGATGACTTTACGAATATTCTGGATGAAGTCATTGACCGTAATATCAATCTCATGCAGTTCAAGGCCACACCAATCGGTTAACTCACGGGCATACGGGCTTTCATCAAATTCTTTATAAAGTGGGAACTTACCGTGAAATGAGAGGAGGCCATTTTCATATTTTCTGCTGGCCAATGAGGTCACGATGCTGGAGTCCAATCCTCCACTGAGATAGGTACCCACCGGTACGTCGCTACGAAGATGTAAGTGAATCGACTCAAGCAATAATCGCTGCAGATTCTCCTCAAAATACTTGGCCGTATGGTCGAAATCCAAGTTGTAATATACCTCCCAGTACCTCTCCACGTTTAACGAACCATTCTTTATCCTCAGGAAATGGCCCGGCAATAATTCATTAATTCCCTTGAAAAGGGTCTTGCCTGCCATACAAAACTGGAAAACCAAATAATCGGTCAATCCCTCTCGGTCTGTTTCAATACGTTCAACAAAGGGCAACAAGGCTTTTATCTCTGACGCAAAATAGAAATTTCCATCCACGATGGTGTAATAAAACGGTTTTATTCCAAACCGATCCCTGGCGCAAAATAATATCTGATTCGTTTCATCCCATAACGCAAATGCAAACATTCCACGAAGGTGATTGACGCAATCCGTACCCCATTTCTGATAAGCCTGAAGAATAACTTCTGTATCAGAAGTCGTCATAAAATTCTCTTGGCCGAGTTCTCCACGCAATTCGAGATAATTATAAATTTCTCCATTATAGGTGATCCAATTGCCTTTCCAATCAGTCATGGGTTGTTTGCCGGTCGCCAGGTCGATAATACTCAGCCGCCGGTGGGCAAAGCCCGCATGACCATACTCGTGGGTCCAGACCCCTTCCCCGTCAGGACCTCGATGACGTTGTAAGTCATTCATCGCCCTTAACCGCTTATTGAGAGCGTGGATCGGTTGTAATGAAAGGCTGATGACGCCTGCAATCCCACACATATCCTAACTCCTTCCACAATTTAATCCTTCCATTGACTTTCCCAGCGGATATTCACCTCCGACGGCTTCAGTAAGACCCACCGTGCTATAGAGATGAGGAGGCTTCTGCCCGGGAAAGGGCGATACAGCATGCTTCGGCACATCGCATAAAACTTCCGTCGTTTTGCATCCTTCTCCAAGAGTGCTGTTACTTTCTCTGCTTCCCCGGCTGCCGTCTCAGGCGCAAATCCACAATCCAACAGCCACTTATCGAAAATCTCCTGAATGAATTTCCGATAACTATACTTGCCAGAAGCAATGAGATCGCGATAGGCATTCTCGGTCAGCTCCGACCTCAACTTCCGGTCTTTAAACATACGAATCACATCTTCATAATTTGAGAAGTCTTTTTCCAAGGGAATATAATGCACCATTGGCTGCATCACTCCAGAATAATTTCCCTCAAAAAGGATTTGACATACCCGAAAGGCTGCCGCCTCAAAATGCCGAGGGCTGATTGTGCGATATGGTATATTTGCTTCCCATGGCTGCAATACTTTCTTCGATATTTCTTCAAAGCTGATGGTTGGATTTTCTGAAATTAATCGCTCGCATTCTCCCCGGACTTTATCTTCTAAGTCGAAAATGGATACGCCTGCTTCCACCCCCAAAACGGCCCGGCAATTGGCTAAGAATTTATACCATCCTTTTCCATAAATTCTCTGTCGCTCATCGCTTTCTATTTCGATTTTTAAGTCTGAACCGTTAGCACGTTGTAGAAAACCAATGGCAATCTCATGCTTTTCTTGGCCTCCCTTGCCCATATAAAGCGAAAGACGACGACCTCGATAGCCAATATCAATTATCCGATCTTTATCAGGTTTTGCCATCATTTGGGCGAGAGCGATTAAATCGTCGCTGACATAACCAGGCAAGGTATAAACCAATTTTTGGACAGTTGTATGCTTATGATATACTTTATCAAAATATGCCGGCTCAAGCAGTGTGTAAATACAATCAATCTTGTAACGATTGATAAAGACAAACCGTGCCTGGCAAAAACGGTACTCATCCTGGAAAAAGGCAATCTTATGGGCTCGACTCTGCTCAATATACTTCAGAAACTTCTCGTTCAGCATATACGGCCAAATACCAAAGAGGGAATAGTGTAGCACGAGTGCACGAAATTGCAGCTCTCGTAAACCTTGCGGAAAGCCGAGTTCAACGTTAACTTTCCAAACCTTAAAACGTGAGTGCTGTTCAAATGCATTAACGTGTTCCATAATGGTGGAAGCACTCTGACGAAGAGGATGATGATAGAGCAACAGTGTTCCATTTACGAATTGAGTCTTGTCACCACTCATATGAACCTTCCGGTTTGCTTTCCCTTCCTAACAACGATATTGATGACAATAGGATCGTACAGTTTCTTAAGCAACAACTCGTAAGCAGGTTTGTAAACAGTTTTGATTCCGGAAACGAAACGGCATGCGATAACATTCACTTTTTGAAATGGCACTGGATATCTCAGCCTATTTGTGCCGGGCGTATAACCCGCTGTAGCCATTTCAATATACTCGCAGCCAAATATTCGCTCAAATAGGAGACGCAAGGAGTACACGTCAAAATTTCTTAAATGTACGTACCTGTAGGGATACGTAACCTCTAAATACTGGCTTAAATTTTCTCTGAACGGTACACGGATGATCAGAATTCCTCCTTTCTTTAATACGGACAGAATCCTTGCGCAGCACAGGTTCAGATCAAGCACATGCTCCAATACGTCCGTACATACCACCAAATCAAATAAACCTTCTCTATACGGCATATCTTCAACCAAGGCATAGCACACATTAATCCCCTTACTCTGTGCAACCTGAAGATAACCAAAACTGATATCAATCCCATATCGTTCTAAATGAGGAAATTGGGACAGCAGTCGTCCCAGTCCGACGCCCACATCCAAGACCCTGTTACCCTGTTTTGAATATTTCTTGATAAGTTCAATTGTCGATTTCTCGAATTCCAACCATAAATCTTCTGGGATGAACGGATTAGTCCCATTTCGGCGAAGTGATTCCAGGTGATCTTCAGAAATCTTTCGATAGTTATCCGTATATTCATTCAAATGAGAAAATACTGGAATGTTATCGTGGAAACGTATTGGTTCTTTTCTAAAAATCTCGCCGTTTGTCATGATCTCATTCTTCTTGCTTCACAGCCGCACAGATACCCTGGCAGATACCTTACGAGTGACTTGTTTTCCAATCGTCCATAACATCTCTCTCTCCCGGTGATTCAAAAGGGCATAGAGAATGATGGGAAGCGCAGCAGCCGAGATTCCGGAAATTAACAATTCTACACCTAATGATGGGTTGCCTTTCAATAGCATTATTAAAACAAAACCCACATATATAAAAGAGAAGCACAGAATCCTGTTCCATTCGTATTGAACATTGAGATAGGACCTTCTTCGTTTGAAATTCCAGGTCTGTTGAAGAACACTCATCACTAACAGGCCCAACATTAAAGCGACGGCTGAACCTATCATCCCAAACAAAGGGATGAGAATGAGATTAAAGCCGACCGCTAAGAGCGCGCTCACTCCCTGAATAAGAGTTACGTACCTGACCTCTTTCGCAAAGTACATAGCTGGTAGAAATATACTGAAAACTCCGGTAAGAAATTGGGCGGTGGCAGATAAACCAACTACTTTATAAGCATCATGGAAAGCGGTCTTTGTCATGATCATCACCACCGGTCTCGCTGTTATGTAGAATAACAAGCTTAACCCTCCGAAAGAGAAAGCGTAGTAAGTTAAAACGCGACCAAACAAGATACGAGCCTCGTCCCATTTGTTAATGAAAGACATAAAATATGGCATCCAGGCGCTTGTAAAACCACTCACGATTAAATTCATCATCAGTCCAAGATTAAAACCGACAGTATAAATTCCAACTGTCTCCAATCCTTTAAACCACTGCAATATATATTTATTCCCCTGTAGAATGACGAAAAGGAATGCAAAAGATGGAATTAGGGGAACACCCAATTTTAGAATTTCATAGGCCAGGGTTCGGCTGAACCGATACCTTACGATGGGTATTACAGGGAACAAAAAGAATAAGAACATAGCGGCCTGGGCAATCAGTCCGCTTTCAATTAAACCCTGAATGCCCTTTCCTAACACGACCACCATTAGGATGCTCAATCCGATTCCAATGAGTGCTGAAAGAGTTGCTAAGGCTACGAAAGTTTTTGCTTTATCCTCAAACTGGAAATATAGCATAAAAGGTATGCTTAGGATATTTAAGCACGTGCTCATCACTGAAAGCGTGACCAAATAATGATATTGAGGAGTCTGGAACGCCAATAAGCTAATCTCGCGGGCGAATGCAACTCCCAAAACAGCCAAAGCGGACACACTTATTCCAAGAACGGTAAAAACGGTCCATACTGTCGTCTCCTTTCTTCGCCGGTCATCTCCATCAAAATAGCATATCCCCATAGCCGCTCCGAGGCCCAGAGAAAACACAGATGTTAGAAAGAAGCCAATGAATCCAAGCATGGAACTTATTCCAAATTCTGCCGGTGTTAAATATGAAGTGAATACAGGTAATAGTAAAAAGCCGATGAATCGACTAAGGATTCCACCAACGCCGTAGATTAAAGTCCCTCTTGCCAGTCGCCAAAATGGTTGTTCCATCATCCTTGGCTACCTTCACCTCTATCAAAAGTTCTTTTTGTTGCCATTTGGAATACCTTTTCCTTCCAATCGAAGAAGAAATCTTTTTTTCTTCCACGACATAATTTAGCGATATGATTGGAAAGTTGCTCATCGGAAAAAAATCGGCTAATTTTTCTCACAATGTCTTTTTCATCCTTGGGGTCGAACATCAATTCTTCATGCTGAAGAATATCCTTAACCCCAGATATCCTGCTCCCAAGGCAGGGCAAACCAAATCCCAAAGCCTCGAGCATTGCATTCGGCATACCTTCATTTAACGAAGGCAACACAAAGAGATCAGAGGCCTGATAGATCTTCCACAGGTCTTCTTTTTCAAGCCAGCCTGTAAAAATAACCTGTTTGTCAACCCCCAATTTTTTTGCCAACCCTTGTAGGGAATCCTTATAGCGAAAGTCGGCTTCTGTTGAACCGTCTCCCACGACTAATAGATAAAGATTTTTTATTCCTATTCGGGGGAAGCAATTGATAAGCATTTCGATATTCTTCCCTCGGTTCAAAATACCAGCTGTCACCAAAATTTTCGCATCTCGAGGGATACCATATTTATCTCTAGTCTGGAAAATATCTTCCGGTTCATGAATGTTCATTGGAGGGATATTATTATAGAGAACTTGGATACCTATGTTCTTTCTCTTCCCTAATCTCATTAAAATTTCATCCCGGGCAGCTTCATTATTGGTGATGATTCGGTCAGAAAATAGAAGCCCCAGATATTCAACTATCTTATTGAGATGAAGAAAGTATTGGGGTGAATTTTGGATTGTCAAGCCAAAATAGGAGCTTCCCCTGATGAATGTCACCATGGGTCTTTTCAATATCCAATTAGAAAAACCTTGCAGAAAGGCATAAAGAGAGCCGAAAGCGATGATAAGATCAATCTTCTTTCTCCAGGCGATCCAGAAAGACCATAAAGGGAATAAACATACCACCGCCGATTTAGCAATAAATCCTTCTACCGTTTTAAGTGGAAGATACATGACATGATTATGAAAATAAGAATGGTTGATCGGGATGGGTGTAAGCGAGATACAATGCGTCTCGCAATTTCTCTCCAAAAAGGCCTCGAGCATCATAATAAATCTGTCGTAAGCCCCCCCTCTTCTAATCGTATACATGGCTGTCATGACCTTCATCCAATCCACCCGAAAAAGCACCTTAATGAATGTCTCATTCTAAATTAGGGAAAACATATATCTTTTA
>Ga0187886_1003546_pt1 | contig 11625 bp, 10 predicted proteins | sample June2016WEW_20_1_FD_133001 | JGI IMG/M metagenome (GOLD analysis project Ga0187886, IMG submission 133001) | Peatland microbial communities from SPRUCE experiment site at the Marcell Experimental Forest, Minnesota, USA - June2016WEW_20_150 | ecosystem: Environmental > Terrestrial > Soil >...
CGTCAATGATTCATCCACATACTTAATAAAGGGGGAGATGAAAAACTCAATCACCCTTCTCTCCCCTGTTTTAATCTCTGCTGTCACCGCCATCCCGGGTGAAATGGGGATATCTTTGTCTTTGACCCGAATAGTAAAACGTTTCGGTTTCAATTTAACTTTGTAAACCAAATTGTATGTTACACCTACTACTCTTCACTTCGACGTAGCGTGTGGAATTGATGGTTACCGATTGAAAGACTGAATAACGTGTGAACTGTGCGGCGGCTAACAGTCGTCCGCCCGAGTGAAGGGTTATGTGCTGCTATACAAATCGAATTTTATACTCTCATACTTTTCTCTAAGAATAGTAATGAAACTCGCTCCCGATCCTATTTTCGACAAGTCTGACTCTGTGATTACTATTACTATTTTTTCTCTTTCCTGAAAGTATTTGATTATTTCTATATCAGCATCTTTTCGGCGTTTCTTGCCGGAGATTCCACTCTTAGAAAACAATATACCTGTTTTGCATTTTGCACTATCAAGCACTCTCATAAATTTAGCAATGGTAGTAAAGTTAGCTTTCCTTTTCCAATTTTTACATTCACAGATTAAATATCGCCCAAACTCGCCTCTGAAGTCGTAAAAGAGACCGTCTAGCATACATAGAACATCGATCTCTGTGGAATGTGTTTTTACTCTTTTCTTAACACGAGCACCTGGGAGACACATCAAGAGATACTCCGCTAGGTCTTCAAGAGATTTTCCAGAGCCATCGCCAATTTTCTCTAATAACTGCCGAAAATAATAAGGATTGAGATCCCAGATGCTTTGCTCTTCAACCGCTGTCAAAGTCGTCTTCCAAGAATCACCGTAAATCTGCAAATAAAACTCTGGGTAGGAGACCGTTTGGGGATTCTTTTGGAATATCTCATATAATTTCTGACCTAACTCATTAATCTCATCATTACTCATACCAAAATGATAATTTAGTCTGAAGTAAACCCCTGCTCCTCTCTTGAAACCGCCAGTATCTTGAATCGCATCCTCGACGCAAGTTAAAAACATATATTTCCTAGACAGCCAATTATAATTAACGTGCCTATAGAATTCATATAGCCAGACCAGAGGCATGCCTTTATGTATACGTTTGTTCTCTGAAATCTGGTATCTTAAAATTGACCAGTACAATTCCTTAATTATGGTTATTGCTTGAAATGGTCTACTTGTGTTGAAGAAGCAAAGCGCAACACATTCCCATACTCTCTGATTCTCGGTATTCTCATGACGGTTGTCTGGATTGAAATAGTCCTTTCGTAACTCGTTTAGTGCCATGTATTCACCCTTAACATCATTGATGTGAGGATGATACTTGGATGGGATTTCTTGTAATAAAGAATCCAATATATTCACATGGCCCTTTTCAGTCATTCTATTCTATTCTTCCACACATGGAGGCTCACTGGGAGCCAGGTTTCCCGGAGATCCGGTGAGCGTTTGCTAGCGATCTCCGAGTCTATAGAGGATTGCAAGTTCGTATCCTCCGTGGGTTACTCCCTTGAACCTATCTTCGCTGGGACGTAGAATAATGGGCGACGGAATTAGTTGCCCCTGTTCTGCCTTGTCTCTATAGAGATACAGACAGACGACGAAAAGTCCAGAGACTGCGTTGAGTACGTTTTTGAGGCAGGCCCTGTGGTACTCAGTATGCCTGTGATGCTTAGTCTTGTTGTATGCTGTCCACCAATAAGGCGGATTATTGGGCCTACGCCAATTCACCCAAGGTTTCAGACGCAGGCCGTACCTGGGTGCAACCACCTCAAACCGTGGGATCATAGGAAAAGCTCGCACGATCTCTTCTCTGTACTGATTAATCCCGTCGGCTCGTGATCCAAGGTTCACAGCGCGGCAAAGCTGCTTGCATACGACATCTACTTCGGCGGCAGCAGCCATGAGGAGGCGAGCCATTTCAACCGAGAAGCAATTGTAATTTCTCTTATCGAACTCTATGAACCTAGATAGTTCGAGTAGGTCTGCCTCTGCAGAAAGAAAGTAATTCCAATGGACATCTGTTTTAGTGGGTGTGATTGACATCTGTCACTCGCTGACATTAGTTTTTATGCTGATTCTGTGTTTTCTAAGAATTTAAGCCGCCAAAAGTTCTTTTTTGATTTAAGATAGCTGAATTACGCAGTTTTTTTCCAGAAAAGATCGTTTTAAACAATATTATATAGAATAGAGATAATTTACGATGAATTATCCGAAAAGTTCTGGACTATATTGCATTGCTGATTTTCAGTTGAAATATACACCTTTTTCAAAAATAAGGGAATAGAATGTTTCAGGAAGAAGTCCTCTTTTTTCCAAATCCCGCCGGTCAAGAAAGCCGTGTTAAGGCTTTCATCTACTACTGTTCACTTCGATATGGTTCGGACAGGTGATGATTACCGATTGAAAGAGTGGATAACGCCTCAGCATCAGTTGCATCAAGCAGGGACAGCGAAGCATTGTCCCCTTTAAGCCGGATCCCTTTCCCGCTTTTTCTCGGGCCGAGTTTTCCTGAACGGGTGAGGAGGGGAGGAGTAAGTGACCTCCTCAGCAATGATCCACTTCTTGAGGTTCGAGCGAAGCCGGGCTGCCGCCTCTTCCGAGGCTTCCACAAGCAGGACACACGGGACCGAATGGTCGAGGATTTTAACGCCGGGAGCATTCGCGATCGTGCGGAGGTCGTCGGGATCCGGGGTTTCCTCAGAGCAAAGGATTTCATACCGCACCCAAATCTACACCTTTGCGGGGTTGGGTATCCCGTGTCCCTCATATTTCGGGCCGAACCCCCTAGTTATGCAATTGTCGAGCAGCAACTGCTCGATGGCATCTGACCTAGCGCGATAGCTGCTCCATCTCCATCGCTCAGGAACTTCAAATACTTTAGCCCGCACAGGGTTCAACACCACATATCGACAGACCTCAAGCAAATGACTCTCTTTCTGAACAAGAATAGCTTTGTACCTTCCTCGGAAAACATGCCCAACGCTCCCATGATGCCTGTTAAAACGCATGGTATAAACACCGTTTAAGTGCCGCATCCCTTTTGATAGATTCCCATCTGGTGTTTCGATAAGCAGATGATAATGATTGCTCAGAAGACAATAAGCATGGCAGAGCCAATGGTACCGATCATTCACCTCCTCCAAAATATTGAGCAACATCCCTCGATCCTTATCGTCCTTAAAAATAGACCTACTCGCATTCCCCCTGGAAGTAACATGATAAACAGCCTCAGCATATTGAATCCTCAACGGTCTCGCCATACAGTGTTTTTACACCATTCTACATCGAATCTCAATATTAAAGACCTAACCCATTTTTTCGAACCGGTAGCCCAATGATCGCGCGGGAACGACCATACGTAATCAGGCTGGGCAATCTTCCATCCGTCGTCCGCATTACTACTTGCCTTGGATGTATCCACCTGTCCGCCCATTAGCAGTGGCGCCCTGCATGGAGCCAGAACCACCTTATCGAAGGACTAAGCTTTGGTGACTATTTCACTAAAGCACTCAGCCAAGGGCATATCGTTGCCAAACACGTTTCCTCCATCCCACGCTCGAAGCCAGCCACATCGCCTGTCCTGACAAATCTCTCCATAATTCTACTAGATTGCTCTAGTCGATCTCCATATTGTTCGCGCCAAGCATGATCATAACTCTCCAGGTCCCCGCACAGAATGGCCCGCGCAACCAAGGTGGAGGAGGCCAAGGCGTAGGGTATCCCTATCCCAGTAACGGGGTCCACATGGCCAGCCGCATCACCAATCAAGGCCCAGTTTTGACCTGCACACCGCTGCCTCCAAAAGTCAGGCCTAATGGCAGTAGGTATCAGCGCTCGCCAGCGACGGACCTTCCGAGCCTGTGGGTAATATCTGCTTAGAAAACCGTCCAAGCGTCGCCACAATTCTGAGAACGGCACAGCGTTGACACGAGTCACAATTCCAACACTCACATGATCAGGTCGCGGAAGATACCACAGGTAGCCCAGCAGATCACTATATGTTTGAAATAGCATTTCATCTAACGGCACATCCGAAACCATATACCCAACGGTCACTGCCAAATGCTCCCGCGGGATGGGGCCCATCAATCTCTTCCTGACGACGCTATTCACGCCATCGGCTCCAACCACCACATCGAACTCCTGACAACCGCAAGCCGTCTGGACCAGCCAACGACTGCCATCCCTTGTCAAGTATATGTCGTTGACCCGCTCTGCTGTCAGGCTCACTGTACGACTCCGCAAAGCTACCTCTAAGATAACTCGGTTTAGATCATAGCGAGAAACCATCAGCCATGTAGATTGGGGGCCCAAAAGGAAACTCTCTTCACGAGCCGATGGAAGGAACTTTAATTTAGAAGGACAGTGCCACGAACAGCGCAATTCACCGAGAATTGGAAATTGACGGAACACTTCCGCATTAACCGCTCCTCCACACGGCTTCTCCCAGGGTGCACGGGGATCAAATATAGAAATCTGATGCTCGCTGTCTCTGAGTTGAAGCGCCAGAAGGGCACCAGCCAGACTGCCACCAACAATTGCTATACGCATACTTCTGCTCTATTCTATGGCTTTTTTGGATCGCAGGACTTTTTTTGAAGCAAGTAACAAATGCCGGGCTCGGGCATTCGGTGAAGGTCCTACACTCACCTCTCGCCACCTTTCTCTTGTTGCCTGCCTCATCCAACCCGTCGACACTGAACGTAAAGCGAACGTGAGGGATGATAACCTCTTTTTGGACTATTATATTCTAAATCTTTGTCAATTGAAGGTATTTAGGCAACAAGTCCACACGACCAGTCCGCACCTGCTTGGACACGGTCGGAGATATTCCCTAGCCCGTAAGCGCTTGACATCAAAGGCTTACTTCACTTCCATCGAGGGGATGGCATGGCGTAAGGGCTGCGCAGCGTCACCGATCAAATGAGTTGATACACCACAGGGTGCAAGCCGGAGAACAGGAAAGCCACGCAAAGCTTGTACATCGAATTCACTGCCTTGAACCCTGATCGTGCCTCATTTCTGGGAATTCCTGGCGCTCCAGCAGGTCAGGATTTCGCCCCAAAACTTCCCCTGTTTTTCTTGAGCAGCCTGCACGACAGTGGTTTTTTCAGCACCTTGCTAGTACTTCACGGTATCTCCAGGTAGCGGCTTAATACCGTGGTGAACCTTTGCAATAGTTAACAGCTTGTCACAGTCCTCGAGGCTCACACCATCGTAACTCCAACGGTGAAGAAGCTTTAGAAGGTCTTCTGCCTTTGCGCCTTCCTTATTAAGCTTATCGAGGAATTCCTTCCGCAGTGATGAGTTTCTCTTACTGGCGTCCTTTATGAAATCCAAAAGATTTCCTTTCGATCTCTTTTTCATCTTTTCTCCTTTTTCGGTGGCATAATCCACCCTTCTTAGAAGCTTTGTAGACATGAGGTCGGGCACAAAGAGGTTGCGCTTGAAAAGTAAACCATTCGGCTCGGCCTTTCAGAATGTGAAGTGGAATGTGACGATGAGAGGTTACCCATAAGACGAGGCCTTGGCCAGTACTCTCTTGCAATAGGGGACCTGTGGGAACATGTCCCTGTACCATTCTGAAGGTCTTACCATCCCCTCGACACTGCAAAGGCGAGAGTAAACGCAATTCCTACAAATCAATCGATCCTGCGACACCGCACGGCAGTAGTCATCCGAGCTGATGATTCTCGGAAGAATACCCGGTTCGTAGATGCCGAAATGATCCGTTGTCGAATGAGCGAGTGTGATACGCAGTTCTGCGGTGATCATGACGCTTCCCGGCTGGTACAAGGGAGGAGACGGAGGTACCCAGGGCATCTTGAGAACTCTGGAAGCCACAGCAGCCAGGGGATTGTTCAATAGGTCTATTTTCAGACCGTAGAGGTTTAGAAGCGAAACCATCCGGACGAGTCTGAGAAAGTCATCAGGGCTAAGAACCTCTTTTGATAGATCAAATACATCTTCCGGCACGCGGATGAGTTGTATAAAGGTTAGCTGCTTCATGTCAGGAAGAGCTAAGAAAAGCCCTTCTGCAAAGCGCGGCAGGTCTGGAATGAGGCTTCTGCAGACCGTGGTAAATATATGAACGGGGAGACCGGCACTCATTGCATTGTCGATACCCTTCAGGGCCCGGTCGTATGATCCTTTTCCTCGTATGAAGTCATGACGTCGTCTCGGCCCCTGAAGGCTTACTGAAACGGCAAGACCAGTGTAGGCTGCAAATCTCCGGCTGACTTCACCTGTCAGCAATGTCCCATTGGTATTCAAAAACGCTGTCTGATATCCCAGGGCAAAGGCATAATCAAAAATGCCCAGCAAGCCATCCCACAGCAGGGGCTCCCCTCCTGTAACGTGAAGATGCCTGTAACCTGCTTCGTACCCCTCACGAACAATAGTCTGGACCAGATCGGGGGCAAGACTTGACCTCCGCGGCCCGCGGGCGCGGACAAAACAGTGCGAGCAGGAGCTGTTGCAATGGGTTGTTACCTCAACACTGAGGCAGTCACTTTGAGGCCAGAGAGATGCCCGTTCTTCCATTGCGTTCTTCCTAGGTGCTGCCGCTGCTCCTGAGAGGATGGGCAAGGCATCGAATTTCCCGTGCGAGGCCTGTGAGGTTGTGAGCCTCGACAATAGATGCCGCTTTCTCTAATTCAGCGCATATTCTCTCTTTGATGTTGTCAATGATACTGCGTTCCGAGATATGGATAAGGATACTCTTTGTAGCAGCTTTGGCAGCTGCTCGGTTTCTAAAAATGTTATTTTTCCAGTGAGTCCTAACTCTTTCAGGGAGGCAAAGATATATTGAAGATTCTGCCCCCTTTTCGATATCGCCGCCGATATCCCTGATGTCATCGAGAAGCCTCCAGCAATACCGAAAGAACCATAGGCAATCTCAATGTCCCTTGTGAAATCTGAGAGTCCAGTCATCTTCATGGATAGAAGAATGGGGGCAATCATGCCGATGGCCATCTGCCTTCTGAAAAGATCGCAATAGCTATCGAGGGATTTTAGTCCTTTTGAATCTTGGATGCTCGAATAGTAATCATCAATGAAATTTCGAAAAGTTCTCTCACCTGCAGGAACGCCTTCAGCCAGATTGCAGAAGGCACGGTTCATGATCGTCCAGGCTTGGCTTCTCAAAAGCAGGGTCAGAGGGGAAACAGAAACCTGACCATCGGTGAGATGATCATCGAGGGAGTGAAGAAACATCGCCATGGATTGGGCTGTTATTGCACTCGTGACATCCCCTTCCTTCAATCGTTTGGCGGGGAGAGCGTAATCGTGGCTGAGCCAGTAAAGGATGGACCATGCAGGTGGATAATAATTGGCAAAGAAATCCAGCTCGTCGCCCAGATTTACCCCTGAATACTGTATAAGGAAAAGTATCGAGTCGGTCTGAACGGACTCAGGCAGGGATCTGCAAAGTGTGACGATTTCATTGCTGAACCGCCGGTAAAAGGTGCTTTCCATTTTCGAAAGCTCACCCTTACCGAAGTCTATAGTTTTACAATAAAGCAGGAAGTCCCTGATTCTACCTTTCATTTGATGACACTCTATTTTTCTTTTCTTTCCGCCAAAGGCCTTCAGACCTCAGAAGGTTCAGGACCCATTCGGCTAATCACCGAATTCAGATCCTCCAGATCGTGGTGGAGGCCCAAGTCACGGAACATCGTTTTCGCCTTTTGTAGATTCTCTTCCGCCCTGCTCACATCGGACTCCGAGGATTCACCCTTGACTGCACAAAGGCGCATGCCCATTTCAGCATAGGTCCTCGAGAGCTGGGGACGTGCACCAAGGCTTTCTCCTTCGCTAATTGCCTTGTGCCACCACTTGAAAGCGCTTTTCTGATCGTGGATCAACCAGTTGTAGACACCCATGAGTCTATAGGATTCCGTTCGATATAACGCCGCTTTCTGACAGGTCTTGATCAGCATCTTTCCTGATTTGAAAGCATTCCTACGATATTCAGAAGATCCTTCCCTGCGTCCGGCCCTAAGAGAGTCTTCCAGGCGACGGAGGTAGTATTCAAACTGACTTCGACAAAAGGCTGATAGCTGTATGGGAACCGCCTTCACTTCAGACCTGATCTGGTTGGCTTGATCGAGCGACTTTCCAGCCTCCTCCATTTCCTTCATTAACAGGTGTATCGAGGCCTTTAGGGAGAGCATATTTAATGTTGATAAAGCCCAGCCATTTCTCTGGACCAGGTCAATTCCTCGATTCACTTCGGCAGTTGCTTCCTTGATATGGCGACATTCAATGAGCAGATTAATATTCAGCAAATATTTCAGCAGGCGGTAGATGTCGTTCTCATAGGCTTCGGCGATTTCACTCAGTTTTGTCACCATCAGTCTTGCTGCATCAAAATACCCCTGGTAGATTTTCACGAGTCCGTGCCAGTAATAGTGCTGGGAGGCGTACCACATTTCCCCAATTCTCAGGTTCCTGTTTACCAAATCCTCGTTGCACTCAGTAATCTTATTCCACTGCCCTTTCAGAAAAAGGTGCGTCGTATCCAGGAGATCGTATAAGATCCATTGCTTGGCATCTTCTGGGGCTAGCCTGGGCTTTGCATAATCCAGGATTCTTCTGCCAATACTGAGGGAAAGACCGGTGAAGGAGAACAGTGCACTGGCACCAGCAAAGATCCCAATCCCGAATTTGAATCTTGTGAGATCGAAATGGACGATTGTGTCATAATAGAAGAAGGTTTCGATGAAAAACCGCTTTGGGTTGATGACAATCAGGGCCTCGGCCTTCTTGTAAAACAGGTCTACGGCTTCGGTATCCTGCTGTGTGGGGAATCTCTTGAACCAGAAGGATGGAAAGTATAAGGCCAGGATGAATGTTATGAAACTTGACAGGAACCTTAACGCCCTTGACAAGGCATTTTTGGGTAACTCGCCCCAATAGTAGTTCAGGGCCTTGTCGAAATGCTCCACAGCCTCTGCGTAGTGGCCTCGGTTAAAGAGAGCCAACCCGATGTTCTTCTCAAGCATGGCAATCTTTTCGGGATCGGCACTGTCGCCTCGCAGTCTTCGATAAATGCTGAGCGCTTCCTGGTAATAGTGGAGCGCCTCATTGGATGCAGAAGATTTCAGGGCCTCCTCACCGGCCTTGATCAGGCACTCCTCGGCCTTTTCCAGACTCTCGGCCCTGCTGTAATGATAGGCGAGCATACCGTAGAATTCATGGAGTCTTTCGTCGAAAATCTTTTCGATGGATCGCGCTACACTAAGGTGAAGTTCCTTTCGTTTCAGAGGCAGGATTGATGCGTAAGCAACCTCCTGGACAAGGGCGTGGTTGAAGAGGTACTCTAACTCACCCATTCTCAATCGTTCCCGGAGGAGCTGAATCTCCTGCAGGTAGGAGAGCCTGACATCGATATCTTCAATTTCGGATGCAACCTCTGCTAGAATGCGATAAAAGAAGGACCTTCCTATGACCGATGCCTCCTTCACCAGGTCACGGGTCTGCTCCTCCAGCCGATCGATCCTTGCCGTCAGTAAAGCATCGATTGTTTTGGGAATGGAGATTGTTGCCGCCTTATTCGTCAAGTGAAATGTGCCTTCTTTCGGCAAAAGCGCTTGCTCGTCGATAAGGGAGCGAACGACCTCTTCAATAAAGAAGGGATTACCTCCAGTTCTTTCTACGATGCTCGTGACAATGGCATGTTGAAGCTTGCTGACGTTCAGCATGCTACTGATGAGCGCTTCACTCGTTTTTTCCGCCAGGGGCTCGAGCACTATTTCAACATAATAGTACACATGGCGTTTGTCTTTGAGGGATACAGCTAAGCGGTCTCCGGTTTCCTTGTAACCCGGCCGAAAAAGATTGATGAAAAGAATCTTGTGCGTCTCTGCCAAGCGAAAAAGGGATTCCATAAGCTCAACGGAACTCGTGTCAGCCCAATGCAAGTCTTCGATCACAATCACCAGAGGGGTCAGTTCCGTCGCCTTGACCAACAGATCCCGTACGCTCTTCAGAATCAGTCTCTTCAGGGCCTCGCCTTCTATCCCTTTCGTCCTCTGAGCATGGCTTCCTGACAGCTTCATTCCCATGAGGGTTGCCACAAAAGGAAGCACCTCACCATACTCTTCCGGAAACAATCTCTTTATGGCAGCCTCGAGCTTGTCAAATGCCTTTGCCTCTCCATCATCACCCCTGATACCCACCCATTGTTTCGAGAGATCGATAATCGGGTGAAAACTCAGATTTTTCCCTATGGAAATCGCCCTTCCCTCCAAGAGGGTTACCCTTTTCATCACCTCCCGTCTTTTCAACTCAGCCACGAGCCGCGATTTTCCGATGCCAGCCTCGCCGATAATATTAACGACCGATCCCTCCCCGTTGATCGCCTTCATCACCTGAAGTTCAAGCCTATTCAGCTCACTGTCCCTCCCGACCATCCTGGAGTAGATCCGCCGCTCAGAACCCAGACGGGCGCGGTGCACGTCATCTTTGGCTGATAGAACCTTGTAGACAGGAATCGGTTCTTCCTTGCCTTTAACCATCTTTTTCCCCAAGGGCTGGAAATGAAAGAGGTCCTTGGTCAATCGGTATGTTTCTTCGGTCACATAAGTGGTCCCCGGTTCTGCAAGCGCTTCCATCCTGGAGGCCATATTGATCGTGTCCCCTACCAATGTGAACTGGACCCTGAGATCAATTCCGACGGTCCCAATGACGACTGTTCCCGTGTTTATTCCAATGCGCAGCAGGATCGGTGGAATTCGATGGTCATCCTTCATCTCCTCGCTGAACTCAGCGATCCCCTTGTGAATTGCAACAGACGCCCGGATTGCCCGCAGGGGGGCATCTTCCAACGCATCCAGGGCACCGAAAAGGGCCATTATCCCGTCCCCCCTGACATCGTTTACAGTGCCCTCGTACTGGTGAACCTTGAGGATCAGGATCTCAAGGACCCTATCTATAAGCTCAAAAGCCTCTTCTGGGCCAAGCCTATACGTCAGCGGGGTGAATCCCTTCATGTCACAGAACATGATGGTCACCTGCCTGCGCTCACCCTCAATTCTACCCTTTTGAGCCAGGATTTTCTTTGTAAGGCCATCTGGGAGGTAACGTTGAATCTTAGCAAGCTTTTCTTCAAAGGAGAGTTCTTTAGGAATTGGTTTTGAAGGAAGGCCTAAATCGTGGCCGCACTCACCACAAAATTTATCTCCGGGAAGGTTTTCAAATCGGCATTGGGGGCATACCAGAACGAGTTTCGTGCCACATTCCCGACAGAACTTTCTTGTTTCAGGATTCTCAAATTGGCACTTTGGACATTTCATTTTTGGGCACTCCTTTGAAAGAGACCCACGGGGCAATTATAAAAGATTGAGGTTGGTTAGGTGTTTAATCTGAGGTCTTACGATCTGATCAAAGACTACTACTTTGGAATAGAAAGGTCAACAAAAATTGACGATTATCACTCGAAAGGTTGTATGGTGGGATAAAAATGCAAAAACAAGATTTCCCCTGAAAATTAGTCCGTGCTTTTACTGTCTTTTTTTAGTATGTGGATTAGCCAGTTCAGGAATTAAAAATTTCCCCTGCGTGCTCTACGGCGACATTTCTTTGTTCTTA
>Ga0187886_1003547_pt1 | contig 11623 bp, 11 predicted proteins | sample June2016WEW_20_1_FD_133001 | JGI IMG/M metagenome (GOLD analysis project Ga0187886, IMG submission 133001) | Peatland microbial communities from SPRUCE experiment site at the Marcell Experimental Forest, Minnesota, USA - June2016WEW_20_150 | ecosystem: Environmental > Terrestrial > Soil >...
ACGGGAGGCAGGGAACACACTGAAGTCAGGGTTCTTGACCCAGGAAGGAGTTCGTTCTCCTGCCTTTCACTCTCTTTTGTTTACTCTTTCTATAACACAATTACTGGTAGGAGGAAGGAAGAGGTAAGAAACCCGGTTATCGCTTCCACCTACGAATGTTGACCCTGAAACAATAATATGACTGATGATTTGCGACTGAAAGTAAGGATGACGATTTATAAGCTTAATTCCGTAAAGGTTGAATTTCAAAGGTTTGACCCCCAGGGTTTCTCTTTCATCCCGTCAAGAGTTGCAGAACTTTTCTGCTGACGCAACCATTTGAAATAGTTTTTGAAATGTTCTTTCATAAGCTTCGTTGTCTTGCGGTAAGCGAGATTTGCACCGAGATATACTAAGGGTGCAACACGCAATTGAGCATAGCCGCGCTGAATGATAGATGCCCAAGAGAAAAACTCTTCTCGAAAGTCAAGATACCTCTCAGCCAGCTCCTCCGGCTCCATATTTTTCGGCTGATAGCAGACGGTGGTGTGGTCGTAGTAAGACCAGTTAGTGTGCAGAATTCGTCGCTCGCGCATCAGGCGCTCAAAAAGAGGCGTTCCGGGATACGGAGTGAGTATGCACGGGGAAATGGGTGGCACTGAATTACGTAGCAAGAACTCCAGCGTCCGCTCAAACACAGAAGGAGTTTCCTCATCCAACCCGAATACGAGGGATGCATGAAAAATGACACCTGCGGAGCGACACCGCTTTATTGCTTTCTCATACAATTCTAACGAAGGAAGTGACTTACGCATCCCCTTGCGTGCCTCCAGCTCAATACTCTCAATACCGACGAACACCGCTTCGAGTCCTGAGCGCACTGCCGCATCGAAAAGCTCGTCGTCCAGAATGAAACGCGCCGATACTTGTCCGTACCAGCACACTTTAAGCGGCTTTATTGCGGCGATAAGCTGCATCGTCCATAAGGTGAGAAATAACCTTTCGCCTGAAGTTGGAGTATTGATCTGTGCCGTCTTAGGCAATGCGATCAGGTGGCTCCGATTGATAGGTAATCTCTCCCTCGAAGAGACGGTTGTCATCCAGGGTCCAGGGCAGCAAGGCTTGGCCGGAGTGATTGTGGCTAAGGAAGCTGGAGCGGGGAAGGTAATCGTTACCGGGATGACAAAAGACCGAGGCCGATTTCAACTGGCAAAGACCTTTGGGTTGGGAAGAGTCATCTATTTAAAGTGACAATTTATCTACTTGACAAATGGTATTAGGTATGATATCAGACCAATCATGCCAGATCAATCGTCTTTATTCGTACCGTTCAAAACGAGAAGGGCCTTTGAGGAAATTGCAGATCAAATAAGAAACCACATTTACTCCGGAGTATTAAAACCCGGTGATAGGCTACTCCCCGAAAGGGAATTGGCAAATCAATTCAAAATCGGACGAATGGTGGTACGTGACGCCTTACGTACCTTGGAACACTCCGGGCTCATTCGTATCAGGCACGGAAGTGCGGGTGGAGCGTTTGTCAATTCTGCTGATCCCCAAGTCATAACGAGGTCTATCTCGGATATGATTAAGATTGGCAGCGTGACACTTCGGGAGTTAACCGAAGCGAGACTTGAGATTGAGATGATCATTTTAAATTTTGTCATTACGAGGATAAATGCTGATGATCTCGATTTACTCAAGAAGAATATAGAGGAATCTGAAGAACAGATTTTAAAGGGAGCAAGGCCCCTCGATAGCAATTTGAACTTTCATCTGCTGCTGGCGAAATTATCAAAGAACACCCTATTTGAGATGATTATCGGATCAATAACGGATGTAACAAAAACCTTCTTGCAATCCGTGAAACCGGAGGAAGAATACATAAATAAGGTTTTGGACTATCATAGAAAAATTTACAAAGCAATTAAGGAAAAAAATCTAAAGGCTGCCAAAGAAAAAATGAGAGAGCATGTTTTGGGTGACACCCGCCTTCTGTTGCATATTCCAGAGTCTGGTGCAATGAATGTTGAGTAACATCTCGAGAAATTTTTCGTTTTATCTTTCCAGTTTTAGCAGGCACATCCACAGCAATTTAATTTGATAATGATCACAGTAGGGTCCACCTCATACATTGACAAAAAAACCGGAGCAATTTAGCGGTAAGTTCCCTCTTGGCTGTCTTGTGAAGTTAGGAAAATTAGACATCGAGTCCAAATAAGGAGGTGTGTTTCACATGGTTCGTTTTGAGCTTTCGGAGCCAAAAAGCTTATCAGAGGCATGCTCTCTGTTGGCTGAATACAGGGAGAAAGCTAAAATCATTGCCGGAGGACAGGGCTTGCTTCCACTCCTTAATCATAGGCAGATTGCCCCGAACTACCTTGTCAATATTAAAGGTCTCCCTGATCTTGAATATATTGTTAGTGATGGTAACGGTCATGTAAGGATCGGAGCTCTAACTACACACCGGGCCATTGAATTTTCCCCTTTGATCAAAAAGCGGTATCCTTTGCTGGCGAAGATGGAGCAAGTGTTAGGTTGTGTGCAAACAAGAAACTGGGGAACCATCGTTGGTAATTTGTGTGCAGCCAGCCCGACATCAGACCCGGCGCCCGTTTTGATTGCTTTAGAGGCCATCGTAAGGGTAAAGAGTGTTAGAGGCGAACGGCAGATCCCTCTTAATGAGTTCTTCACTGACTATCTGAAGACTGCGCTTGATCCGGATGAAATTGTGGTCGAGATACAAATCCCACAGCTTCCGCCTCATACTGGGGCAGCCTATCACAAGGAGTGTATAAGGGCCACCGATTCACCAATTGCATCCGTGGCAGTATCCGTTACTCTCGTTGAAGGGTTAGGTACAGTTGGTGCTGCGCGGATCGCACTACAGGCCGTAGGCCCTACGCCTCTCAGGGCAAGAGAAGCAGAGGAAATGCTAATAGGCAAAAAGGTACAGCATATACTCGTCGATGAGGTCGCTGAAGTAGCGGCAAAAAAGGCTTGTCCGATATCGGATGTGTATGGTTCGGCGGAATACAAAAGGGAAATGGTAAAAGTCGCAGCCCGGGGGGCCTTGATTCAAGCGATAAAACGAGCACACGTAGCCTAACTTTTTAAAAAGGGGACGTTGGAGATGAAAAAGTTGTTGATGCTCAGAGTAAACGGAGAGGATTATAACGTCTTTACAGAACCTTGGAAGACTTTGGTGAGGGTATTAAGGGATGACCTAGGGCTGACAGGAGTTAAGGAGGGTTGTAACACGGGTAGCTGCGGTGCATGTACAGTTTTAATTGATGGGAAAGCAGTGAAAAGTTGCCTTGTATTAGCTTCTCAGACAAAGGGGAAGGAAATCCTTACTATAGAAGGGTTGGGCAAGAATGGATTACACCCTCTCCAACAAGCGTTTGTAGAGCGCTTTGCTATTCAATGCGGTTTTTGCACGCCGGGGATGATACTGGCAGCTAAGGGACTTCTCGATGAGAACCCTAATCCCACCATGGAAGACGTGAAGCTTGGTTTATCGGGGAATCTTTGCCGCTGCACTGGATATGTCAAGATAGTGGAGGCGGTATTAGTGGCTGCAGAGATGATTAGAAAGGGGGCATAAGGATGGCAGAGCTTTCAATAGTCGGGAAGGATGTAATAAGGGTAGATGCCTTGGAAAAGGTAACCGGCAAGGCGAAGTATTCTGCTGATTTTAATGAAACCAGACTTTATGCCAAGGTTCTAAGGAGTCCACACGCTCACGCCAATATTATCAATATTGATACGTCAAATGCGGAAAAGTTTCCTGGCGTAAGAGGAATTGTAAAACCTCAAGATTCCCCTGCCAAGCGAATGGGATTTGTCGTTTGTTCAGACAGACAAGTGCTTCCCGTCGATGGAAGAATTCGCTATATCGGGGAGCCAGTGGCAGTAGTTGTGGCGGATAGTCAAGAAATTGCAGAGGAAGCCCTAGAACTTGTAAAAGTAGATTATGAGGTTTTACCAGCAGTGTTTGATCCTGAAGAGGCAATGAGGAAAGACTGCCCGGTAATTCTGCACCCAGGAAAAAACACTTACGGATCGGCGATGAAATTTGGTCCCAAACTGGAACGGGAAATACCCAATGTTTGTACTGTTTTCAGGATTCGGAAGGGTGATATAGAAAAAGGGTTTCAAGAGGCTGATGCCATCGTTGAGAATAAGTATTCCTTCGATGGAGGTTCGCATGGTCGTATGGAGCGGTATACAATTGATGCCTGGGCGGAGGGCAACGGGACTCTCGTTGTTAGGACGAACAGACATCGCATGTGGGGATGTCACGGTTGGCTATGCTCGCTTTTTGGATTGTCGCCTTCCAAAGTGAGAGTAATAACACCCTACGTAGGCGGTTCATTTGGAGGTAAAGGGTCACCAATCGCTGAAGCCTTGGCATTACTCGCTGCGGTGAAGACAGGGAAGAGGGTAAGACTGGAATACACAAGAGAAGAGGATATTTTCGATACCGGCCCGAGACCGGTGATTATTGTTTATGTGAAGGATGGTGTGAAAAAAGATGGTACCATAGTAGCTCGGCAAACGAGATTTATCATAAATATTGGTGCCTATGGGTCTGATGGGGGTGCGATTTCTACTATCTCTTGCTTCAATGGGATAATAAGTTCCTACAATATTCAAAACTGGCATTCCGATTCTTTTACCGTATACACGAATAACCCGCCAACTGGAACGATGCGAGGTGTAGAAGCACCACAGGGAAACTGGGCTATAGAGAGTAATATTGATTGCATGGCTCACCGAATTGGTATGGACTCTCTCAAATTTAGATTAAAGAATCTTGTTAGAGAAGGTGATACCAATACCTTTGGTCAGGTTTTGCATCACATATCCCCTAAAGAATGTCTTGAAAAGACGGCAGAACTTATGGACTGGGGTAAAAAATCCATAGGAGAAGGTAAGTGGAAAAGAGGAAAGGGTCTGGCTATTGGCCACTATAGACCTAATCCTAACTGGCCCTCTTCCGCGATCGTCAAGGTCTTCGCGGACGGGACTATTGAGGTTCGTATAGGGACCGATGAAGTCGGGCAAGGGCTCTTAACGGTGATAACCCAAATTGCTGCTGAACAGTTTAAGGTTCCTATGGATAAGCTTATGGAAAAAGTCAAGGTAGTCCACGGGGACACCCTTTACACACCATGGGACTTTGGCTCAGGTGGCAGTCGAGCTACTTGGATGACAGGTAATGCAGTGATCAGGGCCTGTCAGGATGCCAAACAAAAAATATTCACCTTGGCAGCGCCAAAGTTTGAGACATCCCCAAATGACCTAGATTTTAGCGATGGTAAAGTTTATCACAAGGACTTGCCACAGAATGCAATAAGTTTGAGTAACTTTTTTCGTCACGGTGTCGCTGGTGAAATTGGGGAAATACTTGGAATAGCAGGTTACGAAATTGACCATACCGAAGCAGACCCTGAAACCGGATATAATCCCAGGGGAGCTGCATCATGGAGTTACTTGGTTTACGGTGTAGAGGTAGGGGTCAATACTGAGACTGGGGAGGTAAAGGTATTGAGAGTACACTGGGCTGTTGACATAGGCCAACCAATCAATTGGAAGATGTGTGAAGGCCAAGTTGAAGGTAGCATAGGAATGGGTATAGCCTGTACTCTTTATGAGAAGTTTGAGGTATCAAACGGGAAAATCCTTAACCCAAATCTCGTGACTTATAGAATGCCCACGTTTATGGAGTGCCCCGTTGGTGAAAATGTGAAAGGGGTCACAGTTGGCTTACCGCATCCAGACGGCCCTTACGGTGCCAAGGCGTTGGGGGAAATGGGATTAGTTCCTTTTGCTGCTGCAGTAGGGAATGCTGTGTTTGACGCAATAGGAGTGAGGATAACAGATGCACCAATAACCAGAGAAAGGGTATTTAAGGCCCTTCAGACGGCTAAAAGGGCGGCTATGCCAAAGGAGCGAACCACTGCACGAGGGTGAAAAAAATCGGGTGCATTATGCGGAATATCAACCGAGGAAGAACTACTTAAATCTGTCAAACCCTGAAGGGGAAGAGGTTCATTTATGAAACGATGGATGATGACTTTAACATTTTTCTTTCTTTTTCTGTCATTTTCTTGTATTTGCCAAAACACTTTCATCTATGCACAAAGCCAATATCCTTCTAAACCTGTTAATTTCTTAATTGGATACCCACCGGGAGGTCTCTCGGATCTCACCGGACGGGCGTTGGCTATGGCTGCGGAAAAGGCTCTTAAACAGCCTATAGTCGTCGTTAATAAACCCGGAGCATCCTCTTCTTTACAAATGGTCCTCCTCGCCCAAGCTAAACCCGATGGATACACCATCGGGTCAATTGCTGTCAGTGCGACGGTGGTCATGCCTCTTATTGAAAAGATGACCTATAACCCTTTAAAGGATTTTACGTACATTTGCAATTGTTTCAACTATGCCCCAGCCCTTGTAGTTCGAACTGATTCCCCATGGAGAAATTTCAAAGAATTCGTCGACTTTGCTCGGCAGAATCCGGGAGTGGTGAAATACGGTACCCATGGTGCTTATGGGACGTGCACTCTCGTTATGGAAGGTCTTTCCAAAAAATTAGGTGTCCAATGGGATACTGTTCCCTTTAAATCCGATCCTGCTGCGGTAACAGCGCTTCTTGGTGGTCATGTCACTGCTGCAGCCTCCCCTTCCAATTATGCCCCCCATGTCAGGGCTGGAAAACTAAGGATTTTGGCCCTTATGAGTCCCAAGAGGTCACCTGAGTTTCCAGAGGCCCCCACATTAAAGGATCTGGGATATGATCTTGTGGCTGAGGGATTCATAGGTGTGGCGGGTCCCATGGGGATGCCAGAATCCATTGTAAGAAAATTAGAAGAAGCCTTCACTCAAGCGGTGAAGGACCCCGCTTATTTGGAGTTGCTTAAACAACTGGGTCTTATTGAAGATTACAAAAACGGTAAAGATTTTGCCAAATATGTGGCGGGATCGTTCTATCAGCATGATGAGCTTATTCACAAATTGGGATTGGATGTCTCCAAGCTAAAGTGAAATAGAAAGGGTAGCGGATATGCGGTTGGATCTGATCAGTGGTTTTTTCTGGTTTTCTTTCTCTATTCTGGCAGCCCTGGGATCTTATCAGCTCAATCTTGGAAGCTGGCAGAAACCTGGATCTGGATTTCTACCCTTCGGGGCTGCATGTCTGTTGGGTATTTTCTCCTTCATCATTTTTCTGCAAGCCCTTTGGACTGAAAAAAGGATTGCGAAAGGGGAGGCCTGGCCAGAACCTAAGGGATGGCCGAAAGCGGTGTTAGTTCTTTGCACTCTTTTAGGGTATGCCCTATGTCTGGAAAGGGTGGGATTCATCATTGCTACCTTTTTGCTTCTCTGTTTGCTCCTTAAGACGATCGAACCACAGACGTGGCCCAAGACCATTATCTTTTCTTTTTTTGGATCTCTTTTATCCTATCTTATCTTTCAGACTTTTTTGAAGGCCCAGCTCCCCGCAGGCCTTTTAGCGGGGTTAGGGTTTTAGGAAAATTCTAGATGGAAAGCATCGGAGGTCTTATTTATGGGTTGGGGATTGCCCTTAAACCTATTAACCTTATCTATTGTTTCCTGGGTGTCACCATGGGCACTTTGGTGGGGGTTCTCCCCGGGTTGGGACCTTCGGCTGCTATTTCTCTTCTTATCCCAACCACCTTTCATGTAAGCCCGGAATCTGCCTTCATCATGCTTGCAGGTATTTATTACGGGGCTATGTACGGAGGTTCCACTACTTCTATACTAGTGAACATACCTGGAGAGGCAGCCTCGGTCGTGACGTGTCTGGATGGCTATCAGATGGCCAGACAAGGCAGAGCTGGTCCCGCCCTTGGAATTTCCGCTTTCGGTTCCTTCATCGGAGGCACATTAAGTATTGTTGGCCTAATGGTAGCAGCACCTCCGCTGGCGAGCATTGCCCTCCAATTTGGTCCTCCGGAATATTTTTCTCTGATGATCTTAGGACTCACCATTCTCTCTTACCTTTCCGGTGGTTCAATGGTAAAGTCATTTATGATGGCCTGCCTGGGCATTCTTCTTGGATGTGTAGGAATGGATACCATCAATGGGGTGAACCGTTTCACATATGGAATTCCAGAATTGATAGATGGCATTGGTATTGTCCCAGTCGTCATGGGTCTTTTCGGGATTTCCGAAGTCCTCCTGAATGTCGAGCAATCCCTTAAGCAGGAGGTATTTGTTAAGAGAGTCAAAAATCTTTTACCTAATTGGCGGGATTGGATGGACTCCATTGGGGCCATTATTCGTGGGTCCTTCCTTGGATTTTTCCTTGGGGTTTTACCAGGAGGAGGAGCCATTGTTGCCTCCTTTGCTTCGTACGCCGTTGAGAAGAAGGTTTCCAAGCATCCCGAACAATTTGGCAAAGGGGCGATTGCGGGGGTGGCGGGTCCAGAGACAGCCAACAATGCGGCCACCGGGGGAGCCTTTATCCCCCTGTTCACACTGGGAATTCCTGCCAATGCAGTGATGGCAGTTCTTCTCGGAGCTTTGATGATTCATGGATTGCGGACTGGACCTCTTCTTATGAAGGAGGCCCCTGGTATATTCTGGGGGACGGTTGCAAGCATGTATGTGGGGAACATTATTTTACTCATTCTGAATCTCCCGCTCATTCCTGTTTGGGTTAAGATATTAAAGGTCCCCTATGTTTTTCTCTTTCCGGCGATTCTTATATTCTGTCTTATCGGTGCTTATAGCCTCAATAATAGTATTGTCGAAGTAGTCCTTATGGTCTTGTTTGGATTGATTGGTTACCTCTTCAAGAAATTTCATTATGAGGGTGCTCCTTTTATAATGGCGTTGATCTTGGGACCTATGTTGGAGGACGGACTGCGGCAATCTTTGATCCTTTCCAACGGAAGCTTTGGGATTTTCGTAGCGCGTCCTCTCTCATTAGGATTGATCCTCATCTCAGCTTTCCTCGTTTTCTCTCCTATTTTTCTGAGAAAGAGGCCAACCGCTGGGCTGAAGGATAATGACTGAAAGGAACTTTCCTTATAAAAGCAATGAATTCCTCTGGATACTCACACTTTCGGGCCTGATCAATGCTCTATTAGTCTAGTTGTCATCGATCTTCTTTGAAAAGGCATAGACGAATAATAGCAAAAATGGGTTGATGGGTTAATTGTCGGATCATGCGAAATCAATAAATACAGGTAATTTTGAAACAGAAGGGAGGTGGAGGGTTAAATTCTTAAACAAAATTTTGTAACTTTCAAAATTCTCATTGGGTAAAAATCTTATTCAGGAGGAGAAAAAAGATGAGACAGCCAAGGTTTCCAGGAATTCCTCATGAGGAGTATAAACTCAGATTAGACAAAGCCCAGGAACTGATGGGAAAATATGGTTTTGATGCGTTGCTTTTATTCGGGATTGATAATATCCGGTATTACACCGGGCATATAAAGGCCAGTTATGGATTTAGCCGGAGATGGCGCCGAGGAGTGGTTATTCCAAGAAAAGGCGAACCCGTATTTGTAAGTAACAACATCACTTCAAAAAATGCCATGATGACCACTTGGATCGAGGACGTAAGGCCGTGGGGAGGGCCGAAGCAGTTCGGCTATGAAAGAGACCATGAGACCATCTTTATTCAGATCCTCATGGATTTAGGGGCGAGGAGAGTGGGAGTGGAAATGGATGATACCATACAAAATGAGGTCTCTTGGGGAGAATTTGAGAGAATCAAAAAGGGTTTGGAAAAAGTGGAATGGGTAGATGCCTCGGATCTAATCTGGGATCAAAGGATCATCAAAACGCAGTATGAACAAGACATTATCAGAGATCTTCATAGGAGGTTCACCAAGGCCTTACTGAGGGCGAGGGATCAATTAAAGATAGGGATGACAGAACTCCAATTTCATGGTTTGATCTTTGAGAATTCTGTACATGAGGGAATTCATGAGGATCCAATGGCGGGTCGGATGATGATGACCGGACCAGGCCGATATACGACTTATATCATGGGCCCCACGGACACGGTTTTAAAGAAAGGAGATACTCTTTGGATCGACGGGGGACCTCGCCATAAAGGGTATTTTATGGATATCCAAAGAAACATATGCTTTGGTAAGCCGACAGAGAAGATGAAAGACCATTATAGGGCAGCTTTAGCAGCAACTCTGGGTTGTGCCTCAGCAGTCAAGCCAGGGGCGATGGCCTCTGATGTTTGGGATGCTGGGGAAAATGCCCTAAAAGAAATACACCCAAAGTACTTATTAAAGCGGCCCTCAGAGGTAATGGGACATGCGATGGGATTATATACCCATGAACCTCCGTTCTTCATGTCGAGAGAAAGCCTTGAGAGGTTGGGAGAGGCGGATAGAAAGTTGAAACCTGGGATGTATGTCTCGGTAGAGGTGGGAATTGTTGATACTGAGCCAGCCGAGCCTGAAATTGTAACAATGTGGCCGGAAGAGAATTTGCTTGTGACCGAGACGGGTCATGAGGTTCTAACAAGGGATGTCCCAAATGACTTGTGGGTCATAGATTGATCGGCACAAATATTTAATTGTTTAGAATAACGTAAGAAGGAAGGAGAAGATTTGGAAAATCCAGATTTTCCAAATCTGGGGGAAGTTTATATAAACCGGATCGTGACCAATCAGAAAAGTCTGTCACCAATGTGTCACCAGACAGTGGTAACGTGTAAGGAAAAGAAGAAAGGAGTTTTTTAAAAATTTTTATAGTATAAAATCGTTAGGCTAATATATTTTTGAATGTTAAATTAATTTATTAAAAATCCTTACCTCCTTACCCTTATTCTTGCTTAATATGTTGAAATAATTAATTTTGTCTTCGAAGGTGAAGGAAGTGTAAGGAGAGTGTAAAAGAATCCTTACACTTCCCTATCATCTTCTAAACCTTCCCAAACGAACCAGTGAAGGTGGTCATCATCACTCCGAAAATGACCACAGCCCCCATGGGCAAAGGAGTCAGGATTAAACCTACGATGGTGGCCACAAAGATGGCCAGGAGGTGCCAGGCCTCTTTCTTGACCCCGGCTGGCACAGGTGAGTACCAAATGAGGAGTCCAATGATAACGACAATGATCCCGCGTACTATCCGTGCCCCCACGCTTCGTTCTTGACCGTTCATCTCTCTCCCTCTTCTCCAGACCTTGCCTAATTCATACATTCAAAAAAGAATACTTTAGGTTAAAAATTCCACGAAGTGAACCTTAACCCACCCAATAAACTTGCTATCATTGTTTTGAGGAAAGACACCTGTTTCGGTCCTTTCGCCTTTATGCTCCCTTTGTGTATGTGAGGACCAATAGTAATTTTTCAATAGATTAATGTTTAAAAGGCAATCATAACGTCTATTTTTTGTCAATATAAAAAATGAAATTATGAAAATTATCTTTTAAAGATTATCACTTGAAACCTAGTATAGCAATAGGAATTCTCGACTTGATGACTTCAGGAAGTACTCCTTGCGAAGGATCTCGGACCACGGACTCCCTCCGCCTCGGACCTTTAGCTCTGGACACCCAAGAATTTCAATCTCACCGGATTGAAAGATGAGCTACCTCCAATAGAGACGTTGTCAAACCCCAAACTGAAGGCTCTCTATCGCC